>Ga0255336_100908_pt1 | contig 29995 bp, 33 predicted proteins | sample MeOH1_35cm_T3_17_FD_189102 | JGI IMG/M metagenome (GOLD analysis project Ga0255336, IMG submission 189102) | Sandy soil microbial communities from University of British Columbia, Vancouver, Canada - MeOH1_35cm_T3_179 | ecosystem: Engineered > Artificial ecosystem > Sand microcosm > Unclassified ...
GTGTTTATCCTCTTGAGCCGATTTCTTAACTTCGTCCACAAGACATCATCTCCTTATTCTTCTCCACTTTAATTTATTAAAGTATTGAGGTGTTGTCAAGTATTGTGATAGTAAAAAAAACACTTGCCAATTTTCAATTTTATGTGTAAAATAACGTTATCCTAATTTTTGATGATATGTATTTATTCCTATCGAATTACTTTTATCAATTTAGGCTTAATTGAATAAACACTCTTATCCAGAGTAGGTGGAGGGACTGGCCCGATGAAACCCGGCAACCGGCAGATAATGCACGGTGCTAAATCCTGCAGAAAGATCTGGGAGATGAGAGGAAATCCGGTAAGCAACTTCGCGGGATTCCTCGTGAAGTTTTTTTGTGTGTTTTGTTTTTGTCTTTGTTCAGAGGAGGAAAACCATTGATTAAAATCGAGCATCTAAGCAAAACCTATACTTCCCGTAAAGGGGATGTTATAGCCCTTGAAGATATCTCTCTGGAGATCGCGCAAGGAGCAATTTATGGAATCATCGGCCTGAGCGGTGCAGGTAAGAGCACCTTGGTTCGTTGCCTGAATCGACTGGAAGAACCGACGAGCGGCACTGTCTTGATTGATAATCAAGATATAATGAAACTTTCTGGCAAAGGCCTTCGTCAAGCTCGACAATCGATCGGGATGATTTTTCAACATTTCCATTTACTCCAATCCCGCACAGTTGCGGAAAATATCGCTTTTCCCTTAGAGATTGCCGGGTACAAGAAAAAAGACATCGCCAAACGGGTACAAGAACTTCTTCCGCTCGTTGGTCTTGAAGATAAAGCCGATGTCTACCCTTCACAGTTAAGTGGCGGGCAGAAGCAGAGGGTGGGAATTGCCCGAGCTTTAGCGACTCAACCCAAAGTTCTTCTCTGTGATGAAGCAACTTCAGCACTGGACCCACAAACGACGGTCTCTATTCTTAACCTTCTACGGGATATCAACCAGCAGTTCGGGCTGACGATCGTCTTGATCACACATGAGATGAAGGTCATTAAAGAGATCTGTACCGATGTGGCGGTCATCGACGCTTCCCGGATTGTGGAGTATGGTCCTGTCGAACAGGTCTTTATTCAACCGCAATCCACGATTGCCAAAGAATTTATTTCCAGTGTCTTCCCCAATGAGTTACCAGGCGATCTTCTCCGTGAACTCGCGACTCACCCCGATTCGGAAATTGTACGGATTCATTTTCTCGGTTCTCGTGCCTCGGATCCGATTATCGCGGATTTAATGAAAGACTGTGATATTCGCGCCAATATTCTCTATGGAAGTATTGACCATCTACGCTCAACCCTGTTTGGCACGTTGACTCTTGAACTTCAAGGTTCTCCTGAACAACTAACCAAAGCCCACGCTTATCTTTCCGCACGCGGGTTAAAAATGGAGGTGGTCCAAAATGGGATTTGATTGGTCGATTCTTGCAACTCCAAATTACTGGCCCAATATGCTTCATGTTCTGTCCCCAGCACTTTGGGAAACGCTTTATATGGTCATTGTCTCAACGGTGTTAGCCTATATTGTGGGCGTTCCCCTCGGCGTAATCCTAGTCATTTCCTCTCCCCAACATATTCTTCCCAATCCCTGGGTTGAACGGACTTTGGGAACGGTTGTTAATATTTTTCGTTCCGCACCGTTTATTATTTTACTCGTAGTCCTTATTCCTTTGACGCGTAAGATTGTGGGAACATCCATTGGCACAACTGCGGCCATTGTTCCTCTTGTCATCTCGGCGGCACCCTTTGTCGCCCGCATAGTGGAAAGCTCGTTAAAGGAAGTCCCTTATGGCGTGATTGAGGCAGCTCTCTCCATGGGAGCCTCTCCTTGGCAAATTATCCGCAAGGTTCTTCTTCCGGAAGCTATCGCTTCCTTGATTCTCGGATTCGCCATCACGACGATCAGCGTGATCGGCTATACCGCTATGGCTGGTGCCGTTGGCGGAGGTGGATTAGGTGCCCTGGCCATTGACTATGGCTACAATCGTTTCCGAACCGATATAATGCTGATTACCGTAGTTTTGCTCGTTCTTATCGTTCAAGGAATTCAGTCGATCGGTACCGCTTTTGCCCGTAAATTAACCAATCACTGATCACTTTAAACATTCCCAATGACTCCAGTAATCGAGCTCGATTAATTGATGGGCCCGTTAATTAAAGAGCTTGAAGATAAAAAAATTAAGAGGTTATATTTGAGGAGGTATAAAACATGTTTAAATCGAAGCGTCGTCTTGCTACTCTAGTTCTTGGCTCACTTATCTCTCTCTCCCTGCTGGTCAGCGGTTGCGGCAGTAACACGAACAACGCAGCAAGCTCAGGAACTACCGGCAATACCGCAAAGCCAGTCGTTCTCAAAGTCGGAGCAACCCCGAAACCTCATGCTGAAATTCTCGAGCATATCAAACCGGAATTAGCCAAACAAGGGATCGACCTGCAAATTCAAGTGTATAACGATTATGTTGTGCCGAACACCGCTCTTGATGCCGGTGAAATTGACGCCAATTTCTTCCAACATCAACCCTATCTGGATACCTTCATTAAAGATCGTGGCCTGAAGCTCGTTTCCATTGGTCAAGTCCACCTCGAACCCATGGGTCTCTATTCGAAAAAAACGACCAAAACCGATGATTTCAAAGCTGGAGAGACAATTGCAATCCCGAACGACCCATCAAACGGCGGTCGTGCCTTAGTCGTCCTTGAAAAGGCCGGTCTGATTAAACTCAAAGATGGAGTAGGGGTTAAAGCAACGGTTCAAGATATCGTCAGCAACCCTAAAGAATTTAAAATTTCAACAGTCGATGCTGCTCAACTTCCGCGCGTCTTAACTGACCCCAAAACCGCTGGCGCTGTTATTAACACGAACTTCGCTCTTGAAGGGGGTTTAAATCCCAAAGATGCGCTCACCATTGAAGAAGCTAAAGACAACCCTTATGCCAACATTGTTGCCGTTAAAGAAGCTCGCAAAGATGATCCGAACCTCCAAAAACTCATGAAAGCTCTTAACTCCCCTGATGTTAAGAAATTCATTGAAGACACATATCAAGGTTCAGTGCTTCCTTCCTTTTAATTTAGACTTTTGATTCAATACCAATAAAGAAAACCCGGCTTTCGCCGAGCTTTGCGAAAGCGAAAACCGCTGGTTGCACTTATGCTATCTGCCAAAAATTTATACTTTCTGTTAGTATGAAAAAGAAGCGAGACTCCATTCGATATATGGAATCTCGCTTCTTTTTCATTTTTCTCAAATGCATAACGCGGAGCGTTCTCCCTTATTTTACCAGCAAATAAGAGTATAGAACGAAGTCGTTCTCATACACTAAGCTCAAACATTTTAATAAGGTGGGACGTTTATGAATTCCTTTGAACGAAAGATTCAGACCCGCTTACACCTGCATCCGGAGCGGCTTCGCGCACTCTTAGCCCTACCCACTGAGGAAACAGTCGCAACGCTATGCCAATATCACGTCTTTGAATCAAAGAATGCTTACCTCGGTCAGCTTCTCTTTTCCCTGTTTCCATTCTGGGAAACTCTCGCATGTAATGGTCATGAAGCCTTAGGAAAGCTTATTCGACACTTGGAGAGTACCCGAATCAGCTCTATTAATCAGGAAGATCAGCTTTTGCGCTCTAATCTTCTCCGTCTTCGTATTCTAGCTGAGACACCAGGCTCCTTCCCGTTCTCACCCTTGTACATCCAGGAAAACTTACTTAAATTCCTGACGAACTCTGAAGTTCTTGCGGATTTACCTCAGCTCGAAGTCATTTCTTTTTCACCCGCAGAAATCTCACCCTTAGCCGGTGAACTTGAACGCTATAAATTAAGCCCGCTCAGTCGACGTTATGTGCAAAACCTTTTCCATTCTGAGCGCCAGCAGTCTATTCTCTCCGTACTCGCCCATCTCGCTAAAAACTTTCCCTTACTCGGAACATGTCGACAAGCTTATGCCTTGATACTTTCACTCGATGAAATCGACTGCTGGAGCCAGCACCCGTTTTGTCTGCGTCTTCTCGCTAACCGTTTTTGGGAGTATCGGACCCAGGAAATACTCTAGATGATTTCCCATTAGAAGAATATTCCTCTGACAACGGATATTAAAACAATTACCCAGATTAGGATAATCAGCGTTGCCCCGATCTTTCTATATTTACGATCGAAACTAACCCCCTTTTCGGCATTTACCTTACACTCCTCCCAGACGTCTTTGGGGATAATTTTTATAGCAATAATAACCCCCAAGGGTATCAGTATGAGATCATCAAGCATGCCCAGGATAGGAATGAAATCAGGAATTAAATCGATAGGACTAAGCACATAAACAAGGATCAGTAAAAGAAACGCCTTTTTATACCATTTAACCTCTTTATGCCTATAGGCAAGGTATACAGTTACAATTTGCTTTTTTAGTTGTTTTGCTTTTGACTTAATTGTTTCTAACATTTCTTTAAAGTTCCTTTTCCTCTCCGATAAAAGATCAGCATAAGCATTACAGCGATTAAAGCCATGATCGATCCATAGTAAAACGGTGCCCTGTTATTGACATTATCGTAAAGCAGACCTGCAATAACACTGGCCGGGAGTAGTGTTATTCCAACAATACAATTATACAATCCAAGACCTGTACCTCTTTTGTTCTTCTCGATAAGATCGGAAACCAAAGCCTTCTGAATTCCATCCGTTGCGGTACTATAAAGGCCATAGAGAGCAAAGAGGAGAATAAGAACACCTTGACTGTTTGTTCTTCCAAAGCCGAAATAGATGATTGAATAGAGTAAATATCCAAATATAATGAGTCGTTCTCTACCTATTTTGTCTGATAAGATACCAGCAGGAATAGCAAACAGGACTGAAACGGCATTAAATATCAGATAGATACTTGGGATAAAGGTATCTTGAATTCCAATATCACTCGCTTTGATGAGCAGTAAGGCATCTGTTGAGTTGCCTAGTGTAAATATAAATATAATGCCCAGTAACGCATAATATTTCGGTGAAAAGTCCTTTAGTGTAATCCTTCCCAGGAGTTCAGTTTTATCTCTTTTGGCTTCTTTAACGAAGAGAATAATGGCAGCCAGCCCTAATAAACCGGGTATTGCAGCAAAAATAAATACTTTACGATAATTACCAGGGAAAAGTGCTAAGATCCCAAAAGCCAGAAGGGGGCCAAGTATTGCTCCGCTATTATCCATTGCTTTATGACAACCAAAACTCTTCCCCTTCGTGTTACCCTCTGTGGAACCGGCGATTAAGCTATCCCTCGGAGCCGTTCTTATCCCTTTCCCAACCCTTTCGGTAAATCTGATCATAAGAACCTGCAACGGAGATGTCGCCATTGAAAACAAGGGTGAAAGTATCGCTGTAAACGCATATCCGATAATCATAAAAGGCTTGTTCTTGCCAATTTTGTCACTCCACCAGCCCGATAAGGCTTTAAGAACGGAGGCCGTGCTTTCCGCAATTCCTTCAATTAATGAAAGTTCTGTTTTTGTTGCTCCTAAGGTCATTAAAAACAACGGCATGATCGCATAGATCATTTTTGTTGTCGTATCCGTTAAAAAGCTGGTAATTCCAACAAAGAAAATATTCCGCTCGAGTCCCAGAATCCTTTTTCCTTCTCTTCCATCCTTCATGACGAACCTCCATACTCAACCCATTTTTTAATCCAAGTTTTCATTATGTAGATAAACTAACTCGCTATATTCTTCAAACGCTTTTAGGATCTGCTCTCGTTTTGTCTTTGCGGTATCTCCCTCCGAAGCATGGAATTTATCCCTGGCTTCGATCTTGCGATACCAGGATATAAGCTTCTGTAACTCCTCCTCTTCCTCTTCAAGCTCCGCGAAGGTGAACTTTTCAATTGAGATTTCCTTTGCAAGCTCCTTGAGATACTTCTCACATTCGTCGATATATTCCTTATATTCTTCATCTCGGATCGTATTAAATTTCAAGATTACTTTTTCTTCGTATTTCTCATCAACACACACGCTTTCCATCAGAAGAGCATCCCCACTCTTTACTACGACATCCTCTGATATTTTCTCTAGTGCTGCGTAATTCTCCTCATTCCAAGGCAAAATCCACATGGATTGATGAATGTTCACAGCCCCTAATTTTTTTAGTCCTCGCCATGTAGCTACTCTATATCTTGAGGGTTCCGTCGGTAAATTATAATTTAACACCAGCCATTTTCTTTTTTCCACACGCCTTACTCCTTTGTAATATTCGTTACATCCATATATTATCACGTTGTAATATCCGTTACAATAAATAAACGCTAAAAGACCTGCTTTTAAGCACGTTTTTTAGCGTTTCCATATCAGCTTTCATCTTAAGCAATTGTTTACTTCAAATAAAGATACCGCTCCATACTGGATAAATAAGGGGACCATTCTGAATCGGGATGATCCTCCTTCGCGTGCCGGAATTGCCAAAGTTCTGCCTCCATCGCATCGACATAATGCACCAGGAGCGCTTCCATTATTTTGGGACGCTTCGGGGACTGCCATTCATATCGTCCATGGTGGCTCGCTAAGATATGCATTAGTTTCGTTTTTAACTCCACTGGGAAGCCTAGGATCTTATCCATTTCTCGGGTAATCATCTGAATACCGATAAGAATGTGCCCCAGCAACCGTCCTTCGGTGGTAAAATCAATTCCCCGAGTATATTCATATTCGCTGATTTTCCCCAAATCATGGAGTAGTGCCCCCGTGATTGCCAGGTCTCGGTTTACTTCTGGATAATGAGAGGCTAGCGAAGCTACGAGCTCGGCAACTTCGACACTATGCTCCCATAACCCTCTCAAATAGGCTTGATGGATCTTGCGCGCAGCCGGGCAGCTTCGGTAGGCAGCCCCGATTTTCGGATCCTCGAGAACCTGGTTGTTTAAACGATTTAAATAAGGATCTTTAATCTCCTGAATCAGAGCTTTAAGCCGTTTCTCCAACTCCGCAGCGGGCACTGGCGAAGCCGGGAGTAGTTCCGTTAGATCGATTTTATCCTCAGGAACAGGTTTTAGGGACTCTACCGCTAACTCGAGAGTTCCTCGGAACTCATTGACCTGACCGCTCATTTGGAAGACATCGTACTCTTCAAGCCAATGAAGCATCTGCGTATTTATCTCCCAAACCTTTGCTCCAATACTTCCGGTACGATCCTGGCAGGTTAAAATAAGATAATTGCCTGGTTTATTTCGGAAGGAGGCCTCTTTCCAATCGGTAATTAATAAAATCCCCTGGAACCGTTCCCCAGCCTTTAAATTTTGTATCATATTTGTTCCCCTTTTTCTCTCTTTCTAATATTTTTTCTGGCAGATGGCGAAAAATCGAAAATTAAGATATAATGATGGTATCATAGTCTACTGGAGGTGTCACCTATGGACCTTAAAAACCAGGCGATTTCCTTTACGTTTACGCCTAAAGCCAAAGAATATCTGCTGCAGAAACCACCCGTTTCAGTTTATATTGAAGACATGACTCTGGAAGCGTGTTGTATTCCCATCGTTTCCCCTCCGCAAGTTCGTCGCGGTACCCCGCTTAAACCTGAAAAATTCATTTCCCTGGAAGCCGATGGGATTACGATCTACTATGACCGTTTTCTTCCCAAGCGTCCGGAAATTACGATTGAGCTTTTCGGGGTCGGCTTTCTTAAAGGGTTGCGAATTGCTGATTGGAAAATCAACATTTAAGTTTAACCGAAAAACTGTGTTAATTCAAAAAAACTGTCCAATCCCGGCAAAAGGGTTTGGGCAGTTTTTTATGAGCAAAGTCGTGTTATCTCCTATTCCAAAACTTGAAGACTCATTCTATAGTCATAGATAAGCTGGCTATACAGATCATTGGGAACCCCCTCGACCATAAACTTGTGGGAACGAGCTAAAAGAGACTGATGAATTCCTTCTCTTTGCCCTAGAAAATGAAGAATTTTTTGAACCCCCGGATCTTTGGTTCTTCCTACACTCTTCTCATACAAAGTCTGGGCTTGCAGTTCCAAATTGATATCGGATGTTAATAGTTGAAGGGGATCTGTACCCTGCTCAATATATTCCAACTTCCAGGGTTCGCCCCGTTTATTAACATAATAGCCTAATTCGCCATCCAGTCTATGAATTAGGGTACTTAAGATTTCGAGATGAGCGAGTTCTTCGGCAATAATGAGTCCGAATAATTCCCATATGAAGCGGTTCGATATATTGGCCTGATGGCTTAAGTACTGCGTGATCTGACTCAGTTCACCCTCTCGCCCCGCATAAGGTTCAAGGAGCAATTGAGCGAACTCAGGATCCGGGCGTGCAACATGGATTGGATAGAAAAAACGTTTGCGGTAATTATACACGCCGATTCCTCCCTTAGTTCGCCATCCTGCCTACAGTATATGAAAGTAGGAAGTGCCCTGTTCACTAAGGGAATACGGAATTCTATTTTTGGTTTTCTTTAGCCAAGCCCTTTGATCCCGATATCTCGGCGATAATGCACCTGGGGAAAATCGATCTGTTCAACCAATTCATAGGCTGCCTGGCGAGCTTGAATAAGATCCGTTGCTTTAGCGCTAACTCCCAGCACTCTTCCACCCGAATTGATCAGCTGCCCTTCAGTTGAAGCCGCGGTCCCTGCTTGGAAAATTGCTTGACTCTCAGAAATCTGAGAGGGGAGATGAATTGGGATCCCTTTGGTATAGGCTTGTGGATACCCTGGCGAAGCTAGCACAACACAGACTGCTGTCTCAGGACTCCAGGAGAGCGAAACGTTCTGGAGCGTTCCTTCCGTACACGCCCAAAGAACAGGCAGCAGATCGGATTCAAGTCTGAGCATAACTACTTGAGTTTCGGGGTCGCCAAACCGAGCATTAAACTCGAGGACCTTGGGGCCTTCTGGGGTAAGCATGAGTCCAACAAAGAGCACCCCTTGAAACGTTTCTCCTCGCTCCTGCATGACGCTGAGTGTGGGCTGGACAACCTCTCGCATCACTTGCCGTTCAAGCTCTGCCGTCCAAAACGGGGGAGGACTATAGGTTCCCATTCCACCGGTATTCAGTCCTTGATCTCCATCTAAGGCACGTTTATGATCTTGAACAGGTACCATTGGGAGTGCCATTTTCCCATCAGTAAAACAAAGCAAGCTTATTTCCGGCCCGGTTAAGAATTCCTCGACCACTAGGGTTTTTCCCGAGGTACTCAAAGCCCCTTCCATGATTTCATCCACGGCCTGCAATGCAGTTTCCTGATTTTCAGCGATAATTACCCCTTTACCAGCAGCTAAACCATCGGCTTTTAAGACACAAGGAGCTCCGATTTTTTGGATATACGCCTTCGCCTTTTGTGAATCCTGAAAGACCTCCCAGCGTGCTGTCGGAACATTTGCCTCATGCATGATCTCTTTAGCGAAAGACTTGCTCCCCTCTAAGCGAGCAGCCGTACGACTCGGGCCAAAGATTCTCAACCCTTTAGCTTGAAAATCATCCACAATTCCGAGCGTCAAGGGCTCCTCCGGTCCGACAACCGTTAAATCAATTTCTTTTTCTTCAGCAAATGCTAATAGTGCAGGAATATCGTTAGCCTCAATCTTAACATTCCAACCCAGGGTCCCCGCATTGCCTGGGGCAACATAAATCTGATCCACTTCCGGGCTTTGGGCAAGTTTCCAAGCCAAGGCATGCTCTCTGCCCCCGCTACCAACGATCAAAACCTTCTTTCCGATGTCAGACACCTCCTCAATTTATCTTAGGACCACGGTTCGTAGCTTTTCCCCTTCGAGGATAAGTCGACTAAGGCTTGAGCTTCGTACCTCAACTCTAAGCTAAGTCTCCTATATCGCGCAGGAGTGGACGATTTTAGTGAAGGGGCGTTAAAGCGAATGAAGCATTTGAGGGGCAGCGTGCCACGGGTTCACATCAGGTATTACCCTAAGGTTTGGCTAAGCTCCCTCAAATACCAATGAGTAGCCCCGAAGCTACTAAGTGAACGGATGCGCGAAAAGCTACTTATTAATGTAGGAAATGTCTCCGATGCGTAAATACCATGATCAAGTTCAACCGATTGGCGGCCTCGAGCACCTCAGGATCTTTAATCGAGCCTCCCGGTTGAACGACGGCACGTACGCCGGCTCGAGCTGCCTCCTCTAAAGAATCAGGGAACGGGAAAAACGCATCTGAAGCAAGATAGGCTCCTTGGGCTTTATCTCCAGCTTGTTCTAAAGATATTTTCACCGACCCTACCCGATTCATTTGCCCAGCTCCAACCCCGAGGGTTTGTCCATTTTTGCTCAGGACAATTGCATTTGACTTCACATGTTTGACGACTTGCCAGGCAAATTCCAGCTCGCGCAAATCCTCAGCTGTGGGCTTTTGCTCGGTGACGACTTCCCATTCCGAGGTCGGTGTAGTCCCTCGATCCTCTTCCTGAACAAGAAATCCGCCTTGGATCGTACGTATTTTCCAACCTCTTCCGGGAGCAGCTTGCGCACCTTTATCTCGTCCGATCACGACTAAACGAAGATTCTTTTTGTCCTGGAAGTTTTCCCGTGCCTCTGGACTAAATTCTGGAGCCAAGATAACCTCATAAAAGCGTTCGTGAATGATTCGGGCACATTCAGCATCGACCACTCGATTAAAGGCCATAATTCCTCCGAAAGCAGACATTGGATCCGCTTCCAGAGCTCGTTCATACGCTTCAAGCGGGGTTTTCCCAAGTGCGGCCCCACAGGGATTCGAGTGTTTAATAATGATACAAGCCGGCTCCTTGAACTCATGCACCAAAGACCAAGCCGCATCCATGTCCACCCAATTGTTATAAGAAAGTTCTTTGCCCTGAAGCTGTAAGCCGCCAGCTAAGGTTCCCGCCGAATTCAAGTTACGATAAAAAGCAGCGTTTTGTTGAGGATTCTCGCCATAACGCAGATCCTGGGCTTTCTCCGCCGTGAGACGCAAAGTTTGCGGGAAAACACTGTTCGTGCCGTTTTCTTGAGATTGTTGCCTTTCCAGGTAATCAGCAATCGCCCGGTCGTAATCTGCCGTATGGGCAAAAGCTTCGGCTGCTAGCCGTTTGCGCAGGGCATAGGAAATCTCTCCGTCCTTTTGTAAGCTTTCAAGGATTTTCGGATAATGCTTCGGGTTAACCACAATAGCTACCCGCTCCTGGTTTTTAGCTGCAGCACGAACCATCGTTGGCCCGCCAATATCAATATTTTCAATAGCATCCTCGAAGGTCACATCGGGTCGAGCCACCGTTTCCTGGAAAGGATAAAGGTTCACGACTACCAAATCAATGAAGCCAATTCCGTTCTCTTCTAATTGCTGGCGATGCTCGGCCGTATCACGGGCTAAGATTCCGGCATGAATCATCGGATGAAGTGTTTTCACCCGCCCATCGAGGATCTCCGGGAATCCAGTCAATTCGGTCACGTACCGTACTGGGACACCGGCCTCTTTCAAGGTCTTAAACGTACCACCGGTTGAAATGATCTCAAAACCGAGCCCAGTTAAGCCTTTTCCTAATTCGACAATTCCTGTTTTATTAGAAACACTGATTACCGCGCGTTTCATTCTCTCTTTCCCCCGTTTCTTTCCTCGATTAACTTATTTATCACCAATCGCACCGCTTCTGGATAGAGTTTATGTTCAACCTTCAGAATTCTTTCGGTCAAGATCTCTTCCGTATCTCCTGGTTCGACCGGAACTGCTTCCTGCAAGATAATCGGACCACTATCTAAGCCTTCATCCACAAAGTGAACGGTACACCCTGAAACTTTCACCCCATACTCCAGGGCTTGCCGTTGGGCATGAAGACCTGGAAAAGAGGGTAAAAGGGCCGGATGAATATTTAAGACGGGACAATTAAGTGCTTTTAAGAAGTCGGGGCTCAGCACTCGCATAAATCCTGCGAGGACTAAGAGTTCGATCCGACTTTCTTTTAACCAAGTAAGGATTGCCTGTTCTTGCTCTATCCGTGAGGAATAATCCTTTAACGGGAATGCGTGGTGAGGGATATCTGCCTTTTCTGCTCTCGTCAAGGCTTGGGCCTCAGCGTGATCTGAACCGACGGCTACGATCTCAGCCGGGATTTTTCCCTCTTGCCAAGCTTCGATTAAAGATTGCAAATTACTTCCTCGGCCTGAAGCCAAAACTCCGATTCTCACGCGTACTCGACCCCTTTTCCACGCGTTACTTCCCCAATGACATAACATGTTTCACCCAAACTCTGAAGTTGGTCTTGGACGGATTTAACCTCGTTGGGATGAATGATCAGAACGAAGCCAATTCCCATATTAAACGTCCGATACATTTCCGCAGCTTCAATTCCGCCCAAACGTTGGAGAAGCGTAAACAGGGCGGGAACTTCCCATGATGATGTCGAAATCCGTAACCCGAGTCCGTCTGGTAAAACTCGAGGAATATTCTCTGTTAGTCCGCCCCCGGTGATGTGGGCCATGCCGAGAATCTGTCCCTTTGCTATCAATTGTAAAACAGTTTTGACATAAATCCGGGTAGGACGTAGAAGGGCCTCTCCCAACGGTTCACCAAGTTCCGGAAAAATCGTGTCCATCGTGTACGGAGCAAAAACCTTACGGACAAGGGAGTAACCGTTACTATGAAAGCCGGAGGAAGGCAGTCCGATTAAGACATCCCCTTTTCGAATTTTGGAACCATCGATCAGGTCTTCGCGGTTGACCGCGCCCACCGAAAACCCAGCTACATCATACTCATCTTCCGGGTAAAATCCTGGCATTTCTGCCGTTTCGCCACCGATTAAAGCACAGCCTGCCAGTTCACACCCTTTAGCAACCCCGGTAACGATACTGGCAACACGCTCTGGATTAAGTTTGCCAACGGCCAGATAATCGAGGAAAAAGAGGGGTTCTGCTCCTTGTACCAAGATATCATTGACACACATGGCTACGGCATCCTGGCCAATCGTGTCATGTTGATCCATCTGAAAGGCGAGCCTTAACTTTGTGCCGACGCCATCGGTTCCGGAAACCAGTACAGGATCAGCAAATTTCTTAAGATCAAGGGCAAACAGCCCGCCAAACCCGCCTAAGCCCCCTAAAACCTCCGGGCGCATCGTTCGTTTTACGGCAGGTTTCATCAACTCTACAGCAGCGCTGCCTGCCTCAATATCTACCCCGGAATCGCGGTAGGTATAACCCATTCCATTTCCCTCCTCGAAGATTTAAATCAATTAATAGACTTCTAAATTGAGCTTGCCGCCCCTCTCGGAAGGAACGGAGGCTGGATAATCTCCATCAAAACATGCTAGGCAAACCGAACTCCCATCGAGAGCACGAATCAGCCCCTCAGAGGATAGGTAATGCAAAGAATCCGCCCCGATAAACTTCCTAATCCCTTCATTATCGAGTTGAGCGGCAATCAGTTTCTCCCGTTCAGCCGTGTCGATTCCATAATAACAGGGATAAAGAACCGGTGGCGAACTGATCAAAAGATGGACTTCCTTAGCGCCCGCTTTGCGGACCATTTCGACCAGCCTTGAACTGGTCGTTCCTCGGACAATCGAGTCGTCAATCATAACCACTTTTTTTCCTTGCAAAACCCGAGAATTCGCATTTAATTTCAGGCGAACGGCGATTTCGCGCATCTCCTGAGTCGGTTGAATGAAGGTCCGCCCCACATAACGATTCTTCAAGAGTCCCTGTTCAAAGGGAATCCCTGATTCTTGAGAATATCCGAGGGCTGCCGCCATCCCCGAATCCGGAACTGGAATCACGATATCCGCATCGACAGGGTACTCTTTCGCCAATTCAATGCCCATCCGTCTCCGGCTTTCTGTGACATTGATCTGATCGATTGTGCTATCTGGTCGAGCAAAATAGATATATTCAAAAGCACACCCTACACACTTTTGCGCGGGAAGCCCTTGGCGAGCATGTAAGCCCTCTTCATCAATCGTAATGATTTCACCCGGTTCGACATCCCTAACTAATTCTGCCCCAATCGTATCGAGGGCACAACTTTCTGAAGCGAGGCAATACCGACCAGCCACCTTTCCTATACAAAGGGGTCTCAGCCCGTACGGATCCCGCACCCCGATCAGTTTATTTTCCGCGATGATCACTAATGCATACGCTCCCTGCAGGTCAAGCATGGTTTTGATGATGGCATCCTCTAAATTTCCGCGCCGATACCGGGCAATTAATTTAACGATAACTTCACTATCGATGGTCGTCTGAAAAACAACGCCATCCTTACCCAGCTCTTCGCGTAGTTCAAGTGCATTGGTCAAATTCCCATTATGCGCTAAGGCCATCATTCCCTGTTGATAATGGACTACTAAGGGTTGCGCATTGGCGAGTAGACTCGAACCCGTCGTCGAATAGCGGACATGTCCGATTGCCATTTTCCCTTTCAGCTTTTCGATCTGGGGCACCGAGAAAACTTCAGATACGAGTCCCATGCCTTTATGCCCATCGATTTTACGGCCATCAGACACTGCAATTCCAGCACTTTCCTGTCCCCGGTGCTGTAACGCATAGAGTGCATAATAAGTGAGACGGGCTACTTCCAATTCCGGCGCATAAATCCCGAAAACCCCACATTCTTCCTTCGGTTTATCATCTCCAGGTTCCCGCACGACTTTTCCTCCTTCGATTGTTACCCTCTGCCAATAATCTCAGTAATTCTCCTTAGGTCTAACCCAAAATCTCGTTCACGCGGCGATAAACTTCGATATACGCTTCTTCCACCTTACCCAGATCACGACGGAAGCGATCTTTATCCAACTTCTCCTTAGTTTCCTTATCCCAAAAGCGGCAGGTATCTGGAGAAATCTCATCACCAAGGATAACTTTCCCGTCCGCAAGTCCAAATTCAAGTTTGAAGTCCACCACCAAAATTCCAGCTTGGTCCATGATTCTTTGCAACACTTCATTGATTTTGAGACCGAAGGTTTGCACTTCCTTTAATTCCTCAGAAGTCGCCCAGCCCATCGCCAGGGCGTGTGATTCATTGACAAACGGATCGCCTAACGAATCATCTTTATAATAAAGCTCAACGACGGGGCGAGATAAGACGAATCCTTCCTCCACTCCCAAGCGTTTAGCTAAACTCCCGGCAGCGATGTTACGAACAACAACTTCCAAAGGCAGCATCTTGAGTTTCTTGACCAGCATCTCCCGATCGCTGAGAAGCTCAACAAAGTGAGTGAGTATACCAACCTTTTCTAATTCTTTAAATAACAAGGCTGAAAGTTTGTTATTGATAATTCCTTTATCCTCAATTTGACCTTTTTTCTTCCCGTTAAGGGCGGTCGCGTCGTCTTTATAGTCGACAATATAATACTGCTCTTGATCAGTAACAAAAACTTTCTTGGCTTTTCCCTCATATAACATTTCTCTTTTTTCCATCGTTATTATTCTCCCTTCAAAATTAGAGTTTAATTTATTAGAGTTCACATTGAGCTTATTTAAAAGAGTTTGGGTCGTGTAGCTATCAGGGCAATCCCAGGGTATTCTTCTAAGCAAGTTACGAATACAGTAAGCGAAGACTCTACGCGAGCAGTTACCGAGCTTGGGTAGAACTGCGCCTACTTTAGCAGGACGAGTCACACACGAAAGCCTCCGGTGACAAAATTCTCCAGTGGAGATTTTTGGCCAAGCCGCATGCCTCAGAAAATTGCTTACCGGCGCAGGATCGGGTTTCGCCCAAGCCGCCTGTTCAGAAAGTTAGCTCAACGGCGACAGGTCGTGACTCGCCGACCGTGAGCCAAGGATGGCGAATTGGGAAGGTATACCGCAACTTGCAATTAAGCAGTTATGCCCGTAGCTTGGTCTGCGAGCGTACGTCCGAGCGTCTGTAACGTAACTCTGCTTGCAAGAACCTCCGAAACAACCCGGACTTATTTTTTAGAGGAGCCCGACGCGTTTAAAAATCGTATCCACATGTTTCGTGTGATAAGAGTAATCAAACAAGTTCGCAATTTCCTCTTCCGTCAGATATTTCCCGATCTCTGGATCATTTGATACCAAATTTTTAAATGGTTCTTTGGTTTCCCACGCTTCTAAAGCATTGCGCTGTACCCATGCATAAGCCGTTTCCCTGCTCATTCCCTTTTCGATCAGAGAGAGCATAACCCGTTGGGAGAAAATAAGTCCGACGGCTTTATCAATATTGGCTTGCATTTGCTCTGGGAAAACGCGTAACCCTTCAATCAACTTCGTCATCTTCTGGAGCATATAATCGAGAGCAATCGTGCTATCGGGAAGAATTATCCGTTCAGCTGAAGAGTGGGAGATATCCCGTTCATGCCAAAGGGCGACATTTTCTAAAGCCGTCTGCGCATTTCCGCGGATGACCCGGGCCAAACCACAGATGCGTTCTGCCGTGATCGGATTTTTCTTATGGGGCATCGCCGAAGATCCTTTTTGTCCTTTAGCAAAGGGCTCTTCGACCTCATGCACATCAGTCCTCTGTAAGTTCCGGATTTCAGTGGCGATTTTATCAAGGGTAGCGGCAATTCCAGCTAAGGTGGTCATATAAAAGGCGTGCCGATCCCGTTGTAAAATTTGCGTGGATATCGGTGCCGGATTCAAGCCGAGTGATTTACACACCCATTCTTCAACTTCCGGTTCAACGTTTGCAAACGTCCCGACTGCCCCCGAGATTTTACCCACTCGGATCTCCTCACGAGCGAATTCCAGACGTTTCTTTTGGCGTTTAATTTCTTCAAACCATAGCGCAAATTTAAGTCCCATGGTGATCGGTTCAGCATGAATTCCATGTGTTCGTCCCATCATCAAAGTATCCTTATGTTCCAGCGCCCGCTGCCCAAGAACGGCCTCGAGCTTGTCCATTTTAGCCAGCAAAATGTCGCTTGCTTCGACCAATTGCAGCGAAAGTGCAGTATCTAAAACATCCGAAGAAGTCAGCCCAAGATGAACGTACTTCGCTTCATCTCCGATGTTCTCAGCCATATTCGTCAAAAATGCAAGCACATCGTGATGGGTTACTTCTTCAATTTCCTGAACTCTTTCCCAGGAAAAAGATGCCTTTTCACGAATAACCTGAACAGCTTCCCTCGGGATCCTCCCCAATTCAGCCCAACCTTCACAAGCCGCGATTTCGATTTTCTGCCAGAGTTCTAAACGATGCTGGTCTGTCCAAATTTTGCCCATTTCCGGGAGTGTATAGCGTTCAATCACTTCTAAAGCCCCTTCTTTTTCCAGTTTCCTTTATCATTACCCTAAAGCTGAACTTTCACGCGTTTTAAATTCTCGCTTGAATCGCCTGATCTTTGGTTTCAATTTCTGCGGCCATCTTTTGGCGATACGCTTTAAGCGCTTCTTTTAAGCGAGGATCTGTTAATGCCAAAATCTGAATGGCGAGCAGTCCAGCGTTTTTCCCAGCATCAATCCCGACGGTCGCTACAGGTATTCCGGGGGGCATTTGCACGATCGCATATAAGGCATCAACCCCGTTGAGAGCACCACTTTTAATAGGCAGTCCGATGACAGGCAACGTTGTAGCTGCTGCTACAACCCCAGCCAAATGAGCTGCCATTCCGGCTGCTGCAATCAGAACCTGTCCTCCTTGCGCTTCAAATTCATTCACCCAGTTCAACGTTCTCTCTAATGTTCGGTGAGCTGAGGAAACTTTAACCTCAAATGGAACTTCAAATTCCTTAAGAACTTTAATTGTCGCCTCAAGAACATTAAAATCAGAATCACTGCCCATAACAACACCAACCGAGTTCATACCATCAACTCCTTTAACATTTAAGATAAAAAAGAAAAACCCAGGCTCATAATTTCACATAGATTTTGAAAATTCTTTTCAAAAAAGAGTGAGTGAAATTATCCGCCTGGGCTTTTATCCCTTCGGTGTAACCCCTGATCAGGGTTCTGCGCCGCTAGGTCAGGTATCTTTCTGCCCTAGGCGCACTTTCGCTCATAGTCAGGCCATTTACGGCAGCCCGGTAGAAACTTGCAGACCATATCTCCGCGATTATATGAACGCTATGAAATTAGGATGTTCAACGAACTTGAGTTTATTCTATCTTACAATTTGCTAAAGGTCAATGAATTTATCGAACATTTAGTACTTATATTGATTTAACGTTCGATTATGTAAATTGTTGACAGGGATGACCCAAACCATTTAAACGGTCGGCATAGTTATTTTACTGTCCAAGTTTCCGGTTTCAGTTCATGATGCCATAACCCTCAAATAAATTATTCTTTTTTCGAAGATTCTTAAAATGCACTTCAAAAGATGACCCTTTAGAATTCGATTTAATCTGTAGCACGGCATTATGTCTTTCAGCAATACTATTGCAAACAACCAATCCCAGACCTGTTCCCGTTTCCTTAGTTGTGAAGAAGGGCGTGCCTAGTTTATCTATTACCTCTTGCCCTATTCCTGGACCTTCATCCGCCACAATCAGAATTACTTCGTCATGGTCTTGATATATTTTTAAGGTTAAGCAACCACCCTCTGACATGGCTTCTATTCCATTTCGAGTAAGATTCAAAACTAATTGAGTGATTTCCTGTTCATTAAGTAAAATATCTGGGACTTCTCTAAAATCAGTTGATAACTGCATATTTCTATATGTCGTGTCTGCCCGAATAAGCGGCAAGATAGAAGTTAAAACATCCTTGATATTTCTCCACTTCAAAATCGTTGCTTTATTTCGACTAATGGATAAAAACTCCGTTATTATTGAGTTCGCTCTGTCTACTTCACTAATCATGATGTTAAAATATTCAAGATCAACGGGATCATGTTGTTTGTGCATCATCAATTGAAGAAAGCCTTTGATGGACGTTAGCGGATTTCGGATTTCATGCCCAACCGTAGCAGCCATTTTATCAATTAGATTTAAGCGATCTAGCCTTTCCACGGTTTCTAGTGATTTCTTTAACTTTGCTGTCCGTTCTTCAACTATATCCTCGAGATTATGTTTGTAAATTGAATCCCTTTGCATCATCCTAGAAAGGATAATCGAAAGGAAGCTCGCTAAAATGACGACCAATGTTCCATTGATATAATGCCCTTGGAGAAGGTTATTGTCCTTTTGCGTCGTCGTTACATAAATCATAAAGACAACATAGGACTGCAAGTACATAAGAATTGAGTATTTTGGTTTTTGATAGAAAAATACAGCGATAACGAGGCACCCCATAATGTAAATACTGATTTCAGCATGAATGAACTGATCAGTCCAGCCTGACATAAAAGCACACAGATTTATCAAGAACAAAAGAAAGCTATACACATAAAATAGCGAAAGATATTTACGCGTATTCAATTCTGTTTTGAATTCAAAATAAATCACAGTAAAAAACAAAGCAACAAATTCAAGCAACAAATGATTGCTGAAAAGTAAAACATACCCTGGAGTAATCGTCCAAAGCCCTCTTTCTTTATTGAGAAAATCAACAAATAGGAATATTGGAGTACACAAAGTCAAAATTATTGAAACGATATTAACACGTCTGCAATTAATAATATTTAATCTGTCCCAAGCCATTTCTTCGTACTTTTTCAATAAATTTTCGTCTATATCTAAAGTCATTTAGATACTCCTTAAAACAAATTATTCGCCCTTTAATTCACGTCCTCCGCAATCTCTTCTAAACCTTTCTCCAAGAGATACGGGTTCTCTAGATACTTTTTGACGAGTTTGAAGGAATTAGAGAAATACAGTCCGTCACAAATTCGTTCGTCTAAGACGTAACCAATCTCGCAGCATTTTTTGACAACCACGGCATCGTGCTCAACTATCGGCATATTCTTGATCTTGCCTAGCGCGACAAAAATACCAGTAGTACCAAAATCATAGAGGTGGTGGTAGATAAAGTCAAGATTGATAGACTTAAGATAGGTAAAGAACAGCGTAGTATGAAATGGGCTGGCTTTGATAATCGCACGCGGCAGTATATTGTGCCTATCCATCCCTTTCAGGGCCCCGACGAGTAGCTTAACCAGTCCATTAGGTAATGACATGATTATGTCAGCAAGCTTATCCACCGCGTTCACTGTACCAGCCGGCGTGCTTTCAGCAATAACGTAGTTGACGATGTTATTCACTTCGAAAATATCTTCTCGCCCCGTAAAGACAAATTTAACGGTCGTCTCTTCACCTTCGTCGTTGAGCGATCGTTTGACAGCCATGGAGATATAAATGCCATTTCTCGCATAGAGCCGGTTGTTCATGACGAAGCGGTTAAGCTGAGGCCTCTGGGCAAGGAGGCGTACATATATTGCAATGAACAGGTGCATGTAGGTAAGCTTGACGCCCTGCTCCAGCTTCTTTTTGATATAGGCGTCTATGCTGTCTGTGACAAAGGTCTGCTTGCTAAAAAGCTGTGCATCGCTACGCCTGGTCATGATGTGAGGGATTATCTTCACAAATGGACTTATCGATTTCAGTTGTCTCCCGTCACTTCGACTCATTGTTATCTCCTCGATTCCTTCTTCTACAGAGCATACCTATTTTCTCCACGCGAGTTATAGAGCTGTTCATTATTCAAAATTCTCTCTCCACAGGTAAGCATTTCTTCATCCGTATAATTAAAGCCAGTCACGGCGTTAACGAGCTCAGTATAATCGGATAATTCAAGGGCTGAAGAAGAAAAGAGACACAGCCCGGCAGAGTCAATAACGGTCGTTAGCTCTGAGTCTTGATCGTGACTACCTCCAGCGTTAGAAGCAGAACGTTTTTCCTTTTTTGCAGTCATCGAAAGTTTCACAGCGCCAAAAGTATCTGCTAAGTGCTTGGATCCCAAAGCCATTATTGCCCCTAGTCCTTCACCATAGGCAATCTTACGAACCCACTCCAGTAATCCATTAGCATTGCCAAACTCTAACGGAACCCCCTCTAAGTCATCGGGTTTGATGAAGCCCTGTTGGCATAATTTCATACCCGTCGCGATAGTCTTGCCTACAGCGATCGTGTCTAGTCCGTAATTGTCGCAGAGATCCATCGCTTGATAAATCACGTCATGATCTTGGATACCACAGTTTGAAGTAAAGACCCGAACGGTTTTATCTTCCGATTTAGTGCTTGGCAATAAACATTTTATCCTCTGGGGATAACGCATCGACATTGGCTGGCACTTCATCGATAAACATTTTCCCAGCCAGACCACGTCCACTTAAGTATTTTTTCGCAAGTTCCATGTCGAGTGCTTCAGTTTGGGTTCTTTTCTCTGTTAGATTAATCCTTAGAATTTTCCCACATATCCACCCATTGGTCTACCCCCTTATTCCACAACCCTTGCTGACACCTATTACGACATCTCATTGATTCCGCTCTTTAGTCGTTCGTCCTTGGAATATACCGTAAGATGGTTGCCCCGGACATAGCCGACAAGGGTGACATCTAAATCTCGTGCCAACGATATCGCTCTTTCAGTCGGTGAAGTAAGTGAGGCTACGATCGTAATCTGCATTTTTACAGCTTTCCTTAGCATTTCTGAAGAAATTCTACCCGTGGTAATCAAAATCTTATCCTTTAGCGAGATTTTGCGGAACGCGCATTCCCCTAAAAAAATTCAGTTTATTGGGTGTACAGAGGATCGTTACAAACTCCTAACCATTGATATTAATCGTTAGAGGCCTCTCTTGGGGTACGGAAATAGTAACCTCCTGCCATTGACCATCCACGTATTTTTGAGTTTTGATCCCTGTTGTAAGACCTGCCGTTCCATCTAATAATTCCTCTTCCAATCTTTCCACTCCTCTTACCTAATACAACGCAAACACCTCTGTGCAGAATCATTATACAGCCAATACCGCATGTCAGATTTAGACAGAGGCTTCATCCACAATTTCTATACTTTGTCTTTATTATAAACAGGCTTAAGGAATTGTGTCAATTCATAGCACAAAGTACAAGAAATACCTTTTTAAGTGAACCTTGAAGATTGGCTTCTTGTATAATTATTAACAAAGTGGCCAAAAAAAAGTGGTTTTGGTTTCCGTAAAACATCACGGAAATCAAACCACCACTTTTCAAACTATCTAAGCTAAAATCCTTAAACCCCAGGCGTTACATGACTTCCTTTATTCCCACTCAATTCTATATGCCTTCTCATCTGTGTTTTAGGGTATCTTAGAACAAAATTATTATTCCTATTATTAGTTTTGTTCCATTTTCTTTTGACACATAAAAATATTGGAGTCAAATTGGATTCATATAACATTATTAGCTTTTCATAACACCCGGCGGCATGGCAAATAACGTTTCGATTTCCGACGTCGCCCCGCCTTAAATAGCACTTATCTTAGGCGGAGGGATGTGGTGCCTGAACCTTCCCGAAACTTTCCACATCTGGCACCCTTGCGAAAATCTATTATTATGCGCCGTAACGATGCCCCATATACAACTATAACTTTTGATTTTTAAGTGACGCCAAAAAGTTGCATATGTACCGAATATACCCTTTAACGCAAATCCTACGAAAGTCTCTATAAGTCAAATTAATCTCATAAATTCTCTCGTTCTTCTGTTTAAGCTTGAACTCTTGATAAGTTTCCGCAAAAACTAAACTATTAATTAATGAAATACCATCTCCATCAGGAAAATGGAACTCCCAAAAATTGCCTTCATGAACAAACATATTTCTTACTTCATTGATAATCTTGGCAAATGTTTGAATATCAATCTCTGTATTGAAACTACCGTCAATTTCCTCGGCAATTCTATGTTCATAGTCCTCATAAGACTCATTTTCTTCCCTGAAAATATTGAATCGTTTGTCAGCAAGGCTTCGCTTTACATTTCTAAGAATAAATTCCCTATCTTCTCGACATATTATGTTTTCGAAAAAATCTATTACCACACTCATTTTACTTTGTTTTTCTTCTGGATTAGCTAGCTTGTATAATGATTCAATGCACACTACTAGAAAGAAAATCTTCAGCCCATCCTTACCCTTTCTTATCTGTTCAATGTCATCAGCAAGGGTAACAAGCCACTCAACTATGTTAACCATTCTTCGTGGGATGTTAGTATCTTCATAGTAAAGAGCCTCCCTTAAGAAACTTTCCAATTCCGAAAAGTTCTCAGAAAATTCCTGGTAAAACTGAAGAAGTTCTGGGAGTAATTGCTCATTACTTTCAATCTGAATGAACTTCCCATATAACTCCACCTGAATATTCTCTTTATTCGATTCGATTATATTATCAAGATAATCACGCGAAACCCCTAGCTTAACAGCCATATATTCGCGCGTTATATTTAGATCTTCTAATACCTTCCCTAAATCGAACATATCACGACTACATCCTTCCATATCATTATGGCATATAACGTCCGCGAATCTCCGAAGCGTCATAACACATGCATCAAGCAAAGTTTTGGAGATTCGCTGTTAGGCGAAGTATCCACCTTATAAGAAATACTTGGGAAACTGGTGCTTCGTCGGAAAGATATAAGTGTGTGAAATAGATGGCATTATCCTTGGTGAATTAAACACTTACTGTTACATGGTTAACACAGGTTGCAAACCAGTAGCAATGATGTCTTTGCAAAATAGATATATTGATAATGCAAAACAAATAGTTGAAAATCGAAATAATCTTAAATCCTACTCTGAATTCCTATATGAAGGTTGGTCAACTATCTATATTTACAAGCATGATTATTTGCTTGAAGTTTTAAAAAGTTCGCCCAATGAGCCAGAAACAGTTTACGATCATTGGATTTTAGGTAAAATGTTTGGTTACTCAGACGAAGAAATTGGTCAATTCATTAAGTCAAAACCTATTTCGTAAATTCTGTTTTACTGCATTTAGGGCATGGTGGTAAAGTGTCGGTAGAATCATCTAATGTGACGGTTGTTCCACAATTCTTACATGTATATGTTCCCTTACCTGGTTTTTCTCCTGTTGTATAAGTCATATATTACACCTCCTTCCAACATGGAATATATAATATTTTCCACTTCATGAAGGATTCTCCTCTATTCTGTCGAAATTGTTTGATAGATTGGAGGAGATAGTAAAATTGGACGTCAGACTTGATAGGGTTCAGCTTTATTTAGATTGGTTAAAAACAAAAATATTTCTAGATAATCAGGCAAATAGTGCCGCAAAACGAAAAGTTAAGCGAGGCAACGTTTATCATTGCTATTTAGGTAGAGGCATTGGGAGTGAGGAAGAGAAAATACGCCCCTGTGTTATTCTCCAAGGATTTGACGGAAATATGAATTCTCCTAATACAATAGTTGCACCGATAACACATACTACATCAACTTTAGACGTAGTTGTTCCAATAAGTACTCAATATAATCCAGATGGTAGTATACTTCTAGATGGGAATGTTTTATTGGGTAATATTGTTACAGTAAGCAAAGCTAGACTTGGTGATTTTGTCACCACCCTACCAATATCGGAAATGAAGCAAGTTGATATAGCTTTAGCAAAATCCATAGATATTCATAAAAATATTGTAAAATTAGAAAATGTTATAAAAGATAAAGATATTTATATTGGGAAACTTATTGAGCAAAGAGATAACCTACTACGCCAAATAGACGAATTAGTCAATACTAAAAAAGAAAATGATCAATAGATATTGACAGATAACTTAATACATGATATTAATTAACTACAAAAAGATTTGTCACGAGTGGGCAGATTATACTTTTATTCAAAAATGGGAGTCACGAGTGGGCTCCCTTTATCCTTTAAAGACTCCTCAAAACGAGGGGTCTTTTCTCGTTCCAGCAGGAACATTTTTCCCTTTGCCGAACGTTAAAGGTAAAAGGGGTGATTGTTAATATGAAAAGAGATATGGAGTTAATTCGTAAGATCTTAATTGAAATAGAAAAGCAATATATAGATGTAGCATTATACAATTTGAAAGTTGAAGAATATGATCTCAAAACTGTTACTTATCATTGTAAAATTCTATATGAAGCTGGGTTAATTAGTGATTATAGTGGATTTTATGCCGATGATGAGTTATATAGTTTTGGAGTAGGTTCTTTAACGTGGGAAGGGCATGAATTTTTAGATAAGATTCGTGAAGATAAGATTTGGAATAAAACGAAACAAGTTATGAAGGATAAAGGAATTCCATTTATTTTAGATGCAGTAAAAGAAATAGCTACATCTGTAGTAGATGGAATGATACAAGGAGCAATCAAGGGAATGATTTAATAAGTTAAAAACAAACTGGAGGGCAAAGTCCCTCCTATTTTAATTTATGGAGATAAGTAACAGGTCGATGGGCTGAAGAAGAGGCTAACGAAAAAATGAGAAAAGATATAGCCAAATTAAGAGAAATGAAGGAGTATGAATTTCATAAAAAGTATTAACCATGAACGGTCAAGTATACGCGTAGAGGATTATGTTGTGGGTTATCCATACATAGATAACGATGTTATTTATGCTACATGCTTTCATTATGTATATCCGATAAAGTAAATTATAAGTTGTTTTTAAAATCAGGTCACCATATTTTCCTATAGAATTGGTGGTTACCTTTTCTAAAATGACTTTTTGTTCTACTTAATTTGTTCAAATTGACTTAAAAAATCACTCAAGATTGAGTGATTTTTTAAGTCTTGTTTGGCCCCAAAAACTATATTAATTTTTTATAAAAATATAACTTTTTGAACCTCAAAACGGAGCGGCTTGTAATCTAAGAAGGAGTCTCTTTTCATAATCATTTGGATTGGCTGTTTTGTGCTTTTTGTCCTTGATTATCTGGCTTAGATTCAGTTAATGTTTGGTTATCAATTAACCATTTTTCGTTGACTTTTTTCATAAAATATTGACCATGATAATCGTGTAAACTGTTACCATTTTTTGTTTGAATAGAAACTAGAAATTCTGATAAGATTGTCATTGAATTATCCGATGTTACAGTTACATGCCCGATAGTCACCTTGGTTGTTCTATTCATGGCTTGACTATCCTTCATCTTTTTTAACCCAGCTGGGTAGGTTGCCATTACCTGTTGTTGTGCTCCATCGGTAAGGTAAGTTAAAAAAGTAGGTTTATCAGGCATCGTTTTATAGTCCACATTATATTCAGCTTCAATTTCTTTTTGTACGGTGTCGCGGGCCGCTATGATTTCATCGTCACTTAATTTCTTTGTTACACCCGGTTCATACTTTACTAAACTATCCAGAGATGGAAGTTGATCAGTCGATCCACTTTTACTATTATCTTGAGTTTGGGCTTGTGTTTGAGCTTGGTTTGTTCCACATCCACTAAGTAATAATAGACCAATTCCTATGATTACTAAGACCGATATTGCCTTTTTAGATTTTACCATCTTTTTGAAGCCTCCCAAAAATTTTGATGGTTAATAGTTCAATAAAAACGTTTAAAAACCTCTGGATAATTAAGGAAGCTGAAAGCTAAGATTCTAAAAAAAATCTATCTACATTTAGCCTTAAGGGGATACCAGTTGCCTGGTTCTCCTTCTGCGTACTATAACAAGGGTATTACCAGCACCGAAACTGCCTAGATTAAGGTTGAGCTGGTGACGTGACGTTTATCTATACAAAGAAAGAGCAACCTTGATTTTTTGTAGGTTGCTCTAGAAATATTACTTGTGATAGCGTAAATTATCTTTCTTCGTGTGATTTGGATATGTTCGTTTGTAAGGAGCCACTTTAGTCCCGGCCTTTTTAGTATAACCAGTAATTATGTGCGTTGGCCCGTGGTTCGGGTTAACATACTTAGATGTATGGGACACGCGGGTTACATGGTTTACACGCGATGAGCCACGTGCTTCGGCAACACTGGTCATTCCAAAAAGAAGAACAAATGCAAGGGATAGAGAAACTAAAATTTTACCATGCCTCATTGGAAATAGCCTCCTTTCTTTAACAATTTGTAAATATTTTATATATCTTCGCCAATTAGCATAACTTTCCCTTTTTGAATCCTATAATTAACACTATGACAAATTAACCCGAAGCATAAACGCCATTTTCAGGCATTTAGCCTACTGACGCGTGGTTAAGGTGTCTACCCGACCGCAAAAAAACTATGTTTCAAGTGAAATAGCCGAACTCTTTGTAGCTCCGTTTTACGTTCATTTTCTAAGCACTCCATTTATATCATTTCTGTCATTGTCTATTCCTTGTAGACATAAAGAATTTTCTCCGTACCCCCTTTCAAAAAAAACAGGTCATGTCATATGCTGTAACCTTGGTGAACAATTCTTTCCTTCACATTTAATTTCAGCTTCCCATTATCCTACTTTCTGTACTATAACCTAGGTTTGTTTGAACTTCCCATTATTAGCCTAACTGGTATATAGATAGTAGTAAGATACTTAATCTAACATAGACAATCCATTAATCTAATAATTTTATTTCTGCAGTTAATTCTATTGACATCCCTCCATGAAGATAAATATTACTTACGGAAGCAATATCTTTTAATGAGCCAATTTCAATCGGTTTCTCTAGAATCCTTCTAATTCTTATATCATCGGTATTAATGATAATCCTTGCTTCGCTCTGTGATTCAAATCGTTTGTCTTTAATTCCTAATTCCATAGGCGACTTCTGACCAAAGTCCCACCAACTAGACTGACCAAATTTTTCATAATCAAAATATTGAACCGGTGTAATAATTATTTCTTCTCTTTTTAATCCAAGCGCCATAAGTGCCATAAGTGCCATAAGTGCCATAAGTGCCATGACGATTCTATGTTCAAACTCCTTATATTCTTGAACAAAAATAACTGCAGGCCTATCCTTTTGATCTAATTTTTCTACTTCACGAGGCTCCAAATTGTCCATAAAATCTCTAAAGTATGATGCTGGTACCGTTGCTGTTAACTTATGTTTTCCTTCTTTGTTTGGACATTTAAACATATTTTCCTTCAGTATATAAAAGCAAAAACATGGTAATCCCATATCTCGAGCTCTTTTTAAGTAAACACGTTGGCCAATTGGAACACGCATCAAATCAGAGTAATGCTTATATTTTTCATTCAATTCTTTTGCGTGCTCAATGTCTAGCATATGAAATGTTGCTATTGTTCCTTCTAATTTGTCTCCTCGACCCTCCCCTTTTTCAAAAGCACATTTAACCCAAGAATCTGGCGTATTAAATTTAATTTCGCCTTTGCTTAAAAAAGTCTCAGCATATTTTTCGGTAGTGCAGCGGAAGACCCCAAAAAAGTTTTCCGGGTTTGCCCATTCTCCTTCTTCCATTCCAATATACAACCCTTTCTTAGGTTATCTGATAGCAGCGGCTTTGCCGTGTATTAATTCTTCAATTATTATTTCTAAGAGACTGTAATAAAATCACATCAATGACCAGCAAACTTTTCGAAAGATTTATCTATAACCTTATCATTCCTACCAATTACCATTGATAATAGGAGACGCCATCCCTTACAACAGGTTGTTTAATGTAGCCATTACCTTCGACGATAAATTCGCCATTGCCAGATCGCGCACCACCGAAAACACCTCTTAAAATCACTTTCCCATTATTATTTAGTGTTCCAGCAAGTTTTCCTGTTTCTTCAATTACCAACTTACTACCTCACGCTAAGGAAGTCGTTCCCTCTATAACACCTTGAACAGTTACACAACCACCAACATCTACAGAAACAGTACCCTTTTGTTTACCTACTATTTCAGCGATTACACCCGCTTGAATATCAAGAGTGCCTTTAAGTGTTCCTAACAAGGTAAATTTTCCCGATTCAACATGGATAGTTCCATTGTGCTCACCCATTAACGTATAATCTTCTTTGACAACAAGAGGAGATACAAGTCTTCCGTCAATGTAATCATCATTGTATTTCATACTACAAACTCCCTTTAACCTTTATTTGTCTAATATAAGTGAATCTCAACTTCGTATTATAGACACAATAACTACAAAGCAATTCCCCAACATTATTAAAATACTTCCTAACAAATAATAATGTGTCAATATTTTTCTTTAGTTGTCTAATTATTTCACAACTTTACCACGAAGTAAGGGGAAACCTGTAACTATATAGAAAAAAATAAAAGGCCCCTACTGTAATAGTAAGGTCTTAACGTTCTCCAACTAACTCGTGTATTAAATCATCCATAGTTAATAAAATCGAATCGTAATATTCACTATTGAGTATTCTGATGGCTTTGAGCCAGTGAATCCGATTCGCAGGACCATGTAATCCGAGGACGAGAGCCATTGGGTTTCAAAAGAGAATCCGGTATAGAGAGCCACTGTGTAAGTATTACCACCTCGTTTGTTAGGGTTGTGGACAGTGCCAGCCTGGGGAAAAGCCCTATGAGGTCAAGCTTGAAAGAGCTTTACCCCAGGCCTTGGACAAGTCTAATCATGGAATTCTTTGGGGTTGACTTGCCCACACTGCCCACAACCCCGACTACTGCATGGGGTCATTTCTAATACTGCGCACACCCTATTATAGATATTGTGTTTTAGGTTCTTGGACTTGTACCCGTAAAAATAGACCTATTTTCTCCGTTTGACTGGCCTTAAGTATAAAGTATTGATGGAATCATTTAATCGAAATACTCAGTTGGCTCCCACCATCAACTTAATGGCTCTATGTAAGAGATTAAGTGGTTCTATTTCAGGAGATTAGGTGGCTCTGGAATCCCGTAATATTCACCTGAAGTTTCGCACCCAGTAAAATAGCCAAAATTTTAGCATAAAAGAGAGTGGTAAAAACAATAAAATCCGCATGAACACTGGGTTTTTGGTATAATTAAGTGTCAAGCCAAATCAACCAAAAACGAGGTGTTAACATGCGGAAATCTATCAATGAAATCGAAAACGTCCTCAAAAATCATGGTTATTCAATTAACAATATTATATTTGATGTTATGAAAACCTTCAAGCTCAAAAAACTTTGTCGTAAGGTGGGCTTTCAGAAGCAAGAGGGTTACAATGCTTCTGAAATTATTACGCTCTTACTAACTTTTCCCTTAATGCTGCTGAGGAGTGTCAATGCTTTCTACAAGAGTGAATTTCAAAAGGTCACTGCGATGAAAAAGGATGCGATCTACCGCCTAAAG
>Ga0255336_100909_pt1 | contig 29970 bp, 27 predicted proteins | sample MeOH1_35cm_T3_17_FD_189102 | JGI IMG/M metagenome (GOLD analysis project Ga0255336, IMG submission 189102) | Sandy soil microbial communities from University of British Columbia, Vancouver, Canada - MeOH1_35cm_T3_179 | ecosystem: Engineered > Artificial ecosystem > Sand microcosm > Unclassified ...
TTCTAATCGAATGAAGTGTCTGTTATAATTTTGTGCTGTTCGGGGCGTAGCGCAGCCTGGTAGCGTACCTGCATGGGGTGCAGGTGGTCGGAGGTTCAAATCCTCTCGCCCCGACCAAAGAAATCAATGCCTTACAAGCAATGCTTGTAAGGCATTTTTCGTTTTCAATGCAACGATCGCGCGACGCCACGGGTGCAATGATCGAGCGCAAGAAACAGCGTGTCGGCCTTGAACCATAAATCGGGGCGCGAAATTGCCACTGCGCGTGAGAGCGAAAATCCCAGTGCGATCAGAACGCCCAAACTGCGTTCACCGTCCGGCTGTCGCGCGTCGCGCTTATTCTCGCCCCAGCGCGATAAACCGTTCGAGATGGTGGTCCTCATCGCCGAGTTGATGATCGATCATCACGAGGCGCTTTGCGTAGTGAGCGAGCGGCAGTTCCCACGTCATGCCGATTCCTCCGTGCAACTGGATGCACTCCTCCGCGACCCGCGCGCCGATCCTGCCGATACTGTATTTGGCCGCCGACACCGCACGCTCCCGCAGCCTGCGTTCGGCGCCAAGCGCCGCGGCTGCGTTGATCACCGCCGAGCGAGCCTGCTCGATTTCGAGCATCAGGTCGGCCATGCGATGCTGCAACGCCTGAAAGCTGCCGATCGGCACGCCAAATTGTTTGCGCGTGCGCAGATACTCCAGCGTATGGTCTTTCGCGACATCCATCGCGCCGACGGCTTCGGAACACAAGGCCAGTACGCCGCAGCCAACGGCGTATTCCAGTGGCGCGAAGCCCGCGCCTGCTGAGCCGAGCAGTGCATCGTCGCCGAGCGCGACGTTGTCGAACGTTAATTCGGCCGCGCGCCCGCCGTCGATCTTGCGGTAACCGCGCACGCTCACGCCTGCCGCATCGCGCGGCACGAGAAAGAGCGTCACGCCTGCTTCTTCATCGTTATCGCCGTGCGTGCGCGCCGAGACCAGAAAGAGCGAAGCGTGCTCACCGTGCTGAACCACGGCCTTCGCGCCGTTCAGCCGCCACGCGTCGCCGCTGCGCTGCGCGCGCGTCGTCACGCGGGCCAGTTCGTAGTGGCCGTCGGGTTCGCCGTGCGCGAGAGCAACGATCCGCGAGCCGTCGATCAATTCACCGAGCGCGGCTTTCTGCGCCGCGTTGCCGCTCTGCGCAAGAGCGCGGCCGACAATCAGCGTATCCAGAAACGGCTCGACCACGAGGCCGCGTCCGAGGCTCTCGAACACCACGGCGATATCGAAGCCGCCGCCGCCAAAACCGCCGTCAGCTTCGTCGAACAGTGCGCCGATAATGCCGAGTTCGGCAAAACGGTTCCACAGTTCGCTGCTATAGCCTTCTGCCGAACACGCGATCCGCTCGCGCGTCTCGAAGCCGTATTGCTCGCTGACAAAACGATTGAGCGTATCCGCCAGCATGCGGCGGTCTTCGGTGTGCTGGAAATTCATGACGTGCGCCTCTTACAGTCCCAGGATCATTTTGGAAATGATGTTCTTCTGGATTTCGTTCGAGCCGCCAAAGATCGACAGCTTGCGATTATTGAAGTAAAGCGAAGCGGCGCTCGCGGCTTCCTCGGGGCCGACCGGTGTGCCTTCGAAGCCGTCTTGCAACGCTTCCTCGACGAACGGCTGCGCGTACGGACCCATTGCGCGGCGCGTGAGCGACGAGATTTCCTGACGGATCTCCGTGCCGCGAATCTTCAGCATCGAACTTTCGGCTCCGGGCACGCCGCCGCCGGCCACCGCCGCGATCACGCGCAGGTTGGTGGTCTTCATGTTCTCCAGATCGATCTCGACACGCGCCATGCGCGCCGCGAACGCGGGATCCTCCACGAGCGGCCGGCCATTGCGCCGCTGTTTCGCGGCGATCTTGCGCAGTCGATTGAACGCGGCCACGGAAAAACCGACGCCCGCGATATTGGTGCGCTCATACGTGAGCAGATACTTGGCGTAAGTCCAGCCTTTATTCTCTTCGCCGACCAGGTTCTCGACCGGCACGCGCACGTCGGTGAAGAACACCTCGTTGACTTCGTGCTCGCCGTCGAGCGTGATGATCGGACGCACTTCGACGCCCGGCGTCTTCATGTCGATCAGCAGAAAGCTGATGCCTTCCTGTTTGCGCACGTCGGTAGCGCTGCGCACGAGACAGAAAATCATGTTCGCGTAGTGGCCGAGCGTGGTCCACGTCTTCTGTCCGTTGACGATGTAATGCTCGCCCTGCGCATCCGTGCCGCGCACCGCGGAAGTTTTGACCGAGGCGAGATCGGAGCCGGCGCCCGGTTCCGAATAGCCCTGGCACCACCAGTCCGAGCCGTCGAGAATACGCGGCAGCCAATGGCGTTTTTGCGCTTCGCTACCGTATTTGATCAGCACCGGGCCGAGCATATTGACGCCGAACGGCACCACGCGCGGCGCGCCGGCCAGCGCGCATTCGTTTTCGAAGATGAATTTCTGCACCGCGTTCCAACCCGGTCCGCCGTACTCTTTCGGCCAGTGATTGGCGAGCCAGCCTTGCGCGTTGAGAATGGCGTGCCAGCCGGCCATGTCGTCGCGCGTCAGACGGCGGCCGCCGTGCACCTTGTCGGCGAGTCGTGGTGGCAGCTTGTCACGCAGGAAGGCCTGCACGTCGGCGCGGAAGGCTTCTTCCTCGGGAGTGAAGTTCAGATCCATGACGGTTTTTCCGGATAGAGTGGGCCGAGCCGCGCACGCAAGGCACGCCGCTCGTAATGCCTATCGATGATGCCCCGTTTCAGACCGTCTGGTTCAGGCTCGCGAAATCGGCGCCGCGTTCCACCAGTTCCACGAGCAGCGGCGAGGCCTTCCAGAAGAGCGGATCCTCTTTGGCGAACTCGCGGATGTCGGCAAGAATCTTCGGCAGGCCGACCATGTCCGCGTATTTCATCGGACCGCCGCGATAGCGCGGAAAGCCATAGCCGTACAGGAACGTCACGTCGACATCCAGCGGACGCAGCGCGATACGCTCGTGCACGACGTTGGCGCCTTCGTTGATCATCGCGGCCATATAGCGGCGGATGATCTCGTCGTCGGTGAAACTGCGCGGCGTGATGCCGGCGCGTGCGCGCTCGGCGTCGATGATCGCTTCCACTTCGGGGTCGGGTGTGCCGCTGCGCGATCCTTCGGGGTACAGATAAAAGCCACGTCCGGTTTTCTGGCCGAACCAGCCGCGCTCGCACAGGCGATCGGCGATCTGCACGTAACGTGCTGCGGGATTGCGGGTGGCGGCGCGCCGCTTGCGTGCCGCCCAGCCGATGTCGCCGCCCGCCAGATCCACCACCTGGAACGGTCCCATCGGAAAGCCGAACGCGCGCACGGCCGCATCGATCTGATAGGGCGAGGCGCCGTCTTCCATCATGGCATCCGCGGCGGCGCGGTACACGGCCAGCACCCGGTTGCCGATGAAGCCATCGCACACGCCCGCGCGCACCGGCGTTTTACGCAAATTTTTCGCGAACTCGAACGCGGTGGCGACTACGTCCGCGCTGACCTGTTTCGGCACGACCACTTCCAGCAGCTTCATGATGTTGGCGGGCGAGAAGAAGTGCAGGCCGATCACGTCGGCGGGGCGCGAAATGCTCGCCGCGATCGCGTCGATGTCGAGATATGACGTGTTGGTTGCGAGCACGGCGCCTGCTTTGCAGACGCGATCGAGTTCGGCGAATACGGCCTGTTTGACGGCGAGGTCTTCGAACACGGCTTCGATCACGAGATCGGCATCGGCGAGCGCATCGTAAGAGGTGCTGCCGTTCCAGCGCGCCATGACGGCCGCTTTCTTGTCCGCACTCATGCGGCCCTTGGCGATCAGGCCATCGTAGACTTTCTCGATGTGTGCGAGGCCGCGCGCAAGCGAGGCGTCATCGCGTTCGATCATCGTCACCGGCAGGCCCGCGTCGAGCGCCGCGACCGCGATGCCCGCGCCCATCGTGCCGCCGCCCACCACGCCGATCGCGTTCAGCGCGCGCGGTTTGGCGTCGCGTGTTTCGGGCGCCTTGAGCACTTCGCGCTCGGCAAAGAACGCATGGATCAGGCCGGCGCGCTGCGGGCTGTCGAGGCATTCGAGGAACAGCTTGCGTTCGAGCCGCAGACCTTCGTCGAAAGGCTGTTCGATGGCGGCCTCGACGGCGTCGATAATTTTCAGCGGCGAGAACAGGCCACGCGATTTCTTCGCGGTTTCCGCGCGCGCTGCGGTTACGGCGGCGAGGCTCGCGGCGCGGTCGCCGAGCGCTGCGGCCTCGCGGGTGCGGCGCACCGGCGCGTGGGCGGCCAGCAACTCGTGTACATACGCGAGTCCTTCGGCGAGGATGTCGTCGCTGCTGCCCAGGCGGTCGATCAGACCGAGCGCCAGCGCTTCCTTCGAGCTCGCATGGCGGCCGCTCAGGATCAGGTCGAGCGCGGCCTGCGCGCCGATCAGGCGCGGCGTGCGCTGCGTGCCGCCCGCGCCAGGCAACAGGCCGAGTTGCACTTCGGGCAGGCCGAGTTTCGCGCCTTCCACGGCAATCCGGTAGTGCGCCGCGAGCGCCACTTCCAGGCCGCCGCCGAGCGCCGCGCCATGAATCGCGGCGACCACCGGTTTCGTGCACGCTTCGATGCGGTTGCATACGTCCGGGAGCGCGGGCGGCACCGGCGGCTTGCCGAACTCGCGAATGTCCGCGCCGGCGATGAAATTGCGCCCCGCGCCGACGATCAGCACGGCTTCCACCGCGTTATCGGCATCCGCGGCTTCGACGGCGGCGAGCAGACCGCGCCGCACGTCGGCGGAGAGGGCATTGACCGGCGCGTGGTCGATCGTCACGAGCAGCACCTTGCCGCGCAATTCGCGCGTCACAACGTCGGCTGAAGGGTTGAGGGTCATGGTGTCGTCTCCTGACTGTTATCGGTTGCAGGCGGAAAGGCATGCCGGGTCTGGCGAATTCTCCGATTGTGAGGCGGTCAAGGTTTATTGACAATCACATGGAAGGTTGACAGACTGTCAAGGCTATTTTGACAAAGGCGCCGCTGTGGACGTCAATTCCCTGACCTTGCTGGTGGAGATTCTGGACGCGGGCAATCTCAGCGAAGCCGCGCGCCGGCTGAAAATGAGCCGCGCGAACGTAAGCTATCACCTGAACCAGTTGGAGCGCTCTATCGGCCTGCAACTGGTGAGGCGCACCACGCGCCGGGTCGAGCCGACCGAGATCGGCCTGCAGCTATACGAGCATGGCCGCACGATCCAGAATGCGCTGCTCGCCGCGCGCGAGTCCGTTACCACGCTCGGGCAAAGCCTGCAGGGCCGCGTGCGGCTGAGCGTGCCGAGCGGGTATGGGCAACTCGTCATGTCGGACTGGCTGATCGCGTTCAAGCGGCTTTATCCCGGCATCGTGCTGGACGTGATGTTCGAGAACCGCGTTGAAGACCTGATGCGCGACGAAGTCGATATCGCCGTGCGCGTGATGTCCGAGCCGCCGCAAAACCTGGTTGCGCGCGACATGGGGCCGGTCAGGTACGTGGCGTGTGCGTCGCCGGCTTTCGTGCAAACCCACGGCATGCCGCGGCAACTCGACGATCTGCGCACGGCGCCGCTGATTACCTCGGCCGTGGTCGGCAGGCAGTTGCGCGTGGCCGCTTACTTGCGTGACGAACGGCACGAAGTGCTGCTGGAGCCGACGCTCATCTCCGAGAACTTTCTTTTTTTGCGCCAGGCGGTGCTCGCCGGGCTGGGCGTGGGTCTCGTGCCGGACTACGTGGTGCAGGACGACCTGCGCCGTGGCGATGCGGTGACCGCGCTCGACGAATGGCGCTTGAGCATCTTCGGCACGCATATGTACATGCTGTATATGCCGAACCGGCATCACACGCGCGCGGCGGCGACCTTCATCGATTTCATTTTGCAGCAGGCGCACGGCACGGGCAGAGGCGTGCCGGCGTGATCGGCTGCGGGAAAGAACTTTGCTGAACAGTGCCTGAGGCCCATGACACCCGCACCTTCTTCACTTCGATCCCGCCGCCTCGAACCGCTTCACCGCGCCGACGACATCGCTGCGCAGTTGCCGCAATGCGGCCTCCTGTGCATCGGGCGGCACGAGCCCTTGCCACAGCAGATCGCTCAGCGAAGCGGCGGTCGCTTCGATATCCACCGCTTTCTGTTTGCGCACCGCGTCCCACAGCACGTGTTCCATCGGCCCATACACGGCGGAGCGCAACAGACCGAGCGGCATGTCGGCGCGAACGTCGCCGCTCGCCACGCCTTCGGCGAGCACGCTCATCATCGGTGCCGTATAGCGGCGCTGAAGTTCGACGATCACATCGCCGAACTTGTCGTCCTTCTCGCGTCCTTCGGAAAGAATGAGCGCACACAGACCCGTGCCGTCGACGGTCAACCGGTAGAGGTGCGTGCGCACGAGGTAGGCGAACTTGTTGCGGGTGCCCGCGATCAACGGCAATTCGTTTTCGACCTGGGTGATGATCTCGTCGTACCAGTTGCCGAGCACGCGAACGCAGAGATCGCGCTTGCTGGCGAAGTACGTGAAGATCGTCGCCTCGGACACGCCGACGCGCCCGGCGATCTCCGTCATGGTGGCCGACGCGTAGCCGACTTCGGAAAACACGAGCCGGGCCGCCTCCAGAATCGCCTTGAGTCGTTGTTCGGAGCGCGCCTGCACAGGCACGCGGCGGGAAATGGCGGACACGGTCATCGATTGGGATACACGCGAAATTGAGTCGGCATAAGTTGAGTCTAGCTCAAAGAACGGAGAAGTGGTAAAGCATAAATAGTATGAAATAAAATTGCGGTTATGCACAACACGAGAATAAAACCTGAGCTAAACTCAATAAACATCGAAAGCGCAGTACATGAAGGAGACACCCGAATGCCCGCAGCTTCGTCGAGCACCTCGCCGCCGTCAAACGGCTATCGTTCGGTTTTCCGCGAAGGTCTCTTCGCCGGCAAAGTCATCATCGTCACCGGTGCGGGTAGCGGGTTAGGCCGATGCACCGCGCACGAACTCGCATCCTTAGGCGCAACTCTCGCGCTGGTCGGCCGAAGCGCGGACAAGCTGAAAGCGGTGCAAGCCGAACTGGACGAGGATCATCAACGCGCGTCCGCCGGACACAAAACATATTCCTGCGACATCCGCAACGAGCAACAGGTCCGCGAAACGATCGCTTCGATCGTCGCGGAACTCGGCCGCATAGACGGCCTCTTCAACTGCGCGGGCGGCCAGTTCCCCGCAAAGCTCGAAAAAATTTCGCTGAACGGTTGGGACGCGGTGGTGCGCAACAATCTGCACGGTACGTTTCTGATGTCCCGCGAGTGCTATACGCAATGGATGGAACATCACGGCGGAACGATCGTGAACATGCTGGCGGATATCTGGGGCGGCATGCCCGGCATGGGGCACTCGGGCGCGGCGCGCGCGGGCGTATGGAACCTCACGGAAACCGCCGCATGCGAATGGGGCCACGCCGGTGTGAGAGTCAATGCGGTCGCGCCGGGCTGGATAGCGTCCGCGGGCATGGACAGCTACAACGAAGACTACCAGGCGCTGCTGCGCACGCTCAGGCATAAGGTTCCGCTGCAGCGCTTCGGCACCGAATCCGAACTTGCCGGCGCGGCGGTGTTTCTGTTGTCGGAGGCGTCGGCGTTCATCAACGGCACGGTGATCCGCGTCGACGGCGGCGTGCCGAACGCGCGCCACTCGTGGCCGCTTCCGCCGGCGGAGCGTACGATCGAATATAACGGCTTCCCGCGCTATCAACCGCCGACGGGCTTGCAGGAGCAGACACGATGAACCTCGACGGCCAGACCTACGAATCGCTGACGGCAAACTTCGCGTGGCAGATCCCGGCGCGCTACAACATCGGTGTGGACGTGTGCGATAAATGGGCCGACGGTTCGGGCCGTCTCGCGCTGATCTACGAAGATCCCGAGAGCAACGCTACCCGCTATACGTTCGACGAGTTGAAAGCGCTGTCCGACCGCTTCGCCAACGCGCTGCTCGCAGCGGGTGCGCAACGCGGCGACCGGATCGGCATCTTCCTGTCGCAATCCGTCGAAACGGCTATCGCGCATCTCGCCGCCTACAAGGCCGGCATGGTGGCCGTGCCGCTTTTCGCGCTGTTCGGCGTCGATGCGATCGAACATCGGCTCGGCGATAGCGGCGCGGTGGCGTTGATTACCGATCACGGCGGCGTGCAGAAGGTCGGCGAAATCCGCGCGGCGTTGCCGTCGCTGCGCAATGTTTTCAGCGTGGATATCGATCAGGACAACGGCGATCCGCACGCACCGGTGCGTTCGTTCTGGCACGCGCTGAGGAGCGCGCCCGCCGGTTTCATGCCCGCCGATACCGGTGCCGACGATCCCGCGGTGATCATCTATACATCGGGCACGACCGGCAAACCGAAGGGCGCGCTGCATGGGCACCGCGTGTTGCCTGGTCACCTGCCGGGCGTCGAGATGTCGCAGCAGGGCTTTCCCGCGCATGCCACGCTGATCTGGACGCCCGCCGACTGGGCGTGGATCGGCGGCCTGTTCGACGTGCTCTTGCCGTCCTGGCATCACGGCGTGCCGGTACTCGCACGCCGCTTTGCGAAATTCGACGGCGAGGCCGCGTTCGATCTGATGGCGCGTCACGCGGTCTCGCATACGTTTCTGCCGCCCACCGCATTGAAGATGATGCGCGGCGTCGAACGTCCCGAACGTTGGAGTCTCGCGTTGCGTTCGGTGGCGAGCGGCGGCGAATCGCTCGGTGAGGAATTGATCGGCTGGGGCCGCAAAGCGCTGGGCGTCACGATCAACGAGTTCTACGGGCAGACGGAGTGCAACGTCGTGGTGTCGTCGTGCGCGGCGCTCTTCGAGCCGCGCTTCGGGGCGATTGGTCGCGCGGTGCCGGGGCATCGTGTTGCGATTGTCGATATGGACGGCAACGAACTTCCGCCGGGTGCAATCGGCGATATCGCGGTGGCCGCGCCCGATCCGGTCATGTTTCTCGGTTACTGGGGCAACGAAGCGGCGACGCGCGAGAAATTCCGCGGCAAGTTTCTGGTGACCGGCGACCTCGGCACGTGCGACGCGGACGGCTTCATCCGTTTTGTCGGCCGTGGCGACGATGTGATCACGAGCGCCGGCTACCGCATCGGGCCGGCTTCGATCGAAGACTCACTGCTGCGTCATCCGGCTGTTTCGATGGCGGCCGTGATCGGCGCGCCGGATCGCGAGCGCACCGAGATCGTGATGGCGTTCGTGGTGCTGAACCCCGGTTTTGTCGGCGACGCGGCGCTGGTGCGCGAGATCCAGCAGCATGTCAAAACGCGTCTCGCCGCACACGAATATCCGCGCGAGATTCGCTTTGTCGACAGCCTGCCGTTGACTGCGACCGGCAAGGTGATCCGCAAAGCCTTGCGCGAGGGACTGGAACAGGACGCGGACAATCCCACGTCAAAACCCGAGCGCCGATGAGCACGAGCCGACGTTCGCTCACCACCCGCAGCGGCAGGGCGCTGAGAGCTTCGGGCGCGCAACCGGGCGCGGCCTCGCTCGACGACACCGACCGCAAGCTGCTCGCGCTGCTCGCCGAAGACGCCACCCGCACTTACGCGGAACTCGGCAAGCTGCTGTTTCTATCGGCGCCCGCTGTCCACGAGCGCGCGCGGCGGCTGAAGAAAGAAGGCGTGATCAAGGCCACCGTGGCCGCGCTCGACGCCGCGAAACTGAACCGTCCGTTACTCGCGTTCGTGCATGTCGATACGACGAGCTGGGCGGTAACGCGGCAACTGCTGGCGCTACAGGAGCTATCGGACGTCGAGGAGATTCATACCGTAACGGGCGAGAGCGCCATGCTGCTCAAAGTCCGCACGCGCGACACGCAATCGCTCGAACAACTGCTCGCGCGCATTCACGCGATCGAAGGCTTCACCGGCACGCGCAGCTATATCGCGCTGACCACCTATCTGGAGCGCGGCCCGAGCCCGGACCTCTGAGCGCGATGAGCAATCGCTGCGCTTCAGGTGTGCAGCGAGAGACCTTTCACGGCTTTGTCGACGGCTTTTTTCGGCCCGCGCACGGCAAGCCCGACCAGGTCGGGGGCGTCGGCCGGCTCGGCGCGGAACACATCGCGGTTCGCCTGATCGTGGCCGGTCGAAAACATCGCGCGCACATACACGGCGCGCGTCAATTCGCGTTCAATGCCCTGGCGAAACGCGCGCAGCAAACCCGCGTTGTCCGCCTGATAGACCATCATCGGCTGGCCGAACAGCCGCGCATGGCGGCGGCCCGCCGCGTCCTCGTACGGTTCGCCCATCGCCTCGGGCGCCGCGCCCGCGATTCCTGTTGCGAGAAACGCGGTGACATTGAGTTTTTGCCAGACAGCGAGATCGTCCAGCACGATGATCGCGACTTTCGTATCGAATTCCATAACGCACTACGCTCCACAGCCTGGGCCGATGCATCGGTGTCGCATCGCCCGTCATTCAGGAAAAGTGTCCACAGCCGGATCTTATGGAAACTCGCGGCGCATGTGCACGACCTCAATGCAAAAACGAATGGGCTTCAGCGGACGCACGCCTGCCTGCCGGCCCTGTCGGGTTTTGCCTGATGCCATTCGGCAAACACTCGCTCGAATAGCCTGGCGTGCTGCATTGCAACCTGCCGTAGCGTCATGTCCATCGCCGTTTGCATCGCAATTGCTCGCGCGAAGATCATGCAATCGACGCTTGCGCAACATAGGGCAAGTCCCTGGCCCGATTTAGCCGTGCATTACCACTCGCGTGTGCGGCCTCCTACACTGGATTCAAACAGGAGGGGACACAGATGGCCAAACTCATCCACACGATGATCCGCGTGCACGATCTGCCGCGTTCGCTGCAGTTCTATCAAAAGGCTTTCAATCTGGACGTATCGCACCGGCTCGACTTTCCGGATTTCACGCTCGTGTATTTGCGCAACGAGGAAGCCGACGCCGAAATAGAACTCACCTGGAACAAAGGCCGGGCGGAGCCGTATTCGCACGGCGACGGCTACGGCCACGTGGCGTTTTGCGTCGACGATGCAAAGCGCGAACGGCAACGCCTGCTCGATCTCGGCATGGCGCCCAACGATCTGCGCGAGTTTCACAACGACAACGGCGAGTTGCTGGCGCGTTACTTTTTCATTCAGGATCCTGACGGCTACAAAATCGAAGTGCTGGAACGCTACGGCCACTATCAATAGTAAAAGTAATCCAGGCGGCCGCCGCACGTAGTTGCAATACCCCACAACAACCAGGTTGCATGGGACCGGAGTAAGTGCTGACGCGCTGACTCCGGTCTACAAAGGAGACAGACATGAAGACAGCGATCATCCCGATCGTCGCGTCCGATCACGCACACCATGCGCACCCTCACGAGCATGCTGACGAGCACGGCGGCGCACATCGCGCGGCAAAGGCAGCCGCGGCCGCATTGCGGATTCCACTCACGCGGCGCGAGCTGTTGAGAGGCACGGGTGTGCTGATGGGCACGCTGGCTGTTTCATCGGTGTTGTCGACGCTCGCACCGAGCCGCGCGTGGGCGCTCGAACTGCAAGGACTGGACACGCACCAGGGCGAAGTGATTCTCGCCTTCACGCGGCAACTCTATCCGCACCCCACGCTCGACAACGCGGTCTATGCGCTGGTCGTCAAGGATCTCGACGCGAAAGCGAAAGCCGATCCGGCAGTGCGCCGGCAACTCGCGGATGGGGTGCAACAGCTCGACGCGCAAGCCGCCTCGGACTGGCTCAAGCGCGCGCCCTCGGACCAGGCACGGGACGTTGCGGCGCTCGCGGGGACGCCTTTCTTCAACACGATACGCAGCACCGCGGTGGTCTCGCTGTATGCCAACACGATGGCGTATGCGCACTTCGGCTACGGCGCTTCGGAGGGAGACGGCGGCTACCTGAACAAGGGTTTCAACAGTCTCTCGTGGCTGCCCAATCCGCCGGCCAGTGCCAGCGGCCCGATTCCGACGGATAGCTGACAGGAGACAGGACATGAATCAGGACAACAACAAGGTGCGTTTTTCGCACAACGACGACAAGGTCGTCGTGATCATCGGTTCGGGCGCGGGCGGCGGGACGCTCGCCAACGAACTGGCGCAGAAGGGTATCGACGTCGTCGTGCTGGAAGCGGGCAAACTACATACGCAGGCCGATTTCACCACCGACGAGTGGGGCGCGTTCCAGATGCTGTCATGGCTCGACAAACGCACCACGTCGGGCACCTGGCGCGTCGCCAAAGACTTTCCGAATCTCCCCGCATGGATCTGCAAGACGGTGGGCGGCACGACCACGCACTGGGCCGGCGCGAGTCTGCGGATCAGGCCGTACGAGTTCAAGGCGAAGACCACGTATGGCGATATCAAGGACGCCAATCTGCTCGACTGGCCGCTCACGCGCGAAGAACTCGATCCGTACTACGACCGCGCGCAGCAGAAAATGGGCGTGACGCGCACCAACGGTTTGCCGGGTCTGCCGGGCAACAACAACTTCAAGGTGATGTCGGCCGGCGCAATGAAGGTGGGCTACAAGGACTGCAATACCGGGCACATGGCGATCAATAGCGTAGTGCGCGACGACCGCGCGCATTGCTTCCAGCGCGGCTTCTGTTTCCAGGGATGCCGTACGGGCGCCAAGTGGTCGACGCTCTACACCGAGTTGCCGCGCGCCCAGGCGACCGGCCATATGGAGTTGCGCACGCAGGCCCACGTGGTGCGTATTGAAACCGATGCGCGCGGTAAAGCGAAGGAGGTGCTCTACTACGACGGCAACGGCAAATTGCAGCGGCAAAAGGCACGCATCGTCGCGGTGGCCGGCAACTCGATCGAGACGCCGCGCCTGCTGTTGAACTCGCATTCGAGCAGATTCCCACAAGGGCTCGCGAACGGCTCGGGACAGGTGGGGCGCAACTATATGCGTCACACCACGGGCTCGGTTTACGCCGTGTTCAACGATAAGGTGGAGATGTTCAAGGGCACCACGATGGCCGGGATCATCGAAGACGAAGCGGTATTCAATCCGCAGCGCGGCTTCGCGGGCGGCTATCACATGGAGACCATATCGCTCGGTCTGCCGTTTTACGCGGCCTTTCTCGATCCGGGTGCGTGGGGGGCGACATTTACCCAGGCAATGGATCAATACCCGTACACGGCGGGCATGTGGATCGTCGGCGAGGATATGCCGCGCGAAAGTAACCGTGTGACCTTGAATACCGACGTGAAGGATCAATACGGCCAGCCGGTCGCCAACGTGCATTTCGACGACCATCCGAACGACGAAGCGATGCGCGAGCACGCGTTCAGGCAGGGTACGGCGGTGTACGAGGCGGCAGGTGCGAAGACGGTGTATCGCGTGCCGCCGTATCCGTCCACGCACAACCTGGGCACTGCCCGCATGAGTGCTCGCGCCGAAGACGGCGTATGCAACAGTTTCGGCCAGACGCATGAAGTGTCGAATCTGTTTATTTCGGACGGCAGCCAGTTCACCACCGGCGCGGCGGAAAATCCCACCATGACGATCGTGACGCTGGCGATCCGGCAGGCCGATCACATTGCGGCGCAGATGAATAAACGCGCGGTGTAACGCGATTCGACGGGGTAGGGCGGCGTTCGGGTTCGATGCGATTGTCGGGCGGCGGATGCCGGCGTATGTTGACGAAGGGGCGGCGTGCCGTGGCTGCATGAAGAGCGCCACGGCACACCTGCCTGAAAACCGGGAGTAACGCCATGTGTGGGATATACATCAACGCCGATCCGATCCTGTACGAATCGCGCACGCGCTCGTTGCGCATTCACGGCGTGATCACCACGGTCCGGCTGGAGAATCTGTTCTGGGACGTGCTGCACGAAATCGCCGCGCGCGAGAACATGACGACCAGTCAGTTCGCCGTGCAGCTCTATGATGAATTGATCGCGCTGCGCGGCGAGCTGCCGACCAACTTCGCGTCATTCCTGCGGGTGTGCTGTTTGCGCTATCTGTCCATGCGCACCGAGAAGGGCGCCGATGTACCCGACGCGGTCCCCGAGCCGGCGGCCGGATTGAGCGAAGCGAGGCCGCGCATGCTGAAGACGGTTTGATACAACAGTGCGGCGCGAAGCCGCGCGGATACACGAGAAGCGCGCGCCTGACCGCATGCTAGGATATTCGGCACATTACGCATAAAGTTGGAGACATGGATGCGTCCGGAGAGTGCCGCCCGTTTCGATAAACAGTTCGCGCCTCGCATTGCAGAGGCTCTTGCCGCGTGTTTCGCCACCACCGTGCATACCGAAGTACTGCCCTACGGCGGCCACGGGCATCCCACCCGCGTGCGGATTCATGCAGCGCCGATCGAAGACATGGGACTGTACCCGCATCCGCTGAATCTGTATCTGACCTGGGACAGCGACGAAATCGAGAGACTGATGGGCGCCGAAGGGCCGGCGCGTTTCGCGGGCTATCTGGCCGCGCTGCCGCGCAAGCTCGCGGCCTGGAACCGTGCGCGCGAACTGGACTTTGTCTCGCATACGCAGGCCGAGCCGGTCGCCTTGATCGGCGGACTCGACTTCGAGTCGTAAGCGGCGCGTTGCTTCATCCACACACCGCGGGCGCCGCGCGACGGGCACGGCGCCGATGCGTCAAGCCGTGGCGCCCAGTCTGAAGAAACTCACGCTTTGCACGAGCCCCGATGCCTTGCTTTGCACGGCGTCGGCTGCGGCTGCCGCCTGCTCGACGAGCGCCGCATTGCTTTGCGTCACCTGGTCCATTTGCGTGACGGCGTCGTTGACTTCCGCGATACCCGTTGCCTGATCGACGCTCGCCGTCGCGATCGACTCGACAATGCGCGTCACGCTGCCGGCGCTTTCCACCACGCCGTCCATTGTGTTGCTCGCGCGATTGATCAGTTGCGTGCCGGCTTCGATCGTGGCGACCGACTCGCGGATCAGCGTCTTGATCTCGCGCGCGGCGTCGGCGGAACGTTGCGCGAGACTGCGCACTTCGCTTGCGACCACCGCGAAACCGCGCCCCTGCGTACCGGCGCGCGCCGCTTCGACCGCGGCGTTGAGTGCGAGGATATTGGTCTGCGCCGCGATAGCTTCCACCACCGCGATGATGTCGACAATGCGCTTGGACGCCGCGTCGATCTGGCCCATTGTGCGCACCGCGTCGGTCATGACCGCGCCGCCTTCACGCGCGGCATGCGCGGCGGTTTGCGCGAGCGTCGTGGCTTCGCGTGCGTTGGCGGCGTTGCGTTGAACCGAGTCGGTGAAATGCTGCATCGACGCGGCGGTTTCTTCGAGCGAGGCCGCCTGCTGTTCGGTGCGTGCGGAGAGGTCGAGGTTGCCGGCGGCGATTTCCTGCGTGGCCGACGAAATCGTGTGCGCGCCTTCACGAATCTCGCTGACGATATGCCGCAAGCGCTGATTCATGTCGTTGAGCGCGACGAGCAACTGGCCCGTTTCGTCGCGGCTTACCACGGGCACGTCCGCGCGCAGATCGCCCGCTGCGACCGCCTGCGCGACGCCCACCGCCTGTCTGACCGGCACCGTGATACTGCGGCTCAAGAACCAGACCGCGAAAGCACCGACGCCGAGCGAACCGATGACGACCGACAGCAACAATACGGTCGCGATCGTGTACGCATGTTCGGCGACTTCGCTCGTCCGTACGCTGGAGTCATGCGCCTGCTGCATCACGGCGGCGACGATGTCGTCGATAGCGGCGGTTGGCGCGCGGTCGATGCCCTTCACGAGGCCGTCGACCACGTGCGCGGTGTTCGGATCGGCGGCGTCGTAGTGCCTGAGCGCGTCGAGGTAGCTGTCCTGCAACGAGGCATGCGTGGCGAGCGCCTTGTCGACACCGTCCACGTTGGCGCCCACTGCGCTCAACTGGTCTTTCAGGTTCAGCAGGGCAGCGTGCGTCGTGCCGCTTTCCTTGTTGAAGGCATCACGGTATTTCGCAAAGGCGGCCGGGTCGGCGCCGCGCAACAGCAGATCCTTCCATTCCTGCACCTGCTTCTTGAACTCGACCTGCGCGACGCGCGCCGTATCGGCGGCTTGCGCATACTGGCTGAGCGATCGAGCGGACTCGATTTGCAGCGCATGCGTTCGGGACAATGCATGCCAGCCTTCCAGACCCACGATCATCGTCGCGGCCAGCAAGACCGCTCCGAGCAGTGCCAACTTGACGGCGATCTTCAGATTTCTATAGAACGTCACTGCAATGTCCCAACGGTAGCTTTTAATCGAGTTTGAACTGCGTCACCGCGCCGGCAAGGCTCACGGCCTGACTTTGCAGTGCGGCGGCGGCCGCCGTCGATTCTTCGACCAGCGCGGCATTCTGCTGAACCATCTCGTCCAGCTGGCTGACCGCGCGGTTGACTTCCTGAATGCCGCGCGTCTGTTCGTTGGCGGCCTGCGTGATTTCGGAAATGATGGTCGTGACGTTGGCGACGTTGCTGACGATCTCCGTCATCGTTTCGCCGGCCTGGCGCACCTGGCCCGAACCGGACGAGACGCTGGCCACGGTCGATTCGATCAGCGCCTTGATTTCCTTCGCTGCCTGCGCGCTGCGTTGCGCGAGGCTGCGCACTTCACCGGCCACCACCGCGAAACCGCGGCCCTGTTCGCCCGCGCGCGCGGCTTCCACCGCGGCGTTCAGCGCGAGGATGTTGGTCTGGAACGCAATGCCGTCGATCACGCCGATGATGTCGGAGATTTTTACCGACGCATGCTGGATCTCGCCCATCGTCGCAATCACTTCGGAGATCACCACGCCGCCGCGCGAGGCGACCTGCGAAGCGGAGACGGCGCTATCGTCGGCCTGTTTCGCGGCGCTGGCCGAGTGCGTGACCGTCGAGGTGATTTCTTCCATCGAGGCGGCGGTTTGCTGCAGGCTCGCGGCAGCGGATTCCGTGCGGCCCGACAGATCGACGTTGCCCGCGGCGATTTCATTCGCGGCCACGCGCACCGATTCGCTGGCGTCACGAATCTGGCGCATCACGCGGCTGAGTTTGTCGATGAAGGTGTTGAACGAGCGCGCGATCTGCGCCACTTCGTCGTTGCCGACAGCCGGCAGGCGTTGCGTCAGATCGCCTTCGCCGGAGCCAATGGCGTCCATCGCATCGCGCACTTTCGACAGACGCTGGAACGACACCGCGGTGACCGCCGCCACGACTGCGGCGGCGATGCCGGCGATCACGATCAGCGCGATCACCGAGGCGGTCAGCAGCGAACGCATGCCGGCAGTCGCTTCGGCTTTGTCGAGTGCGACGACCGCGTACCAGTCGGTGCCCGGAATCGCTTGCGCGCGCATCAGTTTGGTGCTGCCGCTCACGTCCATTTCGAGCGGACGGTCTGCGCTAAAAAGAGCGGCGAGCTTGTCGCCGGTCAGGCCGGGCGCGACATCGGACACCGGTTTCAAGGTCAGTTTCGGATCCGGATGCGCGACGATATGGCCGCTCGCATCGATCAGCATGCCGAAGCTTGCGGGCGTCGGATGGATCGCCTTGACGTTGGCGATCACGCTGTCCATCGCAACGTCCCCCGACACCACGCCTTTCACCGCGCCGTCGCGCACCACCGGCGCCGCGAATGCCACCACCAGCTTGCCCGTGCCCACGTCCACGTATGGCGGCGTCACCACCGGCTTGCCCGCCGTGGCGGCCTGCCTGTACCAGGGACGGCCGGTCGGATCGTAATCGGCCGGAATGCCGGTCGGGTCGGAGAACTTCGCCGTCTTGTCTGCGTAGCCGACATACACGTTGGTGAACTTGCCGGCCGCGGCGATCTGCTTCAGTGCGGCGGACGGATCGGGTTGCAGCACCGCGTCCTGCAGCGAGTTGATCATCTGGCTGTTGCTGGCGACCCAGTCGCTGATGCCGGCCGCGTGTCCGCTTTCGACCGCGGTCAGGCTGCTATTGATGGCCTCGGCGTTATACGAGTTGGCGACGACATAGTTGAGAACCGCGTTGGCGGCAAGCGCCACCACGACGATAGCGACGCATAGGGCAACGATGCGCGCGCGAATGGAGGTGAACATGTCGGGAGTCTTTCGGAGTGAGCGGTGAACCGGAGTTGGTGAGGCGGGGGCCTCACCTGCGGTATACGGCCTGAACACGCGAGACTTGAGCGGTAAATACTTTCAATTGCTGACAAAACGCCGTGAGAGCAGCGTGTGGCGCAGTGCCGCGGGGCGGCAAGATGGGTCGTGAGGCGTTGTATTCGTACGACGATAACGCCGCGCTGAATAGGCGGCGGATCGCGTCTTACATCACCGGTGAATGCAGATGATGCGGATGGTCCAGAGTTTCCGCCACGATGCGCAGCGCCTCTGTGCATTCGTCACGCGTTTTCGATCCGCCGAGGCATACACGCATGGCATTGGGCGGATTGCCGTCGGTGGAGAACGCGGCACCCGCCACGGCGGCAATGCCCTGATTGCGCAGTTGCAAGGCGAGTTCCGACGCGCTCCAGCCGCTTTCCACCGGCACCGGCAGCCACAAATGAAAACCGTCCTGATGCGCTTCGTAAGGCCACGCTTCGAGCATGCGCGCGGCAATGGCCTGGCGCGCACGCGACTCGTTGCGGATCGCGGTGAGCATGTCCGAGGCGGTGCCGTCCGCGATCCATTGCGTCGCGAGCAGGACTGTGTACGAGCTTGCCATCACCGTGGTGGCGCGCAACGCGCCGGCCAGCCGCTGTGTCTGGCGCGGCGTCGGCGCATGCAGATGCGCGACGCGCAAACCCGCGCCGAAGCATTTCGACAGACCTGTCACGTAGTACGTCAGTTCGGGTGCGAAGCTCGCGAGCGCATCGGGTGCGCTCTGCGGCAGCATTGCATAGGCGTCGTCTTCGATGATCGGCACACTGTAGCGCAGCGCCACGTCGGCGAGCGCCTCGCGACGTTTATGCGTGAGCGTGAGCGTGCTCGGATTCTGCAGCGTCGGATTGCAATAGAACGCGCTCGGCTTGTCGGTCTTGCAGAGTGCTTCGAAGGCATGAGCGAGCGGCCCTTCGTCGTCGCGCGGCAGCGCTTGCAGACGCACACCGAGTTGCGCGGCGATTGCCTTGATGCCGGGGTAGGCGAGTGAATCGAGGCAGATCGTGCCGCCGGGCCGCGCGAGCTGCGAGACGAGCGCCACCAGCGCGCTGTGGATGCCGGGGCACACCAGCACGTTCTGCGCGTCGCAATGCGGCACCCGGCGCCTCAGCCATTCGGCGCCCGCATCCTTGTCGGCCGCCGAGCCGCCGAAGTCCTGATAACGCAGCAACTGATAAGGATCGCTCTCCGCCATCCGGCGCGCGGCGGAGTCGCGCAGACGCATGGCGTAATCGGGCGGCTCGGGCGGCGTGTTCATCGACATTTCGATGCTGCTGCCGCCCGCGAGCGGCAAGGTGGCCGTGCGGCCGCGTACGAACGTGCCGCTGCCGGCGCGCGAATCGAGCAGGCCGCGCTTGCGCGCTTCAGCGTAGGCGCGTGCCACCGTCGTGTAGTTCAGCGCGAGCTCTTCGGCGAGATCGCGCAGGCCCGGCAAGCGGTCGCGCGGACGCAGCCGCCCGGTGGCGAGATCTTCTTCGATCAGATCGGGAATCGCGAGGTAGGCGGGTTTGCGAATGTCGGCAAGACGTTTGATCCAGTGATGTGTCGGGCTGCTCATTGCCTTCAGGTCTCTATTCGTGTTGAAAAAGCTGATCGCATCGGAATGCGATCAATGATCGGATTGATCGACTGTGGTGAATGACTGCACCACGCCGACACGTTCGGCTGCGCAAATCGCACATGGCTGGTGCGGTAAAGCCGCACCAAAGGCGTTTGCGCGGGATTAGCGGACTGTATGCAACCTTCGCGCCAAAAAATTTTCACGTCGCATTTCGAATCGAGACGGAATTGATTGCTGATTGATCGCATTGGCATGGCCGATCAATGGCACGGCCGTTGCATTGGAAGAAGCGCGCAGTACCTGAACGCGCACCTTCTTTTACTTAGCAAACCTGATCGGAGAGTGTCATGCCAGCCGTCAACAAACCGCTGCATCAGAAAGGCGATTACCTTGTCGACTATGAGGAGAAAGTCTTTGAAGACGTGAAAGCCGAGCCGGGCGAGAAGGCGCTCGTCACGTTTCATACCGTCGCCTTCGAAGGCTCGATCGGCTTCGTCAATCTGCTGCAGGCCACGCGCCTGCAACGCAAGGGCTTCGAAACATCGGTATTGCTCTACGGGCCGGGCGTGACGCTCGGTCTGCAACGCGGCTTTCCGACGCTCGGCGACGAAGCGTTCCCCGGCCATCTGAACTTCAACAAGCAACTGACGAAGTTCATGGAGGAAGGCGGCAAGGTCTACGCATGCCGCTTCGCACTGCAGGCGCTGTACGGACACGGCGAAGCCTCGCTGATCGAAGGCATTCGTCCCATCAGCCCACTCGACGTGCTCGACATCCAGTTGCTTCACCGCAAGGACAACGCGCTGGTCATCCACACCTGGACGGTTTGACGAAAGGCGAGTGACCACCATGTCCGACAAATCGACCGGCAAGCGCATCGTGCGCGCCGCCGCGGTCCAGATCGCACCGGACTTCGAGCGCAGCGGCGGCACGCTCGAGAAGGTCTGCGAGGCAATCGCACAGGCGGCGCGCGAAGGCGTGCAACTGATCGTATTTCCCGAAACCTTCGTGCCGTATTACCCGTACTTCTCTTTCGTGCGGCCGCCCGTCGCCTCCGGCGCCGATCACATGAAACTCTACGAAGAGGCCGTGGTGGTGCCGGGCCCCGTGACGCAGGCGGTGGCCGAGCAGGCGCGTTTGCATCGGATGGTGGTGGTGCTCGGCGTCAACGAGCGCGATCACGGCAGCCTTTACAACACGCAATTGATCTTCGACGTGGATGGCCAGATCGTACTCAAGCGCCGCAAGATCACTCCGACGTTTCATGAACGGATGATCTGGGGGCAAGGCGACGCGGCCGGGCTGACGGTGGCGCGCACCGCGGTGGCACGCGTGGGCGCGCTCGCCTGCTGGGAGCATTACAACCCGCTCGCGCGTTATGCGTTGATGACGCAGCACGAAGAGATTCATTGCAGCCAGTTTCCCGGCTCGCTGGTGGGGCCGATCTTCGCCGACCAGATCGAGGTGACGATCCGCCATCACGCGCTGGAATCGGGATGCTTCGTCGTCAATGCAACGGGATGGCTGAGCGAAGCGCAGATTGCGTCGGTGACTCCGGATACGAATCTGCAGAGGGCGCTGCGCGGGGGCTGCAATACCGCGATCGTGTCTCCGGAAGGCCAGCATCTTGCCGAGCCGTTGCGCGAGGGCGAAGGCATGGTGATCGCCGATCTCGACATGGCCTTGATCACCAAGCGCAAACGCATGATGGATTCAGTCGGCCATTACGCGCGGCCCGAATTGCTGAGCCTCGCCATCAACCGGCGGCCCGCGGAAACCGTGGCGCCGATGCAGGCGTGGCCGGTTGTCCCGGGCGCCGATTTCAATTCAACCGAAGGAGGATGCGATGAACGCCAGCGAACCGCTGTCGGCAGAGAGCCGGCAATTGATGACTGAATTGCAGTCGGCCGGTTTGCGGCTCGTATCGCCAGATTCGGGCGCGGCGAGCCGGCGCGGCGGCGCGGGCCCGTCGGACCACAAGGCGGTGACGGTGGATGGCGTGACGATCATGGTGCCCGTGCATACGAGTACCGCATGGCACTCTCCGTTCGTCGCGCAAACACCGGATGCCAGTGGTTCGAGTGCGCTGATGCGCGGCACGATTCCGATTGCCAGTATCAGCTTTCCGAAGTCGCCGCGTTTTTACGGCATGCAGACGCTCGACGGCGTGCCGTACTCGCATATCGCCACATTGCATAGCGCGGACGTACTGGCGACTACCGTATTGCAAACCTGTATTCGCTATGAGAGCCGGCGCAAGAGCTGCAAGTTCTGCGCGATCGGGCAGTCGCTCGCGGCGGGCCGCACGATTGCGCGCAAGACGCCCGAGCAACTCGCGGAAGTGGCGCGCGCGGCCGTGCTGCTCGACGGCGTGAAGCATATGGTGCTGACCACCGGCACGCCACCCACGCCGGATCGCGGCGCGCAGATTCTGTGCGAGAGCGCGTTTGCGATCAAGGCGGCGGTCGATCTGCCGATCCAGGCACAATGCGAGCCGCCGGACGACGACCGCTGGTTCGCGCGCATGAAAGCGAGCGGCATCGACACACTCGGCATGCACCTGGAGGTCGTGACGCCCGAATTGCGCGAACGCATCATGCCGGGCAAGGCGAGCGTGCCGCTGTCGCGCTACATGGAAGCGTTCAAGTCCGCGGTGGCGGTATTCGGACGCGGCCAGGTCAGCACCTATGTTCTCGCGGGACTAGGCGACAGCGCCGAGGCGATTCTGGCGATGTCGCGCGAGTTGATCGACCTCGGCGTCTATCCGTTCGTCGTGCCGTTCGTGCCGATTAGCGGTACGCCGCTCGAAGATCATCCGGCGCCCACGCCCGAATTCATGAAGTCGGTTTTACAGCCGCTTGGCGGCATGCTCAATGCCGCGGCCATGCGTTCGAGCGATATCAAGGCGGGCTGCGGTAAATGCGGCGCGTGTTCGTCGCTGTCGTCGTACGAGGAGTGATCATGTTCGGTGAAGCGATCGCAGGTGAGGCGCTGGACGGCGACATGGGTTTCGCGCCGTATGCGCCGAGCGAATTCCGTATCAAGTGGACCACGTTGAATTGGGAAGCCGAAGAGGCGTTCAGGTTGCGGCGCGCGGTCTTCTGCATCGAGCAGGGCATTTTTATCGGCGATGATTGCGACGAGATCGATCAGGACGCGCAGCAACTGGTGGCGGTGAGTTGCCTCGGCGGTATGCCGGAACAGGTGGTCGGCACCGTGCGCATTCATCGCGATCACGACAACGTGTGGTTCGGTTCGCGGCTCGCCGTGCATGCGGCATTTCGCCGGCATGGAAAGATCGGCGCGACGCTGATTCGTCTCGCGGTGAGCAGCGCGCATGCGCTCGGCTGCGAGACGTTCCTCGCGCATGTGCAGAGTCAGAATGTGCCGCTCTTTCGCGCAATGTATTGGGACGTACTCGCGGAGGAAACCCTGCTCGGCAGACCGCATCATCTGATGCAGGCGCAGCTGGACCGGTATCCTCCGTGTGCGACTCCTTATGGCGGCTTTGTCACGCAGTCGCAGCCGCTGTCGCGCCGTCGTGAGCGTGAGCGGAGCGCGGCATGACGGTCGCCGATCTGGTCGCCGGCTTGCGCGAAAGCCGCGGGTTCCGCCACAAGACCGATATCGTGGATGTCGTCGGCTCGCTGGCGAAGCGCTTGCCGCGCGGCACGCGCGATCTCGCGCAGGCCGTGGCGCTCGGCGACGACTGCGCCGCGCTCGCCGATGGCGACGGCTATCTGCTCTTCGCGATCGAAGGCATGGTCAGCGATTTCGTGAGCGCGATGCCCTGGTTCGCCGGCTATAGCAGCGTGATGGTGAACGTCAGCGATATCTATGCAATGGGCGGACGTCCGCTGGCAGTGGTGGACGCGCTGTGGAGCCAGGGCATTGGCGCTGCGGAGGAAGTGCTGGCGGGTATGGCGGCGGCTTCGGTTGCGTACGGCGTGCCGATTGTCGGCGGCCACACGAATACGCGCAGCGAGGCGGCGCAATTGGCGGTATCGATTATCGGCCGCGCCAGGGCGCTGCTGTCGAGCTTCAACGCGAAACCGGGCGACAGCCTGATGATGGCGGTCGATCTGCGCGGCCGCTTCGAAGAGCCGTATCCGTTCTGGAATGCTTCGGTGGGGGCGCCGCCCGAACGTCTGCGCGCCGACCTCGAACTGCTGCCGCAACTGGCCGAAGGCGGTCTGTGCGATGCCGCGAAGGATATCAGCATGGCGGGCACGCTCGGCACCGCGCTGATGCTGCTCGAATGTTCGCAGGTAGGGGCGCGGATCGATCTCGCGTGCATTCCGAAGCCTGAGGGTGTGCCGCTCGAACGATGGGTGACCGCGTTTCCGAGTTTCGGTTATTTGCTGTCCGTGCGGCCCGAGCATGTGGAGACCGTACGGGCGAAGTTCGACGCCCGCTCGCTTGCATGCTCAGTGATCGGTTCCGTTGACGCAACGAGCCAGGTGGTCCTGCATCGACAGAATGACGTCGCCACGTTATGGGACTTCCAGCGTGAGCCGTTCATTGTCGGAAAGGATGAGGTGAAATGAGCGCGCTGCGTATCGCCTTGCTCACGCATTCGGTCAATCCGCGCGGCGGTGTGGTGCACACGCTCGAACTGGCGTCGGCGTTGACCGCGCTCGGCCACGACGTGACAGTGTTCGTGCCGGCCGCGCGCGGCGAGACGTTGTTTCGTCTGCCGCCTTGCCGTGTGGTGTATGCGCCTGTCGTTCTGGCGCAGGGCAATACGGTTGCAATGGTCGAAGCGCGGATCGATGCCTTCCGGCGCGCGTTGATCGGGCATGACGCGGCGTTCGACGTGCTGCACGCGCAAGACGGTATCAGCGGCAACGCACTCGCCGAGTTGAAAGCGCAAGGCCTCATTCACGGTTTCATGCGCACGGTGCACCACCTGGATCATTTCGACGATCCGAGGCTGATGGCCTGGCAGCGCCGCGCATATCAGGACGCGGACGAGGTGCTGTGTGTGAGCGATAGGTGGACACGTGAAATGCAGGCGGAGTACCGCATTGACGCGTTCACCGTACCGAACGGCGTGGACGTTCAGCGGTTTTCTTCCCGGGCGGATCGACACGACGCGCAGGTTCTCCAGCGCTTCGGGCTGGACGGCGGCCCGATAGTGCTGGCAGTGGGCGGAATCGAAGCGCGCAAGAACACGCTGGCGCTACTCGAAGCTTTTGCCGTCGTGCGCAGTGGTTTGCCGCAAGCGCAACTCGTCATTGCCGGTGGCGCGAGCCTGCTCGACCACGACGCCTATAGCCGGCGGCTGCTGCAACGGGCGAGCGAGTTGGGCCTCTCCATCGGACCGCATGAAAGCGTGGTGGTGACCGGCCCGCTCGAAGACGCCGTCATGCCCGCGCTGTTTCGAAGCGCCGATGTTCTGTCGATGGTGTCCCTGCGCGAGGGCTTCGGTCTCGTCGTGCTGGAGGCGCTCGCGAGCGGCACGCCGGTGGTGGTGTCGTCGATTGCGCCGTTCACCGAGTATCTCGACGACACCACCTGCTGCTGGGCCGATCCTCTCGACGCGAAGTCGATCGCCGCGGCTCTCGTGCGTGCGTTGAATGAGAGCGGTATCGACTTCGAGCATGCCGTGCCCGCATTGCTCGCGCGCTTCAGCTGGACGGCGAGCGCACAGCGTCATATGGACGCGTACCGCCGTTTCGTCGCGAAGCGCGCTCTGCTTACCCATTGATTCGAGGATTAACGATGCCTGTCATGCACTTTCGCATTCAATGGCCCGATGGCGACGAGGCGAACTGTTATTCGCCTTCGCTCGTGATCGGCGATTTTTTCACGCCGGGCCACGCTTACGCGCTGGAGGATTTCGTCGAGCGTTCGCGGCAGGCGCTCGGCATCGCGTCCGAGCGGGTGCGCGAGAAGTACGGCTTTGCATGCTCGGCGGCGCTGGATCAGCTTGCGCAGATCGAGCACGACGCGGCGCGCTTTCGCGATCGGCCCGACGCGACCGTCAAGGTTATCGAATTCAGCTAGGCGCTTATTCTTTCAGAGGACGCATCATGTCGAATCCAACACATCACGCGCGCGCCGAGGGCCATTACAGCGTGCTCGTCATCGGCGGCGGGCAGGCGGGTCTGTCGGTCAGCTATTACCTCAAGCAGGCCGGCATCGACCATCTGGTCGTGGAGAAAAATACGGTGACGCATACGTGGCGCGAGCAGCGCTGGGACGCGTTCTGTCTGGTCACGCCGAACTGGCAATGCGCGTTGCCCGGTTATCCGTATCGCGGCGACGACCCGCACGGCTTCATGAAGAAGGACGAGATCATTGCGTACCTCGACGGCTTCATTGCGCAGGTCGATGCGCCGGTGATGGAGCACACGGAAGTCAAACGCGTCAGGCAGCGCGACGACGGCGTCTACGCCATCACGACGACGCAGGGCGATTTCACCGCGGACCAGGTGGTGGTGGCCTCGGGCGGCTATCACACGCCGATCGTGCCGCGCCTCGCGGAGCGCTTGCCCGCGCGGATCGTGCAACTGCAGTCGTCGGCATATCGCAACCCGCAGGCGCTGCCTGAAGGCGCGGTTATGGTGGTGGGCACCGGGCAATCCGGCGCGCAGATCGCGGAGGATCTGCATCTGGCCGGCCGCAAGGTGGTACTCGCCGTGGGCGAGGCGCCGCGTTGCGCGCGCTTCTATCGGGGCCGCGACGTGGTCGACTGGCTCGCAGACATGCAGTACTACGATATGCCGGTCGAAAAGCATCCGTTGCGCGAAGGGGTGCGCGACAACACCAATCACTATGTGACGGGCCGCGACGGCGGCCGCGACATCGACCTGCGCAAGTTCGCCGGCGAGGGCATGGAGCTGTATGGCCGGCTCGACGATCTGCGCGACGGGCAGTTCCATTTTGCGCCGACGCTGGCCGCCAATCTCGATGCCGCCGACGATACGTATAACCGGATCAACGCGAGCATCGACGGCTTCATCGAAAAGCACGGGATCGATGCGCCGGCGGGTGGCGTGTACGAACCTGTCTGGCGTCCGGAACAGGAGCGCACTACGCTTGATCTGGAAGGGAGCGGCATTGCAGCGATCATCTGGTGCATTGGTTTTACGCCGGACTTCAGCTGGCTGGATGCACCCGTGTTCAACGGTCGCGGTTATCCGGCGCATACGCGCGGCATTACGCCGATCGACGGTTTGTATTTCGTCGGCTTGCCGTGGCTGCATACGTGGGGTTCGGGGCGTTTTTCCGGCATCGCGCGCGATGCGGAGTTTATCGTGGATGCGATTCGCGAGACGGCGCGGGAGCGCGCGTCGTTGGCGGCTGCGGTGGCTGCATGACGTAGCTGAGCCCAGGCGCTCGGGTAGCCGCATAAAAAACGGCCGCTGCGTTTTTCATCGCAGCGGCCGTTGTATTTAGCCGGAACGTTCGGCTGAAGCTGAGCTCAAGCCCAGGTTCAAGCGCCCAGCGCAGGATCGCTCATGCTGCTCTTGCCGGTTTCCACGTGTCCGGCAAAGCGCCGCGCGAACAGCGGATCGGTATCGACCGTGATGGCCAGGTCATACCAGCCATGTGCATTACGCAGATCCAGATAGAGCTGTTCGGTATCGCCGCCGCGCACCGAATGCTTGATCGCATTGCCTGGATCGTACGCGTTGACGATCGTGAACTGGCAACGCGCGCTGCCCACGTTCTCCAGCCGCAATTGCAGGTTGCCGTTCGAGACGTCGTAGCCTTCTGCAACTTCAGGACGCGCGATGTCCGAACCATGCCACCAGCTGCGCGAGACCGGCTTGCCCGCGAACCGGCGCAGAAAGCCGTTCGGGCCGTACACCGTGTAGTCGTAGCTGCCGTCGGCATTCAATGGCAACGGATCCTGCAGCCGCTTGCCGGCTTCCACCGTATAGGTGCGCGGTGCGTCGAGACTGTGAGCGGCGTAGACGAGAAACACCGCGCCGGCGCGGCCCGTGTTGACGAAGCGCATGGTGAGTGTGTTGGCCGCGCCTTCGCCGTGCACGCGCACGAACAGCTCATAGGGCAGCGCGCGAGCGGGACGCACGCCGGGTTCCTGTTTCGGCACGGCCTGCAACGCAGGCGGCAGCGGCACATAGTCCGGGTGGCGGTTCTGATCCGCCGGAACGTAGCCGCTCGTGCTCGGCAGCGCCGGGACCGCGTCGTTCGGATTGCTGAAGTTGAAGGCGGACATCAGATCGCCACACACTGCACGGCGCCACGGCGTGATATTCGATTCGCCGAGATTGTGATCGTGGCCGAAGCGCTTTTCGATAAAGCGGATCACCGACGTATGGTCGAACAGTTCCGAACACACATAGCCGCCTTTCGACCACGGCGAAACCACCAGCATCGGCACGCGCGGTCCGAGTCCGTACGGGCCGGAGGGAGTCTTCGCGTCGCCCGCATAGATTTCGTTGGTGGTGTCGACGGTGGACAGACCGTTCGCGTTCGACGACGGCGCGAAGGGCGGCACCATGTGGTCGAAGAAGCCGTCGTTCTCGTCGTAGTTGACCAGCAGCACCGTCTTGCTCCACACCTCCGGATTGGACGTGAGAATCTGCAAGACCTGGTCGATGTACCACGCGCCGTAGTTCGCCGGCCAGTTCGGGTGCTCGGAATAGGCTTCGGGCGCGACGATCCAAGACACTTGCGGCAACGCATTGTTCTGCACGTCACGCTTGAGGATATCGAAGTAGCCGTCGCCTTTCGCCGCGTTCGTGCCGGTGCGCGCATTGTCGTAGAGCGGGTTGCCGGGCTGTGCGTTGCGGTACTGGTTGAAGTAGAGCAGCGAGTTGTCGCCGTAATTGCCGATATACGGATTCTGCGTCCAGCCCCACGAACCGTTCGCATCGAGACCGGTGCCGATGTCCTGATAGATCTTCCACGAAATGCCCGCGCTTTGCAGCACTTCGGGATACGTGGACCAGCCGTAGCCGAGTTCCGAATTGTCGATCACCGGACCGCCGCCGCTGCCGTCATTACCCACCCAGCCGCTCCACATGTAGTAGCGGTTCGGGTCCGTCGGTCCCATCAGCGAGCAGTGATACGCGTCGCAGATCGTGAACGCGTCGGCGAGCTGATAGTGAAACGGAATGTCCTCGCGCGTGAGGTAGGCCATTGTCGTGGCGCCTTTCGCGGGCACCCATTGATCGTAGCGGCCGCCGTTCCATGCCGCGTGCGTGCTGGTCCAGTCGTGCGCGAGATCCTGCAGGAATTGCAGCCCCAGGTTCGGAGCGGTGGGGCGGAACGGCAGCACGTAGCCGATATCCGCCGCGAGCGGCTGATACCACACGGGCTTGCCGTTCGGCAGATTGATGGCGCGCGTGTCGCCAAAACCGCGCACGCCTTTGAGCGTGCCGAAGTAGTGGTCGAACGAGCGGTTTTCCTGCATCAGCACGACGATGTGCTCGACGTCGCGAATCGTGCCGGTCTTGTTGTTGGCAGGAATGGCGAGCGCATTGCGAATGCCCAGAGGCAGCATGCTCAATGCGGTGGCGGAACCGGCTGCATGCGCGGCGGAGCGCAGAAAATCACGGCGATTTTTTGAGGTCATGGTATTGGCTTTCGATCTTCGGTGGAGGAACGATGCACGCGGCGTGCGAGCCTCGCCCGCGCGTCGCGTGGGGGCGCGAAACTCAGTCCACGGTGTGGATCACGGGTGTGGCGAGCGGCGTCGAAGCGGCAGCGGACAATGCCGGGTCGGCGCTTGATGCAGGTAATGCGGGGGTTTGAATCGTCAGTGCGGCGGGTGCGGGTGAGGCGGAAGACGGATTCGCCGAGAGGACCGTGGCGCTGCTGCTGCCGTCGGCGGGGCGTTCGGCAGAACTCACCGCGCTCGGGTCCGGCGTTTTTTCGTCGTCGTTGCCGCAAGCACCGATCAGCGTACAAAGCGACACGGCGGCCAGTACGCCCGCCAAACGTTTGCAATGCAAGGTTTTAGACGGCTTCGACACAACGGACATGGCAATGTCTCCGGCACGGGGAGGTTGCGCCAGGGCATCGATGTGCCCAGGTCAGCGATGCGCAAGAATAGTCGCTTACCTGTGTAACTTTTGTGAAGATGTGGAAATATGAGTATTTGTTGAAAATTGAGGTGCCGTCAATCGTGGAGCGCGACGATGGCCTCGATCTCGACGGTAATATTGCCCGGCAGCAAGCCCACGCCGACCGCGGGTATCTCGCTTAGGACTTACGCAAAAAGCCGCGCGTGAACGCGGACACGAATTGTTACAAAACGACGTAAACCCGGAGCGGCGCGGAGTTTCGTAATGTTGAGGGCATGACGAAACATCTGAGCCGCCTGGGCTAC
>Ga0255336_100910_pt1 | contig 29869 bp, 23 predicted proteins | sample MeOH1_35cm_T3_17_FD_189102 | JGI IMG/M metagenome (GOLD analysis project Ga0255336, IMG submission 189102) | Sandy soil microbial communities from University of British Columbia, Vancouver, Canada - MeOH1_35cm_T3_179 | ecosystem: Engineered > Artificial ecosystem > Sand microcosm > Unclassified ...
AAGCACACACCTGTTCCACAAATCGCTCCGCGCTCAACTCCTGTTCTGGAATCAACAACGCGGCATTCTCCTGCGCGAGCAATTCGGCATTACGCAATTGATGATCGTCGGCGGCTCCCGGAAACGGAACGAATAGAGCGCACTTCCCTGCTGCAGCGATCTCGGCAACGGTCGATGCTCCGGAGCGGCAGACGACCAGGTCGGCGTCGGCAAAGCTCTGCGGCATGTCGTCAATGAACGCACTGACGCTGACATCGATCTTGCGCTCCCCGTAAAACTCGCTGACTTCGGCAAACTCGCGCTCGCCCGTCTGGTGCACAATGCGCAGATTCGGTAGGCGCCGTAGCAACTCTGCTGCAGACTCGCGAACGACGCGGTTCAACGCACGTGCGCCCTGACTGCCTCCAAAGACCAGCAGCGTAGGCCCTTGGCTCTGCCGCGCCGGCAGGGCGAAGAACGCGGGGCGCACCGGGACTCCCGTCACTTCAAAGCTGCGGAACCATTTCCCCGTCTGGGCAAAGTGAACCGCGGCTCTTGCAGCGAAGCGGGCCACTGCACGATTGGCAAAGCCCGGAACTACATTCGGCTCGAAGAGCACGATGGGAATTCGCAACAGAACCGCTGCCATCGTTGCCGGACCCGCTGCGTAGCCGCCCACGCCGATCACCACCTGCGCTTTGAAGCTGCGCAAGATGCGCATGGCGGCAAAGATCGATAACGGTAAATCGATCAACGTGCGTACGCGAGTAGTGAAGCTCACGCGATTCAGCGCGCCGACCCTGACGGTGAATAGTGGAAATCCGGCCTTGGGAACCAGCCGCATCTCCATACCGCGCTCGGTCCCCACGAAAGCTGCGTCGTGTCCCTGTTTTCGCAGCTCTTCCGCGATGGCGAGAGCTGGAATGACGTGGCCGCCCGTACCGCCTCCCGCGAGAATGATCTTCATATCAATCCGTCTGCTGCGTTATGTTGAGCAGCACTCCCACACAAGCCAGCATCACGATGAGCGACGAGCCCCCATAGGAGATGAAGGGCAGCGGTATGCCCTTAGTCGGAAGCAATCCCAGTACTACGCTGATATTGAAGAACGCCTGAATGCCAATCATCGCCGTGATGCCCACGGCGAGAATCCGCGCAAAATTATCACGTGTCGTCCAGGCTGCGCGCAGTCCTCGGAAGCAGAAAAATACAAATGCCGCCACAAAGAATACCGCCCCGACAAGTCCGAGTTCTTCCGCAACCACGGCGAAGATAAAATCGGTCTGCGGTTCAGGCAGATAGAAGAGCTTCTGCTTTCCTTCCATCAGGCCAAGTCCGGTCAGGCTCCCAGTGCCCACGGCAATCATCGACTGAATGATGTGAAAGCCGGAGCCTTGAGGATCAGCAAACGGATTGATGAAAGCGACCATGCGACGGGCGCGCCATGCCGTGCGAAACAGCAGGAAATACATGGGTGGTATTGCCAGCAACACTGCCCACAGATAGTACTTCCCCTCCATCCCGCAAATGAAGAGGATAGCGGCAGTAATGAACGCGCAAGTCATTGCCGTTCCAAGATCGGGCTGCGCAACGATCAGCAGGCAAAAGACCAGGGTCGGCGCAATGGCCGGCAGTATCGTATGGCGCAGATCGGTGATCGATCGCAGGCGGCTTTCCAGAAAATGAGCCATGAATAGAATGATCGCGGGTTTGGCGAGCTCAGATGGTTGAAACGAGAGGAACCCCAGCTTGATCCAGCGATGAGTGTTGTGAGAGCGATCAAGCAGGAACACCGCGGCCAGAAAAAGCGATGTCACTCCGAGCGTGGTAAACACCAGCGCCGGACGGTTGAGCTTGCGATAGTCCATGCGCATAAAAATGAACATGAGGGCGAAGCCGACAATCGCATAGATGCCCTGCTTCAGCAGGAAAGCGGTCTCAGAGCCATAGCGTTCCTTGGCAACGATGGCCGACGCAGAAAAGACCATCACCAGTCCGGCGAAGACCATCAGCAGCGTAACTCCAAAAAGCCATCGATCGACGCTGACCCGCTTTGCCACTACCGTCCCCCGGTGGGCGATTCAGAATGCAACGCCGCCAACGACTGCACCAATTCCTTGAAGACCTTGCCGCGCTCCTCGTAATTCGGAAACTGATCGAAGCTGGCACACGCCGGAGCCAGCAGCACAATGTCTCCTTCGGTCGCCAGGTCGGCTGCCTTGCGTACCGCCGATTCCAGGGTCTGCGCGCTGATGACCGGGACTGCGGTGCCGATCTGCGATTCGATCTTCGCCGCTGCGGCGCCAATGGTGTACACGCGCTTCACTCGCTCCGCAATCAGCGGCGCCAGTTCGCTGTAGTCGTTGCCCTTATCCTTACCGCCGAGAATCAGGTGAATGTTTGCCGGGAACGATTCCAGCGCCTTGATGGTCGCATCCACGTTGGTGGCCTTGGAATCGTTGTAGTACTGGACTCCACGCAAAGTGGCAACGTATTCCAGGCGATGCTCCACGGCGCGAAAATCCTTCACCGCGCGTCGAATCGATGAGGGCTCTACGCCTGCGGCCATGCCGATGGCTACAGCCGCTAGCACGTTCTCCACGTTGTGCGCGCCCTTCAGCGCAATCTCCGAGACCGGCATGATTTCAACTTCGGAACCGTTGCGATAAACGATTTTGCTGCCCTGGACGAATGCGCCTCGCTCCACCGAATGCTGGCGGCTGAACCACAGAACCTGCGGTTTCAGCCCGGCGGCGAGTCCTCGGCAGATTTCATTGTCAGAGTTCAGGATCGCGAAGTCGTCCGCGGTCTGGTTTTCGAAAATTCGCGTCTTGGCCGCGATGTAGTTCTCCATCGAACCGTGGCGGTCAAGGTGATCGGGCGTGACGTTCAGTATGGCCGAGATGTGCGGACGGAAGGTCTCAATTGACTCCAGTTGGAAGCTTGAAATTTCCAGCACTACCCAGGTGTCCGCCGAAGACTGCTCGACGAAGGTGATTGCCGGGGTCCCAATGTTTCCACCCACCAGTGTCTTGCGTCCGCCTGAGGCGATGATTTCGCCGGTCAGCGTCGTCGTGGTGGTCTTGCCATTCGAGCCAGTGATGGCGACGATGTTTCCCTGCAGGAAGCGCGCCGTTAATTCGATTTCGCCGATCACTGGGATGCCGAGACGCCGCGCGTGCTGCAAGGGATCGACGTTGCCCGGGACACCGGGGCTCACCACAATCAGGTCCTGATCGCGAAATGTGCGTTCGCCATGTTTTCCGGTTTCCACCGTAATGCCGCGATCAAGCAGCGCAGGGATCTCAGTGCGGAGCTGATCTTCGCTCTTCGCATCGCTGACGGTAACACGCGCGCCTCGCGATGCCAGGAAGAGCGCCGAAGCCACGCCCGACTTGCCCAGTCCAACCACTAGAACTCGCTTGCCTTTTACGTCCATGGATTGATTCCTACCTTCGAGCAGTTTGCCTTCTAAACTTAACGCAATTTGAGCGTTGTGAGTGCAAACAAAGCAAAGATCAAAGAGCCTATCCAGAATCGCACAATTACCTTCGATTCCGACCAGCCAAGTTGCTCAAAGTGATGGTGCAGCGGCGCCATCAGGAAAATGCGCTTACCCCGCAGCTTGAACGAGCCCACCTGCAGGATGACCGAGAGGGCCTCCAACACGAAAATCCCGCCGAAGAATGGCAGCAGCAATTCCTGTTTGATAATGACGGCAACCGTGCCAATTGCACCTCCCAGGGCCAGCGAACCCACGTCACCCATGAATACCTCTGCCGGATGCGTGTTGTACCACAGAAATCCGATGGACGAGCCAACCATAGCCCCGCAGAAAATCGTCAATTCGCCAACCGCGGGCATCTTCTGCAGTTCAAGATAGTCGGAGAAAACCGCATGTCCGCTCACATAGGTCAGCACTGTCAGCGCACCCGCGGCAATCAGCGTACACCCAATCGCAAGGCCATCGAGTCCATCGGTCAGGTTGACGGCATTGGTCGATCCTACAAGTACAAAAACTACAAAGATGATGAATGGCAGAAACGCGATGGGCCACAGGTGCGGATTGTGAACCAGCGATCCCATCACCAGGTCTGGGCGGAATCGCTTCAGAAACGGCACCATCAGGTGCGTGGAATATTCGCCGTTTGATTGCAGAATGATCAGCACGATGGCGATGGCGAAGGCGACCAGCGTCTGCAACATCAACTTGCTGCGTCCGTCCAGTCCCAGATTCTGCTTGCGTACCACTTTCAGATAATCGTCAGCAAAACCAATGGCGCCAAACGACAGCGTGGACATCACCGCGAGCCAAACGAACTTATTGGACAAATCTGACCAGAGCAGCGTGGGCAACAATATGGAAACGACAATCAGCAGCCCTCCCATGGTCGGCGTGCCCGCCTTCTTCTGGTGCGAGCGCGGCCCCTCTTCGCGAATGTACTGGCCAATCTGGAACTCGCGCAGACGGCGAATCACCGACGGTCCAATGATGAGTGCCATAAAGAGCGCAGTCAGGCTCGCGAATGCCGTGCGGAAGGTCAGATAGCGAAATATCCGGAACGGTCCTACATTGAAGTGGCGAAAAATGTATTCGTACAAAAGCCAATAGAGCAATGGGTCCTCAATCGTGCGCGGGCCGAAGCCCGCAGTTAAACTAAACTTTTCGTTGCGCTTCAAACACTGTCAGCGCCCGTTCCAGGCCCACACCCCGCGAACCTTTCAGCAGCACGGCATCTCCCTCGCGCAGGTTTCGCGCCAGCCACTCTCCGGCCTCTTCGGGAGTCTCCACAAACTCAGACGCTACCCCAGCGGCTGCCGCTCCTTCGGCAATCGACTCGCCGTTCCCTCGCACGCCCACGACGTAATCCACCTTATTCAGCGCCATGTTTCGCCCACACGCGCGATGCAACTCCGGCGAAGTCGGACCTAATTCCAGCATCTCCCCGGCGATGGCGATGCGCCGCTTGGCCGGAGTCTGCGACAGGGCTGCAACCATGCTGTCCAGTGCCAGAGGATTGGAATTGTAGCAATCGTTGATCAGAATTGCGCCGAACGCCTCGCGTACTTCGCCGCGCTTGTCTCCAGCGGTGAGCGATGCCAGGCGCGCTGCCGCATCCGACGGCTTCACTCCATTTTCCGCCGCCACGGCCACGCCCACCAGCGCATTCAGCACATTGTGACGTCCTATCAGAGGAACCGTCGCCGATTCGCGGAAGCCTGGTCCGACAATGTCAAATTTTGAACCCAGCACGCCGCGCAGTTCCACGTTCTCGGCGCGATAATCCGACGGATGCTGAATCCCATACAGCGTAACCTTCCCATGGAAATCGCGGCCAAACTGGCAGGCATAAGGATCGTCGGCGTTCAGGAAAGCGTGGCCTCCTGCGGGCAGCGACTCGATCAACTCATACTTCGCTCGGGCAATCCCGGCCTGCGTCCCAAAGCTCTCCAGGTGCGCAAGGCCGACGTTCGTCACGACGCCCTGATCAGGCGCCGCAATCTCTGCGAGGTGTGTAATTTCGCCGGAATGCGACATTCCCATCTCAATCACTGCAATGTCGTGCTGCGCTTCCAGGCGCAACAACTGCATTGGCAGCCCGAAGTGATTATTCAGATTCCCCAGCGATTTCAGCACCTGGAAATGAGCACCTAGAACGTGCGCAATGCATTCCTTCGTTGTGGTCTTGCCCGCCGAGCCAGTAACGCCGATGAGCTTCCTGCCCCACAGCCGCCGTACTGCCGCACCCAATTTCTGCAGTGCAAGCGTGCTGTCCTCAACTGCAATCAACTTGCCCTGATCGGCAAAGCGGGAAAGCTGATTCTGCGCAACAACGGCGGCCACCGCACCTGCCCCTAGAGCCTGTTCCACGTAGTCGTGGCCGTCGAGACGCTCGCCTCTGATGGCAAAAAAGAGAGCGCCTGGTTTAATCGTCCGCGTATCGATCGAGTAGCCTTCGGCAACAGCCTGACGGTCGAACGTGCCGTGTCCTTTTATAAAGTCCGCAACCCTGCCTAACGGAAGCTTCATGCGTGTGCGCCTCCTCGTTGGTACCCGATGCGGTTCAGTTCCTCGCTCGCCACCTGGTAATCGTCAAACGGAAACACTCCGTCGCGCGTGGTCTGCGTGCGCTCGTGCCCCTTGCCCGCAATCAGCACTATATCTCCCGCATGTGCTTCGGCCAATGCCAGCGTGATGGCCTTGCGGCGGTCGGGCTCTGCAACAAACTGCTTCGCGGTTTCGCGCAATGCCGGAAGCGAGTCCTCGATAATTGCCAACGGGTCTTCACTGCGCGGATTGTCCGAAGTGATGACGACGAAATCGCTCCCCTCTCCCGCCGCCCGCCCCATTTTGGGCCGCTTGGTGCGATCTCGATCACCGCCGCATCCGAATACCGTAATCACCCGGCCATTGCTGCGAGACGCGAAGTCCCGCGCAAGGCGAGTAAGATTTTTCAGCGCGTCGTCCGTGTGCGCATAATCGACGACCACGGCAAAAGGCTGCCCTTCGTCCACGCGCTCGAAGCGTCCGGGAACGCGGCTGATGCCCGCAATCCCTCGTGCAATCTGCTCTGCCGTGCAGCCGCGAGCATAGGCCGCGGCACAAGCGGCAATCACGTTGTACACATTCACCCTGCCAACCAGAGGCGAGTGCAACTCAATGGAACCCTCCGGCGTGGTGAGCGCAAATTTGTTCCCCCGCGGAGTCATCTCGAGATGCTCTGCATGGAAATCGCCCTGCTCAATTCCGTATGTGAAAACCTGCGACCTGCGACGCGCGAATTCCGCGAGTTTGCGCCCGTACTCATCGTCCACATTCACTACCGCGCAGCGTGGAGGCTCAGTGCCGCATCCTTCGAACAGAATGCGCTTCGCCGCGGAGTACTCCTCCATCGTGCCGTGATAGTCAAGATGGTCCTGCGTCAGGTTGCTGAAGATTGCCACATCAAACGGAACGCCGAAGACACGCGCCTGCTGCAACGCATGCGACGAAACCTCCATCACCGCCTCCGTCGCTCCGTGAGCCAGCGAACGGGCAAACATCTGGTTGAGTTCGAGCGACTCAGGAGTAGTGTGGGGCGCCGGTAGAACCTCTCCCGGCAGGTGATACTCGACTGTTCCGATTAGCGCATTCTTGCGGCCTGCAGCGCGCAGAATCGCTTCCACAATGAACGTTGTCGTGGTCTTGCCGTTCGTTCCGGTAATTCCGGTTATGCGCAGATGCTCGGCAGGATGCTTGTGGAAATTCGCGCTCAGTCGAGCAAGGGCGCGTCTTCCATGCTGTACCACGGCCCAGGCCACTCCGTCACGAGGAGTCTGTTCGTCCGAGTCCGTCGCCACCGCGACCGCCCCGGATGCTATGGCTGCGTCGATATAACGATTGCCATCAGTGCTTTCACCTTTCATGGCGATAAACGCCCACGAGGGTTGCACGCGCCGCGAGTCGTAGTCGAGCCCTTTGACCCGGCAATCGTCGCCGCTTTGCGAGAGCACCTCTGCTCCGTCAAGAATTTCCAAAAAGTTCATCGCACCATTTCCGAAGCCTGCGCGGCAGGCGATTTCTAACGCGAGAAGCGAACAGCTATCTTCGAACCCGCCGGCAGGTAAGCGCCCGGCGGAGGCTGCTGTTCGCGTGCCGTTCCACTGCCGATAATGCGCAACTCAAATCCCGCCTTGTGCGCGGACTCTATGGCCCCGCGCATGGAGAGGCCCAGCAATGATGGTACCGTGGAACCCCCTGCGACATCGAGCACAACGGTCCCGCCACGCGGGTCAGGATGCACCACGGCGGGCGCACTCAAAGTCTCCGCAGTCCCTGCTACCGCAGCCGACGTGGGTGTTGCAGAATTTGAAGAAGAGGCGCTGGCGAGCATTTCCAAATCAACCATCTCACCCGCCGGATGCTGCTGGGCGTCCTCGATATCGACTTCGGACGCCCGCGCTACCAGCGAACGGCGCGCTACGTTGTTCTTCGGCTCCACATCGTGCGGAACACCATAGTAAGCCAGTACCTGCTCCGCCACCCGCTTGAATACTGGTGCGGACACCTGCCCGCCCTGATGCAATCCCCGTGGCGAATCCAGAATCACGGCAATCGACAATGCCGGATTGTTTACTGGCGCGAAACCTACAAAGCTCGCAACATAGTCCGTCTTGGAGTAAGCGCGCGTGCGCGGATCTATCTTTTGAGCGGTGCCCGTCTTGCCGCCCGACGTGTAGCCGTCGAGAATAGCCCGGCGCGCCGTTCCGTCCAGCACGACTTCTTCCGTAAGCCTGCGCATGATCGCCGCCGTATAAGAGGAAAGCACACGGCGTTGGCCCTGGGGATGAAACTCGATCCGCTGGTAGCCTTGATTGGGTGGAGTCACGCCGGCAACAATGCGAGGTGGAGAATAAACGCCGTCGTTTGCAATCGACGACATCATCGAGACTATCTGCAGTGGAGTAACGCCAATCTCCTGCCCGATTGCCATGGAGCCGATCGATGAGGCAGCCCAGCGTTCGGGCTTGCGAACCAGTCCGCGAGTCTCTCCCGGCAGTTCCACGTTCGTAGTCTGGCCAAAACCGTAATCCCGTATGTGCTTATAAAAGCGCTCTGGGCCCATGCGCAGCGCCAGCTTGACGGAAGCCGTATCGCTGGACTCCGCGTAGGCCCGCTCCAGGCTCACCGTACCAATGCGGTGCGAATCGCGAATCTTAATTCCGCCGATTACGACGTAGCCAGGATCGCAATTCACGATCTCTTCCGGTCGTGCCAGCTTTTCCTCAAAGGTAGAAGAAAAAGTAACTGTCTTGAACACCGATCCCGGCTCATACACGTCGCTCACAGCATGGTTCTTTAGCTTCTCCGGCGTAATCTCACGTGAAAGATTCGGATTAAACGACGGCGCATTCGCCAGGGCGAGAATCTCGCCGGTTCGCGGGTTCTGGACCACAACCGTGCCACTAAGGGACTTCGTCTCTTCCATCGCCTGTTCCAGTTCCTTCTCGGCGATGTACTGAATCTTCTCGTCAATCGTGAGCACGACGTTCGCACCCGGCTCGGGAGGATGCTCCATGTGTCCAAACCACTTGCGCCGTGCGTCCATCGTAATGACAACCCGGCCCTTCACGCCATTCAGTTGGCCCTGGTAAAGATGCTCGATTCCCGCCAGCCCCGCGTCTTCCATCCCCACGTATCCGAGCACCTGCGCGGCCAGCGAACGCTTGGGATAAAAACGCTTCAGTTCCTTCTGGAAGTAAATGCCACGAAGATTCAGCGAGCGGATACGAGACGCGGTTTCGCCATCCACCTTGCGTGCTACCCACGCAAAGTTTCTCTGCGATTGCATACGCGCCAGCACGCTGTCCGGGTCTTCTCCCGTCAGTGTCGCAAGCATTGTGGCCGTGGTCTTCTGGTCGGGGATTTCACTGGGCACGGCGAAAACGGAATCGACCTGCACGGTCATTGCCAGTTCCTGCCCATTGCGATCATAGATAATGCCGCGCTGCGGAGAGACCTCCACCGTGCGCTGCTGCTGCCGTTGTGCCCGCTGCTCCCATTCCCCATAGTGCAGCACTTGCAGATACGCCAGTCGCCCAACGATCAACAGTGCCCAGACAAATAGGAATATCCCAAATTTAAGGAGGCGAGACTTCACGCTAATTGGAGCCTTGCCACCCGTCATTGCTTACACCCGCACCGCCGGGGAGCCTGGATAGTCCCCCGCGCGAGAATCAAAGATACCGGTCGGCCCGGAACAGCGGGGAGTGCTGTTCCACGGGAGTGGAAAGCAGCGCTGAATGCGCCAAAACCCTGCAAGAAGGCTGGGACACCGCATCTTTCAAAGTTAATACAGCGATGACGGCCCGTACAGGCGCTAATGTGCAAAACGCGCGCCCGAACCGTCATTCGCCCTGAACCCAGCTTCGAGTTCGTACTTAGTTTGGAACTGAAATTACTGAGATGTTGTTGGCGCGCGCCATTACCGGAGCGCCGCTGTCAAACGCACTCGACTCATCGAGCCGCTGAACCTGACCCACCGCCGGCAAAGCCAATCCCATCTCCTTCGCCAACGCGTCGATGCGGCCCGGCTCCTTGAGCGTCGCCTGTTCCAGTTTCAGCGTGCGATTCACATCCGCCATCTGATCCCGCTTCGAACGCAGATCTTCGATCTTGTAGCCGTACTCAATCGAGCTGCAGTGCTGGCCAAGATACACCAGCGCCATCAAAAAGCAGATCACTACCGTTGCGGTAAACATCCGCATTTCGCGCGTGCGCACCGGATCAGCCGAGCGCACCAGGCGACTGTTATCGATCACCTTGTGGAAGTAAATCTCTGGAGCCCCAGGCATGTAGCGGCGCGGGGCGGCCGTAACGGTGTTCTGCAATGTTGCGCTCATTCTTTGCGGCAATGCCGCTGCCCAGATCGCCATATTTCACTCCTTGCCTTTTAGAAGTTCTCCACAGCATGCACAGGTTTTTCCACATGTTGTTCAGAACTATTTCAAAAAATCTATCTATTTCTATTCGAACGCTTTCGCACTTCCATCCGCATTGCCGCTCGCATCTTCGCCGAACGTGCCCGCGCGTTTTCCTCAATCTCTTCGTCTGAGGCAATCACCGGCTTCTTAGTCAAGGGTTCCCACACTTCCTCGCGGGCTCCCTCCCGCATAGCGTCCTTCACCATGCGGTCTTCCAGCGAATGGAAGCTGATCACCACCAGCCTTCCGCCCGGCTTTACCACCTGGGGCGCTCCCTTGAGCAGTGCGCGTAAATCCTCCAGTTCGCGATTCACGTAAATTCGGATTGCCTGGAAAGTCAGCGTCGCAGGATGAATGCCTTTCCCTCTCGGTTGATTCATTGGCCGGGCTGCGGCCGATATAACTTGTGCTAGATGAGCGGTCGATTTTATCGGCCGTGCCCGTACAATGGCTCTGGCGATTCTCCGCGACCTCCTCTCCTCACCGAATTCGTAAATCAGATCAGCGAGATTGCTCTCGTCGAACTGGTTTACCACTTGATCGGCGGATAACTCGGCATGCGGGTTCATGCGCATATCGAGCGGACCTTCCGCCTGAAAGCTGAATCCTCGGCTGGCATCGTCAAACTGCATCGAACTGACACCCAGATCGGCGAGTACGCCGTCCGCGCTGCCGGGGGAGACGCGTTCCGCCATCTCGGCGTAGGACGCGTGATGCAGCACAATCTCGGGCCAGTCCTGCTGACGCCCTTCCGGGGCCGTCAACCGTTTGCGCGCCATCTCCAGCGCGTTGGTGTCTTTATCGAAGCCGATCAACCTGCCCTCCGGGCCAAGTAACGTCGCAATGGCCGAACTGTGTCCGCCCAACCCGAGAGTGGCATCGATATAGGTCCCGCCACGCTTTATGGCCAGGAAGTCGATTGCCTCTTTTAAAAGAACCGGTGCATGACTGAATCTTCTTCCGCCATGCGCGCCCGTCAGAGCGCTGTTACTGTTTTCGGGCTCCGTACCGTCGCCCACCCGCTAGTTCCTCGGACCCAACAGATCGTTCAGTTCGTCAGGCGTCAGCGGATTCGCTTCCACAGCCTTGCCAAACTCTTCCATTACTCGAATCTCGATGTGATCCAGCTTTCCCAACACGGCCACTTCACCCTTAAGCCCGAACTTGTTGCGGAGCCATTCCGCAATCGTCACTCGTCCCTGGTTATCCATCTCCACGTTCTGGCCGTAGTAACCGGTCACTTCTTGAAACTTTTCCTTTTGCTGATAGCTCCCGGCCCCGTTCTTAACCGTCGCCTCGAACTGCTCCCACGCGCTCAGGGGATATAACTTGATAACCTCCCCATTGAGGCTGGTGAGATAGAATCGACCGTCGTAGTTTCTGTCGATCTCGTGCTTGAAATCGGCAGGGATCTTCAGTCGGCCCTTGTCATCCAGTCGAGTTGGGCAGTTGCCGCGAAACATTGAAAAGCCCTTTCGTGGGCTGAACTCTCCCGGCTGACATCGACCAGGGACGTTGTGAAAGCGTGATTTTAGATTTCATGGGCTCCAATTCACTCCCCTGAACTCCATTTCGCTCCACTGGACTCCATCCTAACCCCAAACTCTTCCCTGTCAAGGGCCAAATGCAGTTTTTCTGAAGGTTTTTTCAACACCTAGGTCAGAATTTCCGAATCACCCAAAAACCGGCTGCGGATTTCCACCAGGGGAGGTGCAAATGAAGCGTTTCGAAGCCGATCGGTGGGGGCGGAGAAAACAAATAGAAAGGCAGCGCCGACCTGACTTCGGCAACTGCCTCCGGGACATTACGGAGTCCCACACCTCGTTGGGACCAGTAAGCGGTCCTCGTTCAACTCAAATTCTCTACTGAATCCCCGCAGCCCGCATCTGCGCAGAGTATTTCTTGTCGCAACCGCGGATATGGGTCTGCAACCACGTCACGAGAAAATCCACCAGTTCCATGGTTAACACGATTTTTCCCTGCTCAAAATCGCGCACCATCTTCTGCACTTCTCCGATCAGCTTATCGTGTTCCACTTTGTGAGCTGCAAGGTCCGGGTAACCAGCACGAGCCATCATCCGCTCTTCCTCCGCGAAGTGCTCGCAAGTATAGGTGACCAGACGCTTCAATACCCCTGGAACGGTCTGTCCGCCTTTGCCTGCCTTCATGGCATCGTGCAGTTCGTTCAGCATGTCGAACAGCTTGTGATGTTGTCCATCGATTGACCGGACGTCGACCGAGTATTCATTGCTCCAGTTCAGAAGTGCCATTCCGCTCCTCTCAAAGATCGCAGTGTCTCAAGAGGATTCATCGGCAGAACACGGTGCAACTTCAATTCGGTTGACCTCATTGAATTCTCATAATCCCACATTGACATGTAACTACTATGTAGCTACAATTTTTAGAAGTAAGAGGATCAGATACCCGATGGAGTTCAGCTGGGATGATGCAAATCGCACTCATATTGCGGAGCACGGAGTAAGCCAAGAAGAAGCAGAGCAAGTTGTACTGAATGTGCCTTTGGATTTGGAGGTGCAGATCAGGGGTGGTGAAGAGCGAACTTTGCAGGTGGGCGAAACAGATGATGGACGCCTGCTCATAGTAGTTACCACGTGGCGTCATCACAAAGTTCGGGTGGTAACGGCCTTTCCAGCCAAGAAGAAGATCAGGGAGTTTTATGAACAGCAAGAAGGCAAAAGACAAGCCAAAAAAGAAGATGCTAACTGAGATGAAGGCTCCTAACTTCGCGAATGAAGGTGAGGAGGCTCGTTGGTGGGCGGACCACCAGGACGAAATCGCCGGCGTTTTCGAGAAGGCTGCCGCGAAGAAAACTCTCGGGCGCGACACCGTGGCACGTAAGAGGGCAACGCCGACCACAACCATCCGGCTCGATCAAGAGGATATCTCACGAGCACGAAAGCAAGCGGATCGAATCGGTCTCCGTTACCAGACCTATCTCAAGATGTTGCTCCGAGAAGCTCTGCTGGCCGCAGAGCGCAAGGCCGGATAGTATGCTGTTCCATTCATCCGCATTTGGCAATTACGTCGATTGTCTTTCCAAATCCTCCAGCGCCACCGGACGTTGCTCCTGAATGTCGCTGTAGCCTTTGGGGTCGAACAGGTTTGTGTAATAGTGGTGCGCCCGTTCCCAGGCCTGATCGTCCGGGGCCGCACCAAACGTTTGCATGTAGAGTGGCGAACCCGGGAAGGGATACATTGGCACCGGTTCGCTAACCCACACGCCTTCGGCCTTCATGCGATCCTGCCAGCGGCGAATCTCCCCACGATCATCGTGCTCGGTGAGAATGAGATTTGCCTGCACCCATGGAATCCTCTTGCGCGCATAGATTAGCAATTCGCTGATTCGTTCCGTACTCATCCGGCAGTTCTTGTTCAGTTCGTTGCGTCCCGCGTCTGTAATCGATTCAATGCCGCATTCGACGGAGATGGTGTGGGCTCGCCCGAGAAGGTCAAGCTTCTCTTCATCCCAAAGGTCGATCCGGGTCTGGAAGCCGATGCTTATCTTGCGCTGTGAAATCCCTTCCAGCAGACGCAGCACATTCTTTCCAACGCCAAAGATTTCGTCGATGAAGTAGATGTAATCCACTCCGCGCGCAATCAGGCGGTCAATCTCCAGCAGCACGGCATCCACATCGCGCTCGCGAAACTTATTGCGGAAGAGCTGCTTGTTGCAGAAGCTGCAATTCCATGGACAGCCGCGGGCGAACTCAACCTCCGCGCCGCGTCCGCTGCCCTGGTTGAACACATGATGCCGGTGCCAGTGCTTTTCGACGTCGTAATCGGCATAGTCCAGCGCAGGCAGCGTGCTCATGTCCACCACCGCCAATGCGGTGCTGTAGTGCTCGCGCCCCGTGCTATCCCGAAAACATACGCCGTCGATCATCTCCCAAGGTTCTGAGGAGAGTGCCGCGAGCGCATCCTCGCTCTCGCCTTTGATGACCACGTCAGCCCCGGTTTTGTGCATAGCTGATCGAGGTGTCGCAGAACTGTGCGGTCCAATCAGCACCTTCGTCGCTCGCCCACCGATCCCAGCAAACCACTCGCGCGGAATCCGAACTTCCGGCGGCGGACAGCGCCAGAACAAATACGATGGCGTCGACGGAATCACCAGAAAATCCGGATCGAAGCGCTCCACCTGCTCGCGTGTCTCCGCCAGCGTGCGGTCCTCGGTCTGGGCATCGATCACCAGCGCTTCATTGCCCTTGGCTCGTATCTTCTGGGCAGCAAACAGCAATTCCAGCGGAGTATGTGGATCGCGGCATCCGAAGTAGGTCGAGCCGGCAAAATCCCAGTTCGGATTGACCAATGCGTACCTAGCCATCAGGCTGTTCTCCGCAACGGTGTCAGCAACTCTGCCATCTCCTTCAGGGCTTCCGCACGCGACGGAGTAAGCAACTCGCGGTTGCCGCGATACCACTTGTAGATACCTTTGAGAATACCGTCCAGGTTCACCTTAGGTTGCCATCCGGTATCGCGTGAAAACTTCCCATGGTCGGTCACATAGATAAGTTGATCTCCGGCGCGCTTCTCGCCAAAATCGTAGCTCACCCTGGCTCCCGTGAGGTTCTCCAAGTGGCCCATGAGCTCAAGCAGTGAGACCGTGTTCCCATGTCCTCCGCCAATGTTGTAAATCTGCCCCGCCGTCGTCTCGCGATTGGCATAAGCCGCCTCGAAAGCAGCCAGCAGATCTTCCACATAGAGGACGTCGCGCACCTGCCTGCCGTCGCCGTAAATCGTAAGCGGTTTTCCTTCCAGCGCCGAGTACAGGAAGTGTGCGACCCAGCCCTGGTCTTCGCTGCCAAACTGCCTTGGCCCTGCAATGCACGACATGCGGAACACTACCGAGCGCAGGCCATAGATGCGTGCGTAGTCGCGCACATACTGGTCGGCCCCGCCCTTTGAGCAACCGTAGGGCGAGTGGAAATCCAGCGGTTGCGATTCGTCCGTTCCATCGCCAGCCAGAGCCACATACCGATTGCCATCCACCCGAACTTCCCCATCCCCCGAATTTCCATAAACCTTGTTGGTCGAGGTAAACAGCAGGAATGGGTTCTGTCCGTGACGACGGGCTGCTTCCAGAATATTGAACGTGCCACCCAGGTTAACGTCGAAATCCAGCTTAGGGTCAATGAGCGAAGTAGTGACCGCCACCTGCGCCGCGAAATTGTAGATCTCCGTGGCATACCTCACCACACGCCCTACCATTTCAGCGTCGCGCACATCGCCTATGCTGATCTGCAACCGTCCGCTGCGTCCTGCCAACTTCTGCAGATATTCAAGATTATGGCGCGCTCCCTGTCGCGAAAGATTGTCAAAGACATGTATTTTCGCGTCGGTAGTTTTCAGTAGCCGCTCGGTCCAGTTCGAGCCAATAAATCCAGCTCCTCCAAATATCACGATGGACCGGAACTCTGACCTTGTCATTGCCATTTCGCAAATCCCCTGTAGCGCCCGGAAGACCCTGTATCCACATTTCGCCGGGGCAAGTTCGTTTCAGAACTTTTTGACTATGAACACAGGTAAGTAGATGCGATCACTCGTATATACGTTGACTCACGCGGCTAAATTGCCGAGGAGTTGGGTAGAAGCTGCTGGAATCGCTTATACTTGAACCATCCCCCGCGAGTTCTTAACCCATTTGGACTAAGCGCATCGCATTCAGGAAACAAATCTATGTCCGCAGGCGCGGCTGAAGCAATGGTGACAGTTGATGACGTAAGACGAGCCTACTCGCGAATTCGCGAGTCGCTTTTTTTGTCGCCATGTTCGCATTCGGAAACTTTCTCGCAGCTCTCCGGCAACAAAGTTTTCCTGAAAATGGAAAACCTCCAGATGACCGGCGCGTATAAAGAGCGCGGCGCACTGAACAAGATTCTGGAACTGACTCAGGAAGAGCGCAGTCGCGGCCTGATTGCGGCTTCGGCGGGCAATCACGCCCAGGCCGTCTCCTACCACGCCAGCAAGAGAGGGATAGCCGCTCAGATCGTCATGCCTCTGGCCACCCCTTTGAATAAGGTGATGGCTACCCGCCGTTTTGGCGGAGAAGTTGTTCTCCACGGCGCCAACTACGACGAAGCCTGCGACGAGGCCAAGCGCCGCTCTATCGAGCAAGGCCTGACCTTCATCCACGCCTTTGATGACGACGTCGTCATCGCCGGACAAGGTACGCTCGGCCTCGAACTACTCAGCCAGACTCCCGACGTCGATCTGGTCGTCACCGCCATCGGAGGCGGAGGCCTGATCAGCGGCATGGCCTGCGCCCTGAAAGAAATCAACCCCCGCATTCAAGTAATCGGCGTGCAAACCTCGCGGCTGCCCTCCATGAAGGCCGCCATCGAAGCCGGACACCTCGTCACCTTGCCCGTGGCATCGACCCTGGCTGACGGCATCGCCGTACGCCGCGCCGGAGAACGCACCATGCCCATGGTGCGCAAGTACGTGGACGAAATCGTCACCGTCGAAGAAGAAGAGATTGCCAGCGCCATCCTGCTCCTGCTGGAACGCGAAAAGACCGTTGCAGAAGGCGCGGGCGCTGCCGCCGTCGCGGCCATTCTGCACAACAAGATCGACTGCGCGGGCAAACGCATCGCCGCCGTCATCAGCGGAGGAAACATCGACGTCGGCATCCTCTCGCGCATCATCGAGCGCGGACTTGCCAAGGACGGACGCCTCATCCGCCTCCGCATCCATCTCCCTGACTACCCCGGCGCCCTGCACACCCTGACCGGAGTCTTGGCCGACCACCGCGCCAACATCGTCGAAACCTCCTACGACCGCAAGTTCGGCGTGGACCTCGGCGACACCGCCATCGACCTGACGCTTGAAACGCGCGGCACCGAGCACGTAAAAAACCTGCTCGCCGCCCTTGCCAAGTCGGAATACCAGTTCGAGCGCATTCAGTAGCTCGTCCTTCAATAGATCTGCATCGAGCAGAAACGCCCCGGTTCGCGCCGGGGCAATTTCTTGGATCGGTCGTCCTTGGGGAAATCATTTATATGGAAGAGGGGGCATCCTGAGCAACGCGAAGGACCCCCGATCCGCCCAGATCTCCCGTGCTGTCCCAAGCTTCTCAACCCGCACTCGATTTGCTCCCCGCCCCGCCGAGCGACCGTCCCTCGACTATCCAACTTTCCTTCCCGTCGTCTAAACTGTTGCCGCTTGGTAACGTATCTGTTTTTGGAGCCTAAATATGAAACCCGTCTCTGCATTCGCGCGGCTTACCTTCTGTGCCGCCATCTGCACCACGCTCGTTCTCCCGTCCTCGATCTCCGCTCAGTCCCCGGCAAAGGAAACACACGGCATCGCGCTCAATCATCTTGATCGTTCCGTGAATCCCGGCGATGACTTCTACCGCTTCGCCAACGGCGAGTGGATCAAGAACACTGAACTCCCCGCCGACCGCAGCCGCATCGGAGTCTTCAGCGCGCTCGACGACACCAGCAGCAAGCGCACCGCGGGAATCATCGAAGAAGCCTCCAAGTCCACGGCCAAGGCCGGCACAGGCACCCGCAAGATCGCAGACCTCTACAACTCCTATATGAACGAGCAGGCCATCGAAGCCAAGGGCATCGCGCCGCTCCAGCCCATGCTCAAGAGCTACACGGAAATCAAAAACAAGCGCCAGCTCGCGCGTGTTCTGGGAGAGTCGCTCCGCACCGACGTCGATCCGCTGAACAACACCAACTTCCACACCGCGCACTTGTTCGGACTCTGGGTCGCCCCCGGCTTCCATGACTCAGTCCACTACAACGCCTATCTGCTTCAGGGCGGACTCATGCTTCCCGATCGCGAATACTACCTCTCGCAGAGCGAGCACATGAGCGCCATTCGCACCAAGTACCAGGCGCACGTAGCCGCCATTCTCAAGCTTGCCGGGTTCACCGCCCCCGAAGCTCGCGCCCAGCGCATCGTCGGACTCGAACACGCCATCGCCGAAAAGCACCTTTCCCTCGCTGAGAACGACGAGATCGTCAAGGCGGACAATACCTGGAAGCAATCTGACTTCGCGGCCAAAGCTCCCGGCCTCGACTGGAGCGAATTCTTTCACGGCGCCGGACTCGACAAGCAGGCCAGCTTCATCGTCTGGCAGCCCACGGCCTTCACCGGAGAATCCGCTCTCATCGCTTCCGTTCCGCTCGATACCTGGAAAGATTGGCTCGCCTTCCACCTCATCGAACAATACGCCGGTGTGCTGCCCAAGGCTTTTGCCGATGAACGCTTCGCCTTCTTCGGACAGACGCTCTCAGGCACTCCGCAGAAACGCCCGCGTTGGCAGCGCGGCGTAGCCGTAGTGAACACATTGATCGGTGATGAGGTGGGACAGATCTACGCCCAGCGCTATTTCTCGCCAGAAGCCAAGTCTCGCGCGCAAGCAATGGTCGCAAACATCATCGACTCATTCCGCAAGCGAATCGACGCGCTCGACTGGATGGCCCCTGCAACGAAAACAGAAGCAAAGGCCAAGCTCAACACTCTTTATGTCGGCATCGGATATCCCGAAACCTGGCGCGACTATTCCGCGCTTGAAATCAAGCCTGACGACATTATCGGAAACCTCTTGCGAGGAAGCCTCTTCGATTACCACCACGACGTCAACCGGCTCGGCAAAGCAGTGGACAAGAAGGAATGGTCCATGACGCCGCAGACCGTTAACGCCGTCAACCTTCCGTTGCAAAACGCGCTCAATTTCCCCGCCGCCATCCTGCAGCCGCCGTTCTTTGACGCCGACGCTCCCGCAGCCGCCAATTACGGTGCCATCGGTTCCGTCATCGGACACGAGATCAGCCACACCTTCGACACCGAAGGCAGCACCTTCGATTCCACCGGAGCCCTCCGAAACTGGTGGACCCCGGAGGATCTCGCGCATTTCGGCGTAGCCACAAAGAAGCTGGCCGACCAGTACGACACCTACAAGCCTTTCCCTGATCTTGCCGTGAACGGACAACAGACGCTTGCCGAAAACATTGCCGACGTTGCCGGAGTCTCCGCCGCCTACGACGGCTATCGCGCTTCACTCAACGGCCAACCCGCTCCCGAGCAGGGTGGCTTCACTGGCGACCAGCAGTTCTTCATCGCCTACGCCCAGAACTGGGCTTCCAAGGGACGCGAAGCAGCCATTCGCGCACAGGTCACAACCGACGGACACGCGCCCGCCGATTATCGCGCCGCCACCGTGCGCAACATCGACACCTGGTACACGGCATTCGACATCGAACCCCCAGCCAAGCTCTACCTCGCACCAGCGGATCGCGTCCGCATCTGGTAGGAACCCGGCTGCAATGGTACTGGTGACCCCAGTGCCATTGCTTTGCTCTTGCTCTGTTGCCTTGGCTTTTGCTTTTGCTCTTGCCTTGGCTTTTGCTCTTGCCTTGGCTTTTGCTCTTGCCTTGGCTTTTGCTTTTGCTCTTGCCTTTACCTTGCGAAACCTTGCGAAACTTTGCAACCTTGAAACCTTGCAATTAACATTCATCCATGGCTCTAGTCTGGCTGGTCGAATGTAAAATTTGCGCGCAGCGCTTCCCGCTGTTGCCGCGCGAAGCGGTCCATGGAAAAAGCACTGACTCGCTCGTCCGCAACACTGCGGTCGGACGCTTCGAGTGTCCTCACTGTCACGAGTTTCAGGATTACTCCACCGACGACTTCATACCCGGCGAAGGCCAGATAGTGCCCTCGCGCGACACGGAATAACTTCCTCTCGTCAACGCAAGTGAGGCCGGCGACGAATCGCCGGCCTCATTTGCGCAAATGCTTTTAGCCCTTCAGCACCGTGCAAACCGAAGCGCAGATCGCTCCGCCGACGTTGAACGTTGCCGCCGCCTTCGGGTTCTTCACCTGCAAGCCTTCCGGTGCGCGTCCGCGAAGTTGTTCAAAGCACCATCCCACCATCGCCACTCCCGTAGCTCCGATCGGATGTCCCTTGGCAATCAGTCCGCCGGAGAGGTTGATGCCGCACTCGCCATCCACGCGAGCCTTCCCCTCGCCCCAGAACTTCGCGCCTTCGCCATACTTCGCTTTGCCTATGACCTCGGAACCGAGTGCTCCCATCACCGAGAAGCAGTCATGCACTTCCGCCACCGTCACGTCTGCCGGAGTCACTCCTGCCATCTCATACGCCCGCGCCATCGCGCGTTTCGCTCCAGCCGGACGCAGCACGTCGCGCCCTTCCTTCATCAGCGGATCTGTCGCCTGCGCATAGCCCGCAATCTCCACCGCATCGGCCTTGCTTACGCCCAGCTTTGCCAAGCCCTCTTCCGTCGCCAGAATCAGTGCCGCGTAGCCGTCTGTAATCTGCGAACAGTCGTAGGTCTTCAGCGGGAGGCCGTCAACGATGTAGCGATTCCGGTCCGTGATGTTCACCACGTCATCCAGCGTGACCTTTACCTTGTTCATCTGCGCCAGCGGATTCTTATTGGCATTGGCGTACTCTTCCACGGCAACCTTCGCCAGATCGGCTTCTGTTACACCGTGAACCTTGATGTAGCACTCCATGATCTCGGCAAACAGGTGCGGGAAAATGTAAGTCTTGCCCGGGCGCTCATCGGGATGCGAATATGCCCCCAGCGCTCTGCCGACCAGCTTGCCATCCATCTTGCCTTCGGCGTCGCGCATTTTTTCGTAGCCCAGCGCAAAACCCGTCTCGCCCCAACCTGCCTGTAACTTAAGAATCGTCGATAGGATTGCCTGACCACCCGACGCGCAGGCATTTTCAACAGTCTCAATCGGTTTGCTGGCCAGCCCCGGAACCGACGCAGCCAGCCCGGAAACCAGGCCCTGCTCATTCAGAGACATATTGCATGCGGCTCCCACCGCGCCCACGTCCAGCAGCGATGGATCAGTGTTGATCTCCTTGCAGACACTCTCAATGGCGTTCTTTGCGATTTCGGGAACCGTCATTCCCAGTAGCTTGCCGAACTTCGATTGGTGATATGCAGCGATGTAAATGCGTTTCATCTTATTCTCCAGGAAAGAGATGTTTTCAGCGATGGGTAAGATTCTTTTGCAGGCGCGAACCCCAAGACGTGCGGGAGGATAATACTGCAATCGGACGTCAAAGGGAAAGCGGTTCCAGAGAATGCTATCTTAGCGGTGTAACTCCGCACCGGAACTAAGTAGATTGACCAGTAAACGCATCGCTCCCGCCGCCCCGGCCCGAAGCTGGCGGTCAAAAGACAATCCCGAATACACCACCGAACCGCGCCCATAACGCGCCCGAATCAGCGAACCTTCCTGCACCGGTTGGCCCGGATCGCTCATCCGCAAAAGTACTTCGAAGCGCCCGTCCCAGCGCTGCGCAAAGTCTCTGCCGCGCTCCTCGCTCCAGCCTTGGAAATCAGCACTGCCGATCTCGTTCGGATCCCAGAGCAGGTCGTCATGTTCATCGATCATTTCCACTGCTGAAGCTTCGTTGCTCACCCGCGCCGTCCCCAGCTCCAGCGAATAGGGCACCGGAGCTATGCGCGAAAACCGTTCAGCGTCCGACTGCCCCAGGATTACCAGCGCGCCGCCCTCTTCGGCGTAATGCAGCAGCCGAGTACGCGCCTCCGCCAACTCGTCGCGGGTATCCACTGCGTGCGGTCCCAAAACGATAGCCCAGTACTTCCCGAGCCGCTCATTCATCAACTCTTCCCTGCCAAGGTCGGCGACTCGCACATTCACGTCGCGCAGCGCAGCCGGAATCGGGTCGCCGGCAACGCCCACATATCCCACTGCAAGATTCTCGGGCATCTCTGCCTTGGCCGACACCAGCAATCCCGTCGAGGGCCGATATGCAAATGCAACCTGACCATTCGCGCCGCGCACCATCGTATATCCCTGATCGAACACCGTTCCTCCCCATCGCACCACGGCTCGCACCGGATACACGCCCTCGCCACCGCGCTCCTGGATCAAGTAGAAGCGGTACGAATGCTCTTCGCCGCGCCCTTCAATTTCCAGCACCTCATGTTCGGGTTCCGCACGCCAGCCACTTGGCGCATGGACAGAAAGCAGCGCATTCTGCAGCTTCCCCATGTTGCTGCGCACCCGCATTTCAATCTCGCCATACGACCGACTAGTACGCCGATTCCATTGCGCACTCGGTTCCACAATCACCGAAATTGGCGGTGCCACAACGACTATGTGAAGTCCGTCATCCGACGATTCGCTCTGTTTTGCCCTCGCCATCACCGGAGCGCTCGCCCTTACCACCTCGCCGTCAATTTCAACTTCTGCAATCGCCTGCAGCGACGCCGGAGGCAGTGCCCGTGTCGCATTGCGTTCGTCCAAAATCCTGTACGCGCCATCTTCTTCGCTATCCAGCAAAAACTGCGGTCGCGTAAATGGAGCGTCCATCGGAACACGTCCGCGAAACACCGCATGCGTCTCGCCCGCGTTCCACTCGCGCCGCGGAGTCCATCGTCCGGCTTCCGGTCTCAGTTCCATGCCAGCTACACGAAAGCTCGTTTCCGCTCCCGACTCCACCCGCACCTGCACCGCAAAGTTTGCGCCCGGAAACAGCACAGACGCCTCGCCGCCCTGCCCGTCATCCACCAGCCTCGCCTGCACCCTTACGTCTGCCGCCAGCAGCAGCGCACGTTCCGCCTGTTTGCGTTTTGCCGCAAGCTCATCGCGAAGCCATGCAGGCGTGCCCGCCCCAAGCATCCTGTCTTCCACTCCGCGCAAATTTCGCAGGTACTCCGCAATCTGGGTAACGCATGCCCCGCGATCTCCAGCACTCTCCTCCGCAGCCGCAACGGCAATGCTCATCGCCTGCAGCCTCGACCTCACCTGCAACGGGTCATCTTGGCCATTCCCTCTTTTCATCGACGTAGCACTCACCAACTCCCCAATCCCCGAATTCAATCCGTCCGCAAAATCCTTCGCTCCCTCTGGCATGGCGACGCCCGGCGCAGATTCCACCAACCGGTAATGGCGGACCGCCTCGCGAGGCGCATGCACACGGTCTCCCTGCGAATGCTGTTCGGTCAGCGCACGATCTGCCTGTTGTTGCCAGCTCTCGTGAGCTCCCGGCGCAACATCGCCAGCGTTGAACGCCACGGAATACGCCCCCGCGCGGGCCAGCGCAAAAAGCCGCTTCGCCTGCCAGGGCTCCACTCCATCCGTCAGTTGTTCAGGAAACATTTTTCGGTCGGCAGCCGCATGGAACGCCTCGCGCACCAGGATTGCCGTCGCATCATGCTGGCCATCGCCATCCGGCACGTTCATCTCAAAGGGAGTGATGATGATGTCCGGATGCGTCTCGCGTATGACCCTCACCATGTCGGCCAGCGCCGTGTTATGCCCTGCCCACCGATCGAAAGCCTCGTTCGCCGTCCGCGCAAATCCGAAATCCACCAGCCGCGTAAAACGCTGCTCTACGCCGTAATGCGCATCGCTGGCCATTTGCTCCATCGTGCGCAGCAACCCCTGTTCCGTGGGCTCCAGAATGCTGTGCAGATTTTCCCCGCGCTCTCCGCGAGTCAGTGTAAGCAGCGTGACCTGTGCTCCCTGACCCCGCGCCTGTTGTAGCAGCAACGCACCATCCTCATCGCCCGGATGCGCCGTAACCTGCAGAATGCGAAGCGTCGAGCCGAGCGCACGAATCGCCGCCGCTCGATCATCGGCAGCAAGCCCCGCTCCTCCGGTCAACACTTGCGCCTGCGCCGTAGTCAGCGACAGCAGCACAACGCAAAGCCCGACCATCTTGCCGAAAATGTTGCCGTAGGTCACCGCTTCCCTTGTATCTGTTCCGCCCTTCGCCGTGCAACCTGTAAACGCAAAAAGGCCGGAGAGCGTAACTCCCCGGCCTTTAATCTTTGCCGAAATCGTTTAAGCCGAAACCAGCTCGCCTGATTTCACCGCGGCCAGTTTATCCTCCAGCCACTTGATCCACTGATCCAGCCCATCGCCCTTGCTTGAGGTCTCGATGATCTCAATTCCCGGATGCACCGTCCGCGCGTTGCTCTTGGCCAGTTCGGCGCTGAAAGGCACATACGGCAGCAGGTCCACCTTGCTCAGAATCATCAGCTCCGACTTTACGAAGATCGACGGATATTTCAGCGGCTTATCCTCGCCTTCGGTCACGCTCAGAATCACGATCTTCAGGTGCTCGCCCAGATCGTAGCTGCTCGGGCACACCAGGTTCCCTACGTTCTCGATGATGAGTACGTCGAAACTGTCCAGCGGCCAGTCCGCCAAGTGCTTCTCGATCATCTTCGCGTCCAGATGGCACGTGCCTCCGGTGATGATCTGCTTTACCGGGAAACCCGCCTTCGCCAACCGGTCCGCATCGTTTTCCGTCTGCAGATCTCCTGTCAGCAGCACCACGCGCTTGCTCTTGTCCCAGCGCTCCAGCGTGCGCTCCAGCAGGGTGGTTTTGCCCGATCCCGGCGAGCTGATGATGTTGACCACAAGAATCTTGTGCTCGCGGAACTTCTCGCGCAACTCGGCGGCAAGCTTCTGATTTTCGTTCAGTACTTTCTTTTCAACCGTGATCTGGCTCATTCTTCAACCTCGACAAATGCAATCTGGAGCTCTTCTCCAGCAATGGTGATAGTTGCGGCCTCGCCGCAAAGTGGGCAGGCGGTCGCCCAGTTTTCCGCCTTGAATTCGGCATTGCATTGCGGACATCGTTGCCGCCGCGAAACCTGTTCGATCTCCAGCGCCAGCGTTTCCCAGTCCGTATCCTTCACCACGCATTCAAAACCGAAGCGCAGGCAGTCCACGTCCACGCCCGACAGTTCTCCTACCCGCAATCCAACCTTGGAGAATCGCGCGCCTCCGTGCTGCTTCTTCAATTCGTCGAGCTGATCCAAAACGGAAGAGACAATGGATAATTCGTGCATCAAGACCCCAGGGACAAAGCGCATTCACCCGCTCGGTGCGCTGTGTTAATTCTCATCTTCTCATGAACACCTTGGCTGTGATGATGCTCACAGTTTCGCCGGATGTTTCCTCTGGGCTAAAATTCATCTTTCCGGAGTGCACATGTCATCCCGTCATCTTCCCGAATCCGATTCTCCTGCGACGCACGCCGTCGATCCTCAAGCCGCAGGACTAAACCTTCCCGATCCCAACGATCCGCGGGCCTGGTTCCGTTATGTCGAAGACTTTCGCACATCCGCGCATAACACCGTCGATGCCATTGCAGAATACCTCGGCAACATTCGCGAATACCCCGTCGTCCCTACGCTGAATCCCGGCGAACTCGTCGATTCCCTCCCCGCCCACGCACCCGAGCAGGGAGAAAGCTTTGACGCCATACTCGACGACTTTCGCACCAAAGTTCTTCCCGCGGTAACGCAATGGAATCACCCCGGCTTCATGGCTTACTTCGGAACCTCGGCCTCTACGCCCGGAATCCTGGCCGAACTGCTCATCGCCGCCATGAACACAAACGGTCTGCACTGGGATACCTCTCCCGCCGTCGTAGAACTGGAGCAGGTAGCCCTCGGATGGCTACGCGAATGGCTTGGCCTCCCGCCCAAGTTTTTCGGAATCATCTACGACACCGCCTCCACCAGCACCATGCACGCCCTCATCTGTGCCCGCGAATTCGCCCAGCCCGAATCCCGCGAAGAAGGATACCGCGGCAATCTCATCGTTTACACCTCCGAGCAGGCTCACTCCTCCGTCGAAAAAGGCGCCATGGCTGTCGGCATCGGACAGAAAAATGTTCGCAAGGTTCCAACAGATTCGCAGTTCCGTATGAAGGTCGATGCCCTGCGCAATCTCATCGAAACCGATCTCCGCGCCGGACTCCAACCCTGTTGCATCGTCGCCACCATCGGCACCACCTCTTCCACCTCCGTCGATCCCGTCGCCGAGTGCGCCCAACTAGCCGAAGAGTTCGGCCTATGGCTCCATGTCGATTGCGCCTACGCCGGACCCTGCGCGCTGCTGCCCGAGTGTGCCGAACACTTCAAGGGCATCGAGCGCGCCCACTCCATCGTCACCAATCCGCACAAGTGGCTGATGACCCAGATGGACCTCAGCGCCTTCTACACCCGCAAGCCCGAAATTCTTCGCAACGCGCTCTCGCTCGTTCCCGAATACCTCCGCGCCAGCGAAGACCCTCGCGCCATCCACCTCATGGATTACGGTGTGCCTCTCGGCCATCGTTTCCGTGGCCTGAAACTCTGGTTCATCCTGCGCTACTTCGGACGCGAAGGCGTCATGCAATTCCTCCGCCGCCACAACCAGCTCGCGCAGGAATTCGCCGCCTGGATCGATGCCGACGAGCGCTTTGAACGCATTGCTCCCGTCCCCTTCTCCGTCGTCTGCTTCCGCCTGAGCGGCAGCGACGAACTGAACAAAGCGCTACTCGACAAAGTGAACGCCAGCCGCACCATCTTCCTCTCGCACACCGCGCTCAACGGCCAGTATGTAATTCGCATAGCCATCGGCAACATCGCCACCAGCATGAAAGACGTCAAGCTGGCATGGAAGCTGATCCTTCAGGCAGCAGAGGAAGTATCGAGACGGTAGGGTCGTCGTGAACGCGAACCCGGCCCACTCAAAGAGCAAATCAGGATGAGCCATCGCCCTCGATCAGCTTTCTTTTAGCGCAGATCACGCACCAATGCAACCGATTATCCACGTCTGCTATCAGACAATAAGGCCGAATAGGAGTAGCCTTAGGATTGTATTGTTATGCAGACGGGTCGCAAAGAACCCTGCTTTCGTAGTTGCCTTTCACATTCCGAACAAGAATAAGTCGGACTCACCACAAGTCACTGCTGATTTCTCTGTAACCTGTCACGTCGAGACAGGAAAACGATCAACGAGAATCTCTCCACTGGAATGAAAAAGGAGCGCCGCATTATTTGCGCCGCTTGCCGGGCGCCCCCGACGCCGCCCGCATTTTACAACGCAGGATATGTCTGCGCGGAGCCTCACATGTCTGTTCATCTCATTAATCCCAGTGACAACTCATTCGGAACCGCCGTGATCACCCCACGTTGGTTGTTTGTGCTTGCCGCGGCCACGCCAGCGCACATGGGCGATCCCATCTTGGTGGACGAGTCTCTGGAGCAGTTGGACGCTGCAACCATTCATGCCGGAGACGTCGTTGGAATCAGCGTGCACACCGGCAACGCCCTGCGCGGATACGAAGTAGGCAAGCTCGCCCATTCCCGTGGCGCAACCGTCGTCTACGGAGGCATTCACGCGACCCTCTTTCCTGAGGAACCCTTCGAGCGAGGCATGGCCGACGCCGTAGTCAAAGGTGATGGCGACGTCGCCTGGGGTAACGTATTGCGCGACCTTCAAGCAGGAACCGCGAAGCGGATTTACGATGGCGGAAGGATCGAGGGCGGCGAATTCCTATCTGCCCGCTGGGATCTGATGCAGCCGGAGAAATACATGTGGGCGTCGGTGCAAACCATCCGCGGATGCCCTAAGCACTGCTCCTTCTGCTCCGTCTGGCGAACCGATGGACAGAAGCCGCGCCAGCGCTCATTCGAAAGAGTCATCGATGAGATCGTCGATCTTCGGCGCAGAGGATTCCGCTTCATCGCCTTGGCCGACGACAACTTCTATCCCGTAACGCTGACCGACCTGCGCCTGGCGCGCGAGCAGAACAACTCGGAAAAGGTTCAGTCCCTGACGCAGATCCGCAACGAACGATTTTCGTTAATGGCGGAACTCGCGAAATTGCCAAAGGACATGGTCTTCTTCACCCAGATAACGATGGAATCCGCCGAGGACCCCGAGTATCTGGATGCCATGCGGCGAGCCAACATCAAGGGCGCGCTCGTAGGCGTAGAGGCCGTTACGCCCGAAGGATTGAAGGCGGTTTACAAGGACTTCAACTACTCGGGAGATCGTCTCGTCGAACAACTCCAGACCTTCCGCAAGCACGGTGTCCATGTTCTCGGATCATTCATCTTCGGGCTGCCGACAGACAAGCCGAGCACCTTCGAAGCCACCGTCGAAGTAGCGCTCAAGGCAGGAGTGACCTTTGCGCAATTCGTCATGATGACGCCCTTCCCCGGAACCGTGGACTTCGCTCACTGGGAAAAGGAACAATCCGCCAATCCCACATTGGTCGACGGCACGCCAATCACACGGTATTGGCTGATCCCAACTGCCAACCGTCCGAAGATGTTCACCCCGCATCCATCCATGACCTCAAACGAAATACGCGATCGCACGCAAGCCGTCTGGGACCGATTCTACGAGTTCGGCTCCATCTGGAAGAGGTCTGCCTGCACTCCAACTCTTCGAGCCCGCCTGGCATTTGTACTGCTATCTAAACTCTACCGCCAAATGTATGCAGGGACCGGCATCTCGACAGACAGTGCCCGGCGCAAGAAAGCGCAATCATCGGCGCGCTGGATCGCCAGGCAGACCCGCAAGGTTTTCAAGGCCAAGCCCATGCCGGAACTTGCGTACCCCATATGGGAGCCTCGCGCCGCGATCAATCCGCAATTGAACATATCCATCGGATTGGGGGACTAATTCAGTCACCATGGCGAGATCACCTGGAGGCGTCCGTTTATGCGGGCGCTTCTTGCCATCTAGTAGTTTGAGATTTCAACCAGATTCTTGTCTGGGTCACGGAGATAGATGGAGCGCATTTTCCCCATTGCCCCATTCCGTTCGATGGGGCCTTCTTCAATACGAACTTTCTGTTCGTTCAGGTTGCGAACCACTTCATCGAGAGGGATTGAGGTGATCAAGCAGATGTCTCCCGCGCCGGAGGTAGGATGAGCGGCTTTGGGACTCACCTCATGCCCGCGCTGCTGAAGCTTGATCATCTGTTCGCCGAAACAAAGAGCCTTTCGGCCATCTACGTTGGATAATTCCATGCCAAGGACTTCCGTGTAAAAGTCAACGGTGATGTCAATGTTGGCGACGGTGAGGACAAGGTGGTCGAGTGAATCTATGGTTATTGCCATATGAGACGGATGATACTCGACTCCGCCGCGACCTCTCACTATATTTTTCCGGACAACTAATTATCGCCGTGCGTTGCTCTTGTTCCTGTCGTTCCTCTTGCTTTGAAGAGTCATCCTGAGCCGAAGGCGAAGGACCCCGCCAGCTCCAAATCTCCCATTCAGTTCCAAAGGCAACTCAACCGCGCTCGATTTCTCTACTCAAGAAGGGCGCCGCGTCGAATCCGGCCAGAATCCAGTGCCAGAGGAATCACAGGAACAGCACGGGTAAAGCCTCACTCGCGATTACCAACCCACTTGGTGCATCCGCCTGAGGATGACCGAGCTGTAGTTATTCATCCGCTCGGGCCGTCGCCGCAGCGGAGCCGGAAGAATCGCCGCTAATTGCGCCGACTGTTGCCTGCCGATATTCCGCGCCGCGATCCTGTCGTAATGGCGACACGCCGCCTCCGCTCCATAAATCCCCGGCCCCCATTCGACCACATTCAGGTAAAGCTCCAGAATGCGCCGCTTGCCGAGCACCAGTTCTG
>Ga0255336_100911_pt1 | contig 29868 bp, 30 predicted proteins | sample MeOH1_35cm_T3_17_FD_189102 | JGI IMG/M metagenome (GOLD analysis project Ga0255336, IMG submission 189102) | Sandy soil microbial communities from University of British Columbia, Vancouver, Canada - MeOH1_35cm_T3_179 | ecosystem: Engineered > Artificial ecosystem > Sand microcosm > Unclassified ...
TACAGTATAGATAAATTATATTGAGATATCTATGGTTATCTCCACTATACTATATAATTCAACACAATTGAGGTAGATTCCTGCTTTTTGATGAAAAAATCAGAGGGTTTCTGCACCAGAATCATGTTATATATTCTATTCTTAAAAAAGAAAATGTAGCTAATCATAAAAAAGATGAAAAGTCTGGATTAATGGCTACCATGATAAGTAGTTCTATCTATGCTGCAGCAAGCAAGTGGAATAGTGATGGTCGTGTAATTACTGTTGAAGCTCTCACTGAAGGAGTTATGAACTTTATTGTCCCCGGCATAAATATATACAGAAATTAGAAATACTGTTTAACCATAATAATCACCACCCTGTATTTCAACTCGACCTTTTTACCTTTACGCAACATATAGATAGCTAAAACAGCATCTACAATGTGCAATATATGTTGAATGTAAATGTTTCTTCTATGATATAAGCAAGAATTCGAGATTATCTTTATGTACTATTGGACCGCTTCGTATTTCGTTGATAGTTCTTCAAATAAGCACTCATATTCGAATACATTCACGGCTGCGGTTTTACATGTTTTTCCTTCCTCGCCCACATATCTGAATATATCCGCAGGCGTTATGTCCACACCGTCACGAAACGCCTTATCGCCCACGAGAATATGGAGCGGCATCAGCATGATATCCATGTCCCTCAGAATTTCGGGGGAAAGGTCGCAAGTGCTACCCGCAGTTACTTTTATCATGTTCGCCACACCTCTTTTAATTGATAGCCGCTTCCCGCAATCTTGCTTGCAGCACAGTATAACAACTACAACATTAAGCCGTACCAAACAACTTTTAATACCTGTATAGCTAAAAGCAGGATACATCCCAGCTCAGGTGTTCTCTTTATCAGGTATATATTCCAATATGTCTCCAGGCTGACAATTTAAAGCTTTACAAATTGTATCCAATGAAGAAAATCGAATCAGTTTAGTCTTGTTTGATTTTAAGGCTGAAAGATTAGATCTAGTTATGCCTGTCTTTTCGGCTAACACAGAAAAGGATTTTTTTTGCAGTAATATGCTCTCAAGTTTTATGGCAATAGGCATGACAATAACGCTCCTTAAAAATCCAACAGGCAGAATTAACTGCTGCTATCAGTATTAAGCAATATGTTTTTCAGTTTCTGCCACGCATCATTATATTTGAGGGATCTTAATTTCGGAAAGGCGCGGGCAAGTCTTATATCCTGAAATCTGCTTAGATTGATTAATTTTTTGATGCGTTCATTATAAAATTCGCTCTCTTCAAATTTATCAAGCAAAGCGTTTTTCAAACCCTCTGCTCGTTTTGCATATTGTTCTACAAAATGATTAAAAGCGATTTGAATTTCTTCCAGTCTGCCATTGAGAAGAAGCAAATAGCGCACCGTGATATACAAATCAAGCATGGTGACAATAAAAATAAAAATGGTGCAAGCAATCAACGCCCAATCGGGCATTTGATTTGTGAGCCTGCCGACAAAGGGATGAATATACTTTATCAGCAACACCGACAGGAAACCGAACACCACCGCTCCCAACAGGCAGACCCGGCCCTGAAAGTTGAAGCGATTATGGGAATAATCCCACCACTTAGCATGGAACAGCTTTTCAAGCAATAAGGCTGTAATATATTCGACGGTACAGGTTATAAGCATTCCGGCAAAGAACAGAATAAAAACATTGTCTGTTCTCTGATCCAGAAAAAATATGGAAGCTAAGGCTCCAAAGCCATATACCGGACATACAGGACCATTTAAAAAGCCGCTATTTACAAGGCTGCGTTCATCTATTGAACAAATAGCAGATTCATATACCCATCCTAGGAAGCTATATGTAATTAGCCATAAAAAATACTTTGATAAAAATATCAAAGGGATCCACCTCAATTTTCGAGATAAATAAAAACTATGTTTTCTTTGCAAAATCCGTATGGCATTTTGAACAGGTAACAATGACTTTCCCTTTTCCTCTTGGTATGCGTAATTTTTGTTTACAAATAGGGCATTTAAAATACTTATAAATTATTTATTTTTTAAGCCAATTCATCTGTATTTTCCTCAATTTTCGCTTCCCGACTATTTTTCGTTGCCAAAGAAGAACAGCGCAATAACACCGGGGCCGGTATGAGCGCCAATGATCGGCCCGATATCGCTGATCACCACATTCTTTACTGCAAACCTTTCCTTAAGCATAGCCGAAAGGATCTTTGCGTCATTGATACTGTCTCCATGTCCGATAAAGATTGTTTGTTCCTCCGGCTTAACACTGAATTTTTCCATGTGAGCAACAAGTGATTCAAGAGATTTGCGGCGTCCGCGTGTTTTCCTGCTTAGGACAAGACAGCCTTCCTTATCAACATACAGAATTGGTTTTACTGAAAGCACAGTACCCAATACGGCAGACGTGGCACTCAATCTGCCTCCGCGTTTTAAATAATTCAAATCATTTACTGTAAACCAATGGCACAGGTGATTGCGATTTTGAAGCGTCCATTTCTTTAGCTCGTCAATATCGAAGCCTTCGGCTTTTTTAAGTGCGGCGTTGTATACAAGCATGCCCTCTCCTACGCTTGTGCAGAGCGAGTCGACGCAGTACACCTTTCGCTCAGGATACCTTTCCATCAATTCTTTTGCGGCTATTGTTGAAGATTGATATGTGCCGCTCAACCCTGAGGAAAAAGATAGGTAGAAAATATCCACCCCGCATTTTAATACAGGCTCGAAATAATTTAAGAACTCTGAACTATTGATCTGCGATGTTGTAGCCGTATTCCCCGAGCGAAGCATTTGATAGAATTTCAAATATTCAAGTTCTCTGCCATCAGGATAATGTTTATAGCTTTTACCTTCTACTTCAAAATTCATAGGGATAACAGAAATATTATGAGCTTTAATAAGCTCTGCCGGAAGATCAGAAGCGGCATCGGTAAAAATAACATAATCATTTATCATATAAAGCTCCATGTGCCGCAGCACATGGAGCTTTTCAGGCATGTGCTGCGGCTGCCGCTTTAGTGGCGAGCGGCACGCCGAATTAAATTTCAAGGGTTGAAGAAACCGCAAGTTTCCTTCAGCCTACCTCCTGCGCTTTATTGTCGCAGCCCGAACAATGATCACAGCCGTGTGACACACTCCATAGTTTTTCCGCAGTCACAGTCCATTTTTCGGCGGCACTTTCGCATTTTGCGCTCAAATCCCAGACATTCTCCGGCTTTATCATATCCGTGGATCGCGCGCCGGACTCTTCGACCATCTCAGTAAGACGTTTCGGGTTATCCAGTAGAGGGCAGGGGCGCAGATGGTTGTTATTAAATGGCTGATTCTTGTGGTACTGCATGAACAGCGGAGATTGCAGCGCTTCAAGTAATGTATTCTTATGGATATTAGAGTCTGCGTAGTGTATAAACGCACATGGCTCAATGTCTCCACCCGCATTGACATGTAAATATCTTCTGCCGCCCGCAATGCAACCCTGTGTATATTCGCCGTCGTTCCAGAAGTCCATCGTAAATAGCGGCTTCGTTTCCCGGAATTTGCGGATCTGCCGATACATATACTCTCGTTGCTCTGCGGTGGCCATCAGTTCCGGCACGGCATCGGCTCCGACTGGCATATATGTGAAGAACCATGCAAACTTTGCGCCTTTGTCTATTATGTCGTCAAAAAATGATTCGCTGCCAATTACTTCTGTATTCCGGCTGGTGTAGCAGCAGGAAGTTCCAAAGGCCAGCTTTTTTTGTTTCAGTATTTCCATCGCACGCGTAACCGCCCTGTATGTGCCTTTGCCGCGCCTTGAATCCGTTTCCTTCTCAAAGCCCTCAATGCTGATGGCAGGGATAAAGTTCTTCACACGCAGCATATCGTCGGCGAATTTCTCATCGAGAAGCGTACCATTGGTAAAAGCCACAAATATACAATCTTTATGCTTTTCACAAAGCTTAATGATGTCTTTTTTACGGACAAGAGGTTCGCCGCCGGAATACAGATAGAAATACACACCCAGTTTTTTACCCTGCTCGATGATGCTGTCCAGCGTTTCAATATTCATAGATAGTTGGTCACCATATTCCGCCGCCCAGCAGCCGGTACACTTAAGGTTGCATGCCGACGTGGGATCCATAAGAATCGCCCATGGGATATTGCAACCGTATTCTTCTCTGAATTTTTCCTGTTTTGTCCCTCCAATAAACGAGGCGTTGAGTATAAAGTTGTTGAAAAATATTTTTCTTACCCCTGGGTCAAGATCATCCCATAAGCTTAGGATAAACTTGTACCAGTTGTTGTCTTTTTCCTCAATGACTTTACGAATTGTCTGGCGCTGGCTTATCATCGAATTATTCTTGTTGAAACGGTCCACCCAGTTCATCAGCTTTGGGATATTCCTTTCGGGATTGGAATTCAGATAGGTATATGCCAGCTTCATCCCCGCAGAACTGATTTTTTCGTTCATCATAGATTACCTCCATCCGGTTTTATCTATGATGCAGTGTAACATATCATAAATTTTTAGTAATTAGACAAAAACGGCTCGTGTAAAAAAACTTTACACGAGCACACATCTGTCAATAGAGCGCTTCCTCATTTCAGGGTAAAATAGCTGGTATAGAAATTGAATTTTTAGGCTGGATGAAGAGGGATCTGCTTGATGTTGGAGTGACAGCATAGGCTGATAAGGCAAACGATTAATATAGCTGTCAGTAAAGCTATGGAAGATATGAAAAGTAATACAAGGCGCAGTATAAGAAACCTAATTGATTTGGGCTTGCTCTTTTCACAAAGCGAAAATCAAAAATGGTTTTTCAATACTGCAAAAAAGGTCATATCCAATCCGCGAAATCCTTACAATTCGCTGGTTGCCAGAATGATTGCTGATGTTGACAACGATATGATCAAAAAAGTCGGACTAAATCTGGGGTACAACAGCTTGACATACGGCGCTAATAAACTGCAAAAAAAGCAGGTGGCTATGAACTGTTCAATCCCATGGCTTCTGATTTTTGATATTACCGAGTCTTGCCCTCATTTTTTTCATCAGATGGAGAATCTCATACACGAAGGGCAAGAGTTGGGTATTTACAGCTATGTCTTCTGCCCTCATGAAACTAAGGATGTTATCGCTCTATGTGAAATCGCAAAGAGATCCGAGGAATGCCTGTTTGTATTCAAAGTATCTTCCGCCTTGATTACGGATCAAACTGCCGAGTTACTCAGCGGAATTCATAACGCTGTGGTTTCCGTACAGGTGGGGGATGCGGGTTTAAACTGCGAAAGCTGTATAAATGCGTTCTGGATATTAAAGCAAAGTCACTGTCTTTATGGTTTTCATTTAAGCTATAACGAGGATAACATAGAAAAAGTGACCACACCGGAATACATCTGCTCCGCGATTGAGCTCGGCAGCCTGTTCGGCGTATATATTGCCGGTAGTGGTGTTTCGGACGCATGCAAGGACGATGTATACTCCTTTGTTTGCAATGAAAGGGGGGAAGCAGGACAACCTTTCATCGCGCTGGAATGGTTTCGCGACATGAGGCTTATCAGCGAAAAAATCCTGTCTGGCGGCGGATACATGGCTATCAACTTGGCGAAGAAGACCTATTGTGAATGGGAAAAAGTGAAAGATGCGCTTGCAAACTCCCTTCTTGAAATGTTTCAGAGCGTGCAGCCTTGTGCAAGCACTTAAATCATGTTTCTACCAAGGAAGTTAACATATTGGCACGGGCGGCGTTGTCATTCCGTGGATCATCATTGAATTAATAAAAGGCAACATGCCGTTTGTTGTCGGGCTCACGGCGCTATACCTTATCAGGCAATAGTTGCTTATTGTAAATTCTCCGATCTTATATCACGTATATTTCTTACAGCCAGAATAAATAGAGATCCGATAGTTTGAAAAAGGAACCCTTTTGTCTCATCGTCGATACCTTTAATCGCGCCAAGCGCGGCAATAGCTTTTTTTGCCAATCTCCTGTCAGATCATAGTATGTTGTGGCATTTGTTGCTTTGATAATCTGAAACAAGGTGTTAACAAACAACTCCCGTTTTTGGTCATCCAAGGAGTTAAGCCATTGGGCTAGCGTCCCATTCATATAAAGCGCGCTTTTTTTCATTGATTGCACATATTGAAAATCACTGCCGTCAATAAGCCACGAAAAAGGATCATGCTGCATAAACCAGATGCGATTGCTTTTTACCACAGAATAGTGTTCCTGATGCTGCAAAAGCATTCCGATTATGGATGACTACGGCAAAGTTTTATTTATCCGGTCTTTTATAATTAAATAGTCGTGGCTTAGAAAAACTTCATCACTAAATCCGGGTCCATCGTGGCTAAAGACATGCGTAATCCTTTTTTGAACGGATCGGCAGCATTTTATAGAGGAATAGACCGCAATATTTCCTCCTTTTGAGTGTCCGCCAACTTTTAAATTGCATGAAATTCTGTTGGCAACAGTATTTAGATAGGCAACTCCTTCTTCCTGCGATGGAATAGGACTGATAAAGGCCATGTTAAAATCCTCTTTCCATCCGACAAAGGTTGAATCGGTTCCACGATAAGCGACATATGCTGAACCATCGTCCAGCATATATGTAACGGCTGAAAATTGTTTCTCCGTCTCGAAATCTATTTTATCAACATAAAAAACCACTTGAATATCACGAAACCTTGAACTACTTGCAAGCGCGAAAAGTAGACGCCGGTTGCTTTCACTGTCTCGTACATCATGAAACAACGCATCTAAATTTTCCTTATTTACTATTTTTCTTATGCTCACTGGCGTTGCGGTATCAGATAGGCCGGATACGAAACCATCAAAATGCAGATACGCCAATTGAGATAAAACCAAGCTATCAACTGCATTGAATTTTTTGTTTTCAAAATTATAATCTTCATCCATTACGTAACTAATAATGTTTTTCATATAATTGCTCCAATTTCGGCCCGGAATGCTTAAAAAACAAAGCGCACATCGCAAAAAAAACTAAGGCGCTGGCAAATGAAAGGCGATGTGTGTCCATGGCATTTATTCCGATTTTGCCGGATTTTCCAGTTCGCAAAGTATGCTTCCATCAAATAAGCTGCGAATTTCCATTATATACTCTGCCGGATCATCTTTCATACCGTTGTTAGCCCATCGAACTATAAGACCGACAAAAGCTGTTGAAAAAAACAACACAAAAAATTCCCATTTCTTACGATCGAATTCCGCATTTAACATATTTTCAATTGCCGATACGGAAATATCGCTGATATAACCATGCAAATATTCGGGAAAGGAATTTTGTCCTACGGTGTTGAGCGCATTTGTATAAAACGTCTTATTTTGCTGCATATAATAGCACAAATCCTTCAATCCGTCCGTCCAATGTTCGAGCGTATCATAAGAGTTCATAAAACGGGCGGTCTCCGTATAATAGATCCAATTCATAAGATCATACTTATCTTTGAAATGATAATAGAAGGCCTGTCTTGTCAACCCGCAGTTCTCAACAATGTCGCTTACACAAATCTTGCTAAAGGCTTTCTTAGCCATCAGCCCCTTTAAGGAATTTGCAAGAGCCAGTTTCGTTATATTTGAATCGGGCATTACAACCCCCTCCCTAATGCAATCCGAGATCTCTTTTAAGGTATATTCGTTTGGCATGATTCGCCACAATCATTTTCTATTTTGCTTTTTTCCGTTAATTTGCCTTTTGATAACAAATCTGTTTATAAACATTTGTTGTACGATTTGATAGATGTTTCCGGTAATCCAATAAAGACCCAACCCGGCAGGCAGCGTAAAGGCAATAACACCGCTCATCACGGGCGATAGCAAAACCATGTTTTTTTGCATGGATGACTGTATCTGAGATTCGTTTGTTTTTGGCGCGTCCTTCATGGAATATTTTACGGATATATAGGCTGTGAGGGCTGACAATACCGGAATCAATAACAGAAGGAAAGTTTGTATACTCGCTTCAGCATTTATATAATTACTGAGATTCCAAGTAGGGACTGCTCCAAGATTTATTCCTAAGAAATCCATGTTGAGTAGATCTTCCGGCTTAATTAAATGTGATACCCCCTTCAGTTGATCCATATGATTGCTGAAATAAGTAATAATACTCAGGTCTTTCATATTCGCAATCTTGTCAGCCCCCTGGGGTATCATTTCATATAGCTGTCCTATTACATCTGCTGATTTTCCAGCCATGTATTTCAACGGTTGTGAGATAACATAATAGAGCGAAAACAAAATTGGCATCTGTATCAGTAGGGGAAGGCAACCTCCGGCTGGATTCACCTTGTTCTCCTGATATAATTTTATTGTCTCCTCATTCAGCTTTTCTTTGTCGCTCTTGTATTTCTCTTGGATTTTCTGCATTTGAGGCTGAAGCTCGCTCATTTTTGAGGTTGATTGATACTGTTTTATTGTCAAAGGAAGCAACAGCGATTTTATTCCTACTGTAAAAAGTATGATTGCGATCCCATAATTTTTGAACGCAAGGTTATCATAAATAAATTTCAAGATGGCTCCCATAGGGATCGCAATGACATCGAACATGCTTTTTTATGCTCCTTTCCTGAGAAATACGTGCTAATAAGGCAATAGATTTTGAAGTCTGTGCACATTTTTTCTTTCACCGAAATTAAAAGACTCCATGAATGCACAATATTTGTCTATTGTGAGTACAATACAGGTCTCCTTATATTTAGGCGGCGTGATTGTTAAAGGCCACATATGCTTGCGTATAACGTCCTGCTCCAACTCGTTTAAATGGAAATATCTATTCGCATTCTGCAACGCGATATGAGGATGCCTCAGGCCATGCAGCCCCCTATATGGTTTCTCCATATGCCAGTCGTATAGGAAAAAATCGTGAAGGAGCCCACCCCTAGCTGCGGAGCGATAATCAAGGCCTAGCCGTTTGCAAACAAGATAACTGCTGTATGATACATAAAGGCTATGCTCCAAACAGTCAATGTCGCTGTGTTGTATATAATTCTTCATGGATTTAACCATTTGATGCTTGATCAGATCGTGTATACAATCCAGGTATTCCATATCATCACAGGAATCCGGTTCCAATTTTAACTTTGAGATAATCCAACCGACCATTGCCATTGCTCCTTTTACGCGTTATTTTTCAGTGCCTTGACTTGAACATTGAAATCACAAGTCCTAGAACAATCATAACCGCCAACGCCAAGCCTGTTTTTAATACCGCAATATTGAAAAGATACATCTCGCTGCTTGTGTCCGCGCTAAAACCGGAGCTTATAAGAACTCCGGCGATAATAATGCTTACGGCAAGTAATATCACGCTGAAGGATATTCTGTTGAAAATCCGTTCAATCGCCTCTGAAGTTTATCCATCTCTTTCATCTCAAATTGAACGACAAAGTCTTCCTCTTCCGCTTTATGCAGGAGGCTGCGCATTACAGCCGGAAATTCGTTCAACAGATTCTGGTAATTCCATAAGCTCTTTTTAATTTGGCCTTTCATTTTGTCGACAGAAAATGACTGAAAAAGCATCTTTTTAGCGATGGGTTCAACAATTACAAGGACGTTAAGATCCGGAGCCAGTTTTTCAATCAGTCCTTGAAGGGTGCCCAATGTTTTGGCTAACAACGCGAATTCACGGGGTATTTTTATATGATTCAAAACCGCAATACGAAAGATATCATGAAGCAACTCATCAATTTTCATCTCGCTCATAGGCATAGTAAGATATTTTTCAATGATTGCATCTATATCCTTTTCAAAATTCTTAACATTGCTTCAATCAGGTATGGCATCCATCTCAAGGATAGAGCTGATTACCATTCGACTGTCTTTGGAAACAACACCTATAAAAAAATTTGAGATCATACTTTTCCGGGATTCATTGAGGTATCCGACCATCCCTAAATCTAGAAAGATAATCGTCCCATCCGGCATAACCTGAATATTGCCTGGATGCGTACTGTGACGCCTTCGTCCCGGCTGAAATTACGCATGAAGGTATCCGCGTTTTCTCCCTCTTTGGTGAAATCCAATTCACTTTTAATCGTGTTTTCAAAATCCGTCACCATGCCGCAGAAATCATAAAGCTCTCCGTATTTTGTGTGATGGTCAACAAAATGCGCCATATCCTTTAGAATGTCCAAATCCAGATCTATGATTTTTTCTATTTCCGGTCTCTGAACCTTTACGGCGACCCGTTTCCCCGAAATCAGTCTTGCACGATGGACTTGGGATATGGATGCTGCGGCCACAGGCTCCTCATCAAATTCTTTAAAGATATTTTCCAAATTGTCATTAAATTCAGTTTCAATGAGCGCTTTTGTCTCAGAAAAGGGGAACGGCTGCACCGAATCCTGCAACTTTTTAAGTTCTTTAATAATATCAGCCGGCAAGATATCCTGTCTTATGCTTAAAATTTGACCCAGCTTGACAAATGCCGGTCCCAGTTCTTCCAAGGCCAGCTTTAATCTTATTCCAGTTGAAGCTCCGGCATTGTCAGGTGTGGTACCGGTATCTAAAGCTTTGTTTTTCCCCTTTAGAGGATTACGGAGCCCAAGCTGCTTCAACAGTAATCCGAAACCATGCTTTGTAAAAACAGTAATAATCTCTCCGTATCTTCTGACACGAACGCGCCTGTAATCCATCATATCAACCCTATCCTGCAGTGTTATAAAAACATCTGTAAATGAGGAAGCTCTTTTTGTTAGAAACAGAAGGAAAAGAACGCATATCTATTATTTCACAGTAAAATAAAAGTGTCTTGTGTTTGATTCTGCGCTCTTTCCCAATGTTTTTTCAACAACTATGAAGCACATATTTAATTACTTTGTATCCTCATTTTTTAAACATTCCTGTTCCCGGAGTGCCTGCTGTATCTGTTCTCTTACAATGTCTCTGATTTCATTCTTTGTAACAAGATCGTCTTTTTTTGCCACATTTACATGATCCAGAGCAATTATGACCTCACCTTGAATCAGTTTTTTCAGTTCCTCTCTCTGTTCTTCACCTCGCTGGACAAGTTCGCCCGCAAACTGCCGCGCATCTTTTTTTGCTATCTCGCCGTTGTTGACCAATTCTTCCACCAGTTCTTCTACTTTTTCCCATGAATACACCTAAAGTCCCAAGCCTAAGTTGATTGACTTTTCAAATGAGTTTAACATAAATACACTCCTTTAATTTAATAGATTTTCTGCAAGGTGTAGGGATTCGAAAGCGCTGTCCTGATCGGAACCGAGTATTATTTGAATTGATGTTCCAAATAACGCGCCAAAAATTAATTTAGCTATACTTTTTGGAGAGTATCCCATCGAATTTTTGAGGACTGTCTCGTCAATCGACAAATTCCTTTCAATGATTTCCGTTATGGCATTAAACAGGCTGTCCAGTTGTTCTCTGAAAGATGGAATCCAAAGAGCCTGTGCTGTAAAATCAATGAAAAGCCTCAAAAGATTGGGTTTATCCCTGATCAATTCCTTAAAGAACCTCACGAGGGACGCGATTTTATCTTTCGCATCTATGGTAGATTTTAGAGTAGCTTCTATTTCATTCAGATATTGATCCATCATCATGCTGATAACTTCAGTGAATAATTTTTCTTTATTTTTATAGTAATACGTTAGTTGACTTAACGCGACTCCGGCTTCATCGGCAATATTTCGCATAGACACATTGGCATAGCCTCTTGAAGAAAGGCATTCAAAGGCTGTCATAAGGATTTTCTCAGATGTATTTTCTTTATCTGTTTTTCGCTGCATGATTGCACCTCCAAAATATTGGTCGTACGTACGTACTAATTTTAATATAATTTTTTACTTTGTCAAGTAACACTGCTTGTTTAAAAAATGTGCAGCATAAATCGTCCGGGTCTAAACCCATAGCTATTGTCTGAAAACTGCCTCTCGAAGATCGGAGTGAGCATTTGTGCTATGGCCTGTTGGACGACTCGGTCGACCACCGTAGGTATTCCCAATTTTTCCGTTAGCTAACCTACCCATGAATGAAGAACCGGGATAAAAGTTAATTTCAATCTATGGTTTATATTTCCACCTCCCAAAATGTTGTCATAAATTCAGTGCAACTATATAATTTATAATACGAACACACGTTCTGTAGAAATCTGTATTTTAGGCGGGATACTCATGAAAGTCGTTATGAAACCCATCGAAGTTATAGCTGCCCCGTCCCAGGTGCAGCCGAGGGATAGGCGGTGATCCTGCTTCCAGTCCAGACCGTGCATTTTGGCAAGGGTGGCATGGCTCATCAGATCGATAGGGCTTTCGGAAACGATGACAGTATCGCTTTTGCCCTCCACATAGAAGGGGTAGCTCTTGTCGGAATTCTCTTTATCCTGCTTAAAATCGCTTTCCGTGCGGGCCGCCCGCATGGAGCAGTATTTCGGGTTTTTGTCCCTGTCATAGCCTACAAACACGCAGTTGCCGTATTTCGCTTCCTGGTAGATTTTCCGCTCGTTCATCAGCAGGGAGACAACCTCCGATGCAATTCCCCGGATGCTCACCAGATACCAATAGGCACGTTTGAAGTTGGCGGCCTTGTCGGGCAGGACAAGGGGACCTTTTTCTGCTTTTACGTAGGGGATACGCTCCCGGACATACGGTTCGTAGCTTTCGCCAATTAACTGTGCCACCGCTTCGGTAAAGGTTTTGCCGTCATACTTCATCACAAAATCAATGGCACCGCCCTTTGAATTAGAGGTCCAGTGGTAAAAGCGGTTGCTATCCTTGAAGATGTAGAGACCGCCGGAATTTTTGGCATGGAAGGCTTTGCGCCCTCCCTTTTCCAGCTTGAAGCCGTACTGCTGGGCAAGCTCCATCAGGCTGACCCGGTTGGCCTGTTCGATCTGTTCCTCTGTGAAGCGAAAGGGTTTCGTTGCCGTTTGTGCCATAGACTGCATCACACCTCCTGTTCTTCATCTCTCTCCCGCACATTTTCCGCAGGTTCAATAGGTGCAGGAAGCACCCTGTCCAGCTTATATACGATAGCTTCCAGGGTTTTAAACGCAGTTTTATCCAGGTCGCCCGACTGTCCGGCAGCAATGGCAAGGGTGTAAATCTGATTTAACTCTGTCCAATTAAAAAGCTCTGCCCGATTTTCAGGCAGAGCCAACAGGTATTCCAGCAGCCGTTTGTCTTCCGGCGCCATGCCGAAAATACCCTTGTGAAAGATATGATAGCTGATTTCATCGGTGCTGGTGACAGGTTCCCTGATGTTGTCTTTGGACAGCATGTAAACGGGAACCTTATGTTCCAGTGCTTCAAAAACGTCTCCGGGTGTGGTGAATACCATATCGTCACGGGTGTAGCCGTAGCTGTGGAAGCGTTCCTTTACCATGGCGGCAATGTATTCGTCCATGTTTCCGGCGGTGGTATTTAATATCCGTATCTGCCTTGCTTTGCACAGAACATCTTGCAGCAGCTGTTCATCACCCACCTCATAGCGCAGGGTTTCAATCTCACCGTAACGCTGGCCGATGCTGTACCAGTTAGTGTTGTACTCGTCGATATCAAACTTGCGGATGTATCCGTTGTTGCTGTCGGGATGCTTGAAAACCGCATCAACCGATTGTGCGTTGAAGCAGTTTTTCCGCACATCCTCAATATGCGTTTTGTAGTCCAGCTCAAAAACATGGCCGACGACAGCATTGTCCTGCAAGGCTTCGATCTCTACCGCGAAGGCTTTGACGTTTTCGCTGGAATGATTGTAATAGTCCCAGGTGTTAAAGGCGTGGGTGTTGTGGATATAGACGTCCCGTTCCTCAAAACACCAGGTGCCGAACCCACGGGACAGCCACAGGAAACACCGACTGCCGTGGCTGTCCTCTGCGGCTTTTTGCAGTCTTGCGATGTCAAACTCAAAATCGGACTGATAATGCTCAGTATTGTGCTGCATAATTTTCCGCAGGGTGTCTATCACATCCACATTCTCAAATCTCATCATCGTACTCCTCCTGTTCCTCTGAAAGCTCGGGATCATCTTCATAAAAACGGCTGTATCCCTTTGAGCCATATTCACTGACGGCTTCTGCTTTCAAAAGATCTTTGCCTTTCAGATAATCGAAGCAGGAGAGGATGATTTTCAGCTCATCCTCTCCTGCTTCTCGTTCTTCACCTTTACCATAGGAAAAGGTATGGGACTGAATAAAGAAGTCTTTTCCGCCGTTGTCGCAGTGGCGCTCCGTAAAGTCGATGTAATCATCTGTGTCATAAATCATCGTGTCATGGGGATTTCCAGGCATAAAAAAGGTTACGATCTGACTATCGTTGTTGTTCAGGGTGATTTCAGAAAATACAATTTTACTGTTGTCTGCGGTAATCAAATCGTCTAACTTTGCTTTTTGATACTCGCCGAATTCATTATCATATTTCCAGCGCCATACAATGTTCATACTGTCAGGCGTAATGCCCTTACTCTCCAGAAACAGGCATTGCTGTTGAATCTTTAAAAGCGAATTTCTGGCGTCAAGTGAATGTATCCACGGGCTTGAATAATGCTCAACTGCTTTCCCTTTGAACAGGATGTATCCCTCATGGTCCTGCGTCATGTGTTCGACGCCGTGAAAAAACGGCTGTTTATATTCGCCGCTTATAACTTTCTCATACAGCTTGTTAAATGCCTCGATGCCTCTGTCATTCAAAAAACCGTTCACAGCCATTTCGGTAAGCTTTAAATGAGTTGGACAGAGCAGATTGCCATCTTGCGTGTTGTGTATGATTGCGATTGCTTTATCGAAAATGCTTAGATTTGTTTCAGACATTATATTCCTCCCTCCTTTCATAAAGCTGGGACCTGACACTTATTGCCATTAGTCCGCCTCCAGTTCTTTTTCGATTTCGGTAGGGGGAAAGAGAGAACTAAATATGTTAGCCTAAATAATAAGAAGGCAGGAGTTCCATGAGCTATGGAGCACCTGCCTTTGATTTATCGCCTTTTTATCCCTTTTCCCCTATCCGCTACGGCCTTTCGCCAACTTTCCCGGCCAATACCTTATCTAATATTTTATTTATATCTTCTTGTTGGAGCGGTTTGAACAGTATCTCAAGCGGTGAAGCTGCCATAAAAGCATGTTGCATTTGCTTATCGGATGCCGTTACAAAAACGATGTGACACGCTGTGTTGTCGTCCCGAATCCTTAAAGCGGTCTGAAGTCCGGTCAGCTTTTTCATAAAGTTGTCCAGAAAGAATAGATCGAAAAAATTTTTATTTTCATCAAATTTCTCAATAATTTCTTCTCCACTCTCGAATTCATAAAGATTAAAGCGCACTCCATTTTGTTCCTCATACTCATGAATCAGTAAATTTAGAAGTTTCCGCTGGATGGGCCTGTCGTCACATATAACAATATTAAGCATTATATCCACTCCTCTCTAAAATGAATTAATTTTATCTATCAAACCGGCTATTTAGGGAATATTAATATACATACATTTCCAAATTGCAATACAACTACAACATTATACTTTATTATTGCGTATGATTGCAATTTTGTTTTAGATAAAATGATATAAAATATTGTTTTATCTAAAAATGGAGGAATCATAATGCCCCCCAGCAAAAGCAAGTCGTACACAGCGGAAGAAAAGCAATTTCTAAGAAACATCGGGTTCAAAATCCAATTTTTTCGGAAACAACGAGGTCTCAGTCAAAATGAGCTTGCCGAAAAATCAGATTTAAGTTATACCACCATTAGCCACCTCGAAAGCACCTCTGTCTATGGTGTATCTATCATTTCTATATTTAGGATAGCGCAAGCTCTTGACGTTGATCCAAGCCAGCTTCTAACGTTCAAATAAGCGGTAAGTGTTTATTGAAGTGTATTTTACAGATTCCAAAATTGCAGTATAAATTGAGCATAGATGGCGTTTACTACATAAATCAGAAGTTCTATTACATGGGAGACTGAGTTGTCTCCCATATTTTTATTATATAAATGAACGGTCGTCTCAACACATGTCCCACCTACATTTCCATTTCATCGGTAAGCTCATCATCCAAGCCGCAATCAAGCTCGTCCTTATCTTCATTTTCCTGAATTTCTTCCAGGATGTCCTCCACGCTGGCGTTGTCCCAGCGGTCTTGCAAAATTTCCACAATATCCTTGCATTCATCGGGCAGGTGCTCTTTGATGCTGGCCTGCACGTCCCGGAAATCGCCCAGGAAACCCCAGCAGCTATCCACTTCCTCGGCATTTTCATACAACTTAAAGCCATAGCATTGGCCAGTAAGGTAGTAGTCATAGTCTTTTACTTCACCGTCCAACAGCTTTTCAGCCTTTTTAATGGTTTCAGGCGTGACCTCTCCGAATTCTTCCTTTACCTTATCGTGGGAAACATATATCCACCCTAAGAGGCCGCTGTCCCATGGGCAGCTAAATCCTGTGGTATTTACCGTCAAGCCGCTATGGTCGTACATGTAGACAGGCAGGATACAGTATGCCTTTTCAGCCAGAGTCCTCAAATCCTGCCACTGCATTTGTCCGAAAATCGCTTCGCTCAGTTCGGTTTCGTTGCCTTTTAACGGTGCGGAGAGGGTATATTCGGTATACCACTTCTTTAAAAAGTCAGAGTAAGAATTAAGCTCCCATTCATGAGCGGACTTGTTATATTCCAGCTTCAAACCATCCACATTGCCATTCTTAATATAGGAAATAACATCTTGATCCGGGATATTCTCCTGCACCAGTTTTTGAAAGAACTCTTCCGCGTCGTCGTAGTGATGTTCGTCGCCCAGCGTGTACCGTCTGTGGAAGCAAACCATTGTACCGAAATTGTCCCATTCTTCGCGCGGATTTGTCGGCTCGTCATCGGGCACAACAAACAGGGTGTAGGGCCTCTGTGTTGCCACCATCGGCATGGGTATCACATCCTTTCTAAGAGATATAGTTACAGATCTTTATTAACTTTGAATACAAAAAAGCCGCCCACATGGTAGCAGCTTAGTTCGTTGAAAAAATATTATTTGATATTCATGGTATAATTAGTTAATAACTTGTGGCACAACAGTAGGATTTAACGAAGCAGTAGAGGCTAAAGACATATGAGCTTCTGAGTTACTAAGACGGTTAAAACACTTGCACTTGACTGTTCCCTTAGGTATTAGCTTATATTTAGTACAGGAGGGATTTTTGATGAAGATAAGTGAAGTTATGGAGATCACACGGCTTACTAAAAAGGCAATAAACTATTATGAAGAAGCGGGGTTAATAAAGCCCGATCTCAATCTGGAAAACAACTATAGGGAGTATTCACAAAGCAATGTTGATGAATTGGTACAAATATCCGTTCTGAGACAATTGGATGTATCCGTTAAACTAATTAAAGATATTATATCGAAGCCTAAAATGTTAAAAGATAAGTTGGAACAACACTTAATAAATCTAAATGATGAAATTAATAGACTCGGAAAAAGCAAGAACGTTCTCATGTCTTGTTTGAATAGCATTAGTGATTCTAAGGTTGGTATTTCAGAATTAACAAAACAGTTATTATTTTTAAATAAGTCTCTGGAAATGGATGAACGAGAAAGAGAAGGATTTATGAGAAGAGAGTTGCAACGCATTTTTCCTGGAAATTTTGGTAAAATGCTACTCATTAATTATAGTCCTTTTCTAAATTCCTCTATAGATACAAGAGAAAAAGAGGAAGCCTGGCTCAATTTAGTGAGATTTTTAGATGAAGTTGACGGCATAGAGTATTCAGAAGAAATGAAAGAGATGTATGAAAATTTGACAAACCAAGATATGGAAAAGATTGAGAGATTTTTAGCTGAAAATATTAAAAAGTGGATTGGAATAACAGATGAAGAACTTCTTGCTGAAAGAAAACAACTAGTTGAGACTATGAACAAGATGAATAGCGATACCCATATGCAATTGTTGTGGCAAAAAACTTTTAGAATGGATAAAAGTATGAAGGAGCAAATGAAGAACGTCAGTTATTATGATAAATTTAATGATAATTTAAAAGTACTAAGTAGTGATTACTACGAATACACCAACACGAAAGATAATTTTATTAAATCATTAAACCTTAAAGTTGATGACAAGGGGAAAATAGATTTCGTTGAATAAGTAATATTGTTACTGCTTCGTATTATTCCTATTTAGTGCATTAATACAGTTCGGGGGAAGTTCAAATGGACTCCCGTCCATGGTCGTCTCTGAATAAAGGGGCATAGTCCGCCGCCTAACGTTAGACGCCATTTCGGAGGTGGAAAGATGAATGTGTTTATTTTTGGTGGGACGGGTTTCGTCGGAAGAAATCTTATAGAGGAATTACTTAAGAATGGATATCAGGTATATGTTGTAACGAGAAATCCCCAAAAAACTGCCAGCAGCTTTGAAAATAAAGTTCAGGTAATAGAATGGGATAATGTTTCTCCTCTATCTTCGATTTTTGAGTTACAGCAAACTGACGTAGTGATCAACTTAGCGGGTGAGTCAATCGGTAATCGTCGATGGCTCAACTCAGTGAAAGAGGAGATTTTAGCAAGTAGGATTAGAACTACTAGAGCAATTGTTACGGCTATCAATAATGGTACTATTCAGCCAAAAGTTCTAATTAACGCTTCAGCAGTTGGATATTATGGACCCCGTGAGGATGATGAGCTAACAGAGTCTGATGAAGTTGGTCAGGATTTCCTAGCTCAAGTTTGCCGAGATTGGGAAAAAGAAGCATATAAGGTTCAAAATAATTTAACCAGAGTTGTAACTATTCGGATTGGCGTAGTTTTAGGAAATGAAGGCGCACTAAACAGAATGGCATTTCCATTTAAACTCTACATAGGAGGCCCAATGGGTACGGGAAATCAATGGCTCTCCTGGATACACATCCAAGATTTATCGAGAATGATAAGGTTCATAATCGACCATCAGGCGGTAGCTGGTCCTATAAATGCTGTTGCACCTGAGCCAGTAAGAATGAGAGATTTTTGCAAGATACTAGGCGAAGTTCTAAATAGACCCTCATGGTTACCAGTTCCAGAGATTTTGTTGAAAATAGTATTAGGTCAAATGGCTGAGATGTTATTACATGGACAACGGGTTGTTCCAAAGAAAATTCTCAGTGCTAATTTTGAATATAGGTTTTCAAAATTGAGGGCTGCTTTAGAGGATGCTCTGAAGAACCATAACGGAGTCTAACAACGGTCTAATTACAAGAGGGGGATGGCCATGGCAATACTTTCTGGATTGGCAATAAAAGTAACGCCTGGGAAAGCGGTTTAAGGATATTCCGCCTCCCAGGCTTCTTTATTACAGGCCTTCTCTGTCTCAGCCTCGGTTTTTTCATCAAATATGACTTCCTCTTGTTTTTGAAGCTCCTTAAACTCCAGCCTAGTGTTGATCTCTGCCTGCCGCGCGGAATACTCGTTCAGGCGCTGTTCAAATTCAAAGGGCTTTTGGACTTCCTTCCTGGCTTCTTCAAGCTGAGTTTGGGTATCCGCCAGCTTTTGCTCCATATTCTTCAGCACCGCCGGTATCTTTTCAACCACGTTTTCAAGCCTTGTTATGCCGCCGAGGAATGAATCGCCAAGGGGTGTGCTGTAAGTGTTGTCGCCTTTTACCAGCAGTTCCAGTTGTTTAAAGGCATTCAGGACAAGCAAGAGACGGAAGCCCTTGTATTCACCGACAGGTAAAGGTTCGCCGTTTACTGCAAGGTCATGGAGCTTCATCATCAACATGAGTTGCTCTCCAGCCTTAACACGCTCATCATAGGTTTTGCCATCAATCACTATGGAAAAGTCTTTCCCCTCGGTTTTCTCCCTCAATACCACATCTTTGCCAATACTCGCAATCTTTTTCTCACAATAGGTGATGGTATCGGGGTATTGATTATTAATATTTCGTCCTAGGGTCAGACGTTCATTGTTCCAGTTGCCTTTTAACAGCTTCAGCCGCGCAACCTCGTTGTCCACTTCCATTTTCTCCGCCAGCAAGGGATTGGAGGTCGCAATCGCCTTGACTTCGGCAGCGGAAAGCACCGTTTCATCCATATCCTCACAGGAGCGGGAAATGCTCTTGCCCGTCATGACCTGTGAGATATACTTCAATTTTTGCTCCTGAATCTGCCAGAGATAAGCATCAAACGTACCCTTCGTGACATACCGCAGGATTTTGACAACAAGGTTTTGATTGCCCTGGCGGAGTATTCTGCCGTCGCGCTGCTCAATGTCGCTTGGCCGCCATGGGCAGTCCAGGTGATGGACCGCAACCAATCTGTCCTGTACGTTGGTTCCGGTGCCAAGCTTGCTTGTGCTGCCCAGCAGGATTCGGATTTCACCCATGCGCACCTTTTCAAACAGGTTTTCTCTTTGCTCGTCGGTTTTAGCGTCATGGACAAAGGCGATTTCATCGGCTGGTACACCTTTTTCCGTCAAACACCTTTTCATTTCATCGTAGACGTTAAACTGTCCGGGCTTTGGCGTACCGCTGTCGCAGAACACAAGCTGTGTCAATCTTTGCTCAGAGCTTTCCTGCCAGATATCAAAGACGTTTTCAATGGCTATATTCAATTTGCTGTCCGGGTCATTAGGTGCATCTTCGTAAACCAGGCGGGGATCAATGGACATCAGTTTCGCTTCACCGGTCAGTTTGAGCATGTTATCTTCATCTGGCTCAACTTCACGCTTGCGGATTTTTTCTGCACGCTCCACAAAGCTTTCCATGATCATTTTTTGGAAGGGAGTAGCTTCGGTGGCAATAATGGTGGCCTTGCCGTCCTTGATTTCGGGAACAGGCAGGTTCAACATATCAGCGGTCTGGATATCCGCCACAAGCTGAAAGATGTTCATGAGTTCCGGCAGGTTATGGAACTTGGCGAAGCGATTGCGCATACGATAGCCGGAGCCTTCCGGCGTGATTTCCAGGGACGATATCACTTCGCCAAAGGTGGCCGCCCAGGAATCGAAATAGTTGAGTCCCAATCTTGCCAGCATCTGCGGCTGCAAATACCGCTGCAAGACGTACATTTCACTCATGCTGTTGGAGATAGGTGTGCCGGTAGCGAATACCACGCCTTTACCGCTGCCCATTTCCTGCAAATACTGGCATTTCAGCAACATATCCGTCGCCCGCTGGCTTGCGGACCGGCCAATGCCTGCCACGTTGCGCATTTTAGTGTAGGTAAAGCAGTTCTTATAGGCATGGGCTTCATCCACAAATATATAATCCACGCCAAGCTGCTCGAAATTCAAAAGGTCATCCTTCTTTCCCTCTGCCGCCAGCCTGTCAAGCCGGGCTTTGAGGTTGTTCTGAAAGATGACCATTTGCTTGATCGCCCAATTTTCTCCCTTTTCTTCCTTTATCTTTTTGATGATATAGGAAAGCTGGTTGATCTCGTGATTGATCTGCGCTTCCTGCCGTTCCTTGGAAATGGGTATTTTTTCAAACTGGGAATGGCCGATAATCACCGCGTCATACTCACCCATAGCGATTTTGGAAACAAACTTGTTTCGGTTCTTCGCTTCAAAATCCTTTTTGGTGGTAACAAGGATGTTGGCCTGCGGAAAGAAGCGGTAAAACTCCTTTGCCCACTGCTCCGTCAGGTGGTTGGGCACCACATAGACGGGTTTCTTGATAGCGTCGATAGCCATGAGGCAAAGACTTCCTTGATTTGAGTCTGCTTTGCCCGTGCAATCATAGTCTCATTGGCATTGACCACGTACCGCACCTGGCTTTTACCGTTATTGTCCACATAGGGGGCCGGATCGCGCACCGTGGTGGATTGGAGATTGAGGCAATCCTCGAAAATCTGATAAGCATTGACCCGCTTTGTGCCGTAGGTGTTGTTGACCTTGACGGAGGTGGGCTCCCTTGTCTTTCCGTTGACGCGCCAGGTGGTGGTGTATTCCATGTAGTCAACCGTAATTGAGTCCCTCAGATAATCCATAGTGCCAAAGGTTTCGTGCATGAAATGCTGGAAATACTCGATGGGTATCCAGGGGCTTCCGATGCGGAAGTCGATGTCGGAGGGTTCCAGCCATTTGGGCTGCACCGCTTCAAGTGCCTGCACGTTTCTCTCCAACAGTTCGGGATATTCTTCGGCCTTCTGTTTGGCATAGAGCAGCTTATCCCGCACCTGTCCGCTCAGGTATTCCTCACTCAGTTCCCAGCCTTCATAATAATTGCCGTAGTATTTCTGCGGATTGAGATAGATGCGATCCCCAAGCTCACTGATAAGTTCATCTGCCGATTTACCCGTCAACTTTTCCATATATGGCAAATCAACCTTTATTTTTTGGTTCAACGATATTTCAAGGGCTTCCTTGGCTGTTTCGGCATGGGTGGGATGGCGATAGGACTTGATGGTGGCCTTATGGAAAATGGGGGCCTTGTTCCATGATTTTTTATCCTTGCTCTGATCCTCAATGGAACGGAGCAGAGGGAACTGGTCGTCATCGGAGAATACGGCGATGTTGGCCTTGTCATTGATGGCCCCGCACTGTCTTACAAAGCGGTCATACACCCCATTCAAGGTTTTCTGCGCCTGATTCAATTCGTCAGGCGCGTAATCATGGGTCTGAATTCGGATGACTTCCAGCAGTGCCGTCCTGACTTCGCACAGTCCTTTGATACGCTCGGCGCGTTTGCCGGTGTAGTCCTGCGGTATCAGCTTGTTACGCTCGCAGTAGTAAATGTTATCGTCCTGCACCACATAGGTATAGTTTTTTGTCCCTTCGGGAGCGTCCAGCTCGCCCGTGTTTTCTTCCCCGGCTTCCTCTATTTCCTCAAAGGACTGGTCTGCTTCGGCTGTAAAGGCGGCGTGCAAATTTCCGATGGCTCTGTCAAGCTCCGCATAAAGGTCCTGGCCTTCGGGATCGATACAGGCCGTACCATCCTCACGCCCATACATAGTTCTGCTAAACTGCATTTCACCCAATACCATCTCCGTATGGTCGATGAAATACTGGTTCATATTCATGTAATCGGGCTTTCTGGAATTGACGAACACCCAATCGGGCAGGAAATATTTATCTACTGTACGCTGAGACTCCAGCTTTTGAAAGAACAGGATGTCCGCCGTAACCTCCGTCCCGGCAAGAGCCTTAAACGCTGTGTTCGGTAGCCGGATGGCGCCGATCAGGTCGGCTCTGCGGGCAATGTATTCACGGACACTGGTATCTTTTTTATCCATCGTACCTTTACTCGTGATAAAGGCAATGATGCCGCCGGGCTTTACAAGGTCAAGGGATTTGGCAATAAAATAATCATGGATCAGAAAATCCTCGTTATCATATCGTTTATCATAGAGCTTGATGTTGTTAAAGGGGATGTTCCCGATGGCAATGTCAAAGGAATTGTCCTCAAAACGGGTGGTTTCAAAGCCCTGTACTTGGATATTTGCCGTTTGATAAAGCTGCCTTGCGATCCTGCCTGTGATGCTGTCCAATTCTACGCCATATAGGGGCGTTCCCTCATAGCTTTCGGGAAGCACGGAAAAAAAGTTTCCCGTTCCCATGGCAGGGTCAAGTATTTTCCTGTTTTCGCCCCCTGTAAAGCCAAAGCTCTCAAAGGCTTTATAAATTCGTGTGATGAGCTCCGGCTCTGTATAGTAGGCGGTGACAACCGAATTCAAGGCATCCGCATATTCCTTATCATCCAGCAAGTGCTTCAATTCGTGGTATTCCTTCTCCCAGCCGCTTGCCGTATCGGAAAAGGCATTGGCAAGACCGCCCCAGCCCACATACCGAGCCAGGACAATCTGTTCATCGTTTGTGGCAAGCCGTTTTTCGCTTTCGATTTTGTTTAGCAGCTTGATGGCCTCCACATTGTTTTTGTACTTGGTTTTCACACCGTTTGGATAGAGAGCATAATCCTCGGAATAGCGGAAATTGGTTTTGACAAGACGGGGTTTTGGAATAAGCTCTGCAACTGGCTCGGTTTCTGCCGGGGGTACAGTCTCAAATGTACGAGCGGGTGCGGGGTTTCCGATATACCGTCCCTGATCTGTGAGCCTTTGAATGCCAATGGCTGCCCAAATCCAGGTGATTTTGGTTTCGTGCTTTTCCCCTTTATCATCGGTCCAGTCAAACACGATCCCCTTGCTGTCATGGTTTTCAAAACCGATGCCATGCTTGCCGACGGTATGGCCGCCAATACCGTATTCGTTCTTTAGCATTTTCTCAAAAGCAGAGCCGGTAGGATGGGTCATGGCAAATTTATAGATGCGCTGTTTGCCTCCGGCGACTCGGCTGCCCTCCAGTAGCACATATTCAATGAGTTCCGCTTCTTTATCCTTCGGGATAGCTTCCATATCGAACAGGTTCATTTGCTGATTGGCTACAGGCTTCGGTATAAAGGTATCTATTTCTTCAAACCTGGGTATATCCTCAATTTGTGTAAAATCAATACTGCCGCGGACATTAGGGTCTTTCTCATAACCTGGCTGCGGGGGATAAAAGCCCATCGCTTCAATATCCTGCCCGGCGTCTTCCTGCACCGCTTCCATTTCCTCATACTCCGCAACCAGCCTGGTAATGTCCATGAGGGGGGTGGCGAATTCTGTCATGTACTTTTGGATGTCGGACTCTTGCAGAGATTCATATTCACCTGTATTGTAGTTCACTCTTGCCACAACAAAGGTGCCGAAGATGGGCTGACCGTTTATCATGCGGTTGATGGGCGTGGTTTCAAAGTCGGCATCATCGGCGCAGATGGCATCTATGTCGTCCCCGATTTCAAGGGTGGTAATCAGACCGCCAACTTTTTCCTGAAAAGCTTTGTACCCATTTGGAATGACGGTGAGGTAGGGCTTTTTCTCCGGCTCCACCACCAGGACATTGATCAATGGCTGCGGTTCGTTCTCTGTCTTTTCTAAGGTTTGCGGCACGGGGAAATCACCAGTTTCGATTAGGGTCTTTATCCTTTCAGCCAGCTCCGTCCAGGACATCCCGACAACATAGTGGTCAATCAGGAATTCAACGCCGTTATCCTCCACAGCACAGGTGACAACGTGATCGCCAATCCGCGTTTCGCGTTCATCCAGGTCCCAAAAATAGTTGGCCATCAGATATTCATCTATTTCATTGTCATTGGCAAGCTCCGCCGCTATTTCACCATGCCAGCCTTTATATATGATTTGCGTGTCGCAAAGATAGCTGTCCACACAAACATACAGTTCCTGCTCATCCGGTTTCTCTTTTTCATTGGCGTTGGGAGAAGCGTCACTATCTGTAATGTGCATTTCGTCAATCTCATCGGGTATATTAAAGTCACCGATTCGTTCCACAAGACTTTCCTCTGGAATAGGCGCCGGATATTCACCTTCGTCAATGAGCATTCTTATGATGTTGGAGATGGTATGCCAGGGTATGTGTGTATAGCCGTCCCCGAAGTAAATCGACATCCCGTTCACGCCGCGGTGAGTGGTTTTCAACAGCACATCCGTCTGATATTCCGCATTACCGTAGTCCTCGTAAATCTTGGACAAGGCAACCGCTTTGTCTTCAAGAGGCATGTCGGCTGCGAAAAGCGCCTGAATTTTTTCATACATTTCAATGGGGTAGAGATCGGTGCTTTTTAAAATGCCTTCGTAATATTCCCGTACCTGTTCATCCGTGTATTCTACATTTATATAGGAAGCTTCTGGTCCGGCCTGCCTCATCGCCTCAACCTGTGTTCCTGGCACAAAAAAAGAGCTGTCCGGCGGCGACTCCTGTTCGCTTTCGGGCAGCTCTGCATTTTGACTGTTTGAGGATGGGCTTATCTCACCTTGAATATGATCTCGTTCAGCACGATTTCCTCCGCTGCCGACCGCAGGCTGTTCAGGTGGCGGGTCTTCTCCAGGATGTCCTCCGTTGCCGGCATCGGCTCGGTCTCCAGCATCTGCTGGGTGATGTACTCGATTTTCTCCACTGCTTCCTTGTGGACCCGGTGCATTTTCTCCATCAGAATGCCATCCATTTTCAAAATCATAAACCGCTGCGGATGGTTTTCGTGCAGGTACTCCATCGCCATTCTGCCGTACTTGCCCAGCGGTTGGCTGTCGTCCTCGCTGTTGTTGGAGATTTGAAGGTTCGGGAGCAGCACTCCGTCCTTTTCGGTGTAGTTCATCTCGATTTTGCTCATGCGTCATCCTCCTTTCCTGTTCAATGATTCTGATTGTCCGTTCCATTTCCAGAAGTATGCCTTTGGAGATGTCGGTTACAGTATGTCCGAGCCTTGCGATCAGCGGAATGCTGTCGAAATGGGCAATGGTCATCATCCCGTTGCCGGTATGGATTTCATCGCCCGCAAGGCTGCATCGCTTGCCAATAAAATAGGTTACGCTGTCTTTGACAATCTCCTGGATTTGACTGAGCAGTCCGTCCTGGGGCAACTGTGAAAACAGGTGGCCTTCAATGTCAAAGTCGAAATCTTGCAGATAATCGTCCAGGCGCTCGGCAACCGCTTCTTCCGCTAATTGCTTCAGGCACTCGCTAAAACCGAAGGATGTAAGATTGTGAGCATAGGAAAGGCGGCTGGTCAGCTCTGTTTTTATCTTATCATCAAGCTGCCAGTTTGTCGGAATGATCTCCCGGCCGTTCGTCTGAGAGATATCGAACAGGTGCTTGATGGTCAGCCTAGCATTGTCATACTCGCAGACCGCCAGTCCTGTCGCGCCTTTATCGATGTATCTGCCGAATTTGTTCCATATCGGTGTGGTAGCAAGCATGGTGACGTTTGGATTTTGCGCGTACACCAGCAGGGCGTTGTCAAAGCTGTATTTAAAAACCCGTGCCGCAAAACCGAGATAATCCCGCCATGCGCCCTCGGTTCGGGTAATGTGGGGCGCTATAGTTTCATAGACCGTCCTCAGTCTTTCATCCTTTCTCAAAATTTCACCTCCTTGCGTTAACAGGCTCGATTTCCACTATATATCCCTTGGTGCGAGCTATGGTTGTCAAGTAGCCGCAGTGGTTGCAGACCAGCGCCAGCTCCCAATTTTCATTTCCTTTTTTGTCGTGGGAGCAGTCGGTGCCGTAGGATACCTCAAAGTCATTGCCTCCACACTTCGCACAGATCAAGACATTTCTTGTCATTTAGGCGTCCCCTCTTTGAGCTTGCTGGAAAAATACCATTCGAGGGCCTCATCAACGATTCTTTCGATCTCGCTCGCCTTTGTGTCCGCCGGAAAATACTTGGAATAGACCTTGTGCTTGATTTTGACAGGGGGCGGCATGGTTGATTTCGGCTTTTTATTGATTTCACCCGAAAGGATTTGATAGGCGGTTTTCTCGTTCAGTTTGCTGCTTTCGGAGTAGCCTCTGAGCATTTCCGCCTTTTTCATATCCACCTTGAATTCATTTTCGGAAAGCACCTTTTCAATATCCTGCTGCTCCGCTTCGGCAAGGTAGGAGAGGGCAACGGCAGGGTAGATGCCGAATTCCTCACTATCCACACGTTTTTTTAGGGGTGCAGTCAGTTTGTCCACCCTTAAAAGACGAGCCACCGTATTTTTGGATAATCCATATTCATCCGCGACTTTTTCCCGGCTCGTTAACTTCTGCCCTATTAGGGCAGAAGTTCCGTTTTCCTTGATATACTGCGGATTTTCAAGCATTTTAAGCTCTGCAATAATATCGTTGCGCTTACCCTGGGAGAACATTTTTGAGTGCCGCAAAGCAAGTACCGCCGCCTTTTCAGACGACAGCATGTCGGCAAATGAGCGCTGCATGACATTGGTTTCAATGACATACATCCACGCTTCCTCGTCCGACAGGTTTTCCTTGATGACAAAGTCGCCTTCGTCAAGTCCTGCCAGCCTACCGGCGTTCATACGGTTGTGTCCCGCAAGCATTTCATATCTTCCGTTATCCTTGGTGCGGGCAATCATTGGGGTCAGGATACCGTAATTGCTGATGCTTGCAACCATATCATCCAAACGCTCACCGCTGTACAGACGAAAAGGATGCTTGGGGTATGGGTCCACCTGAGAAAACTTCAAATGGACCACACCGCTTTTTATATTGGTTGCTTGGCTTCCCGGTTCCACTGCCATAAGCAGCTCGTCCATTGATTTAATCCGTTTCGGTGCGGGTCTATCCGGCATATCCACTCAACTCCTTTGCAAATTCCATGTATGCAAGGCCGGCTTTGGATTTTGGATCGTATTCCATGATGCTCATTCCGCAGCGATTAGCTTCACCTACCCTGATGGAACGGGGAATGGATGTTTTGAAAACTCTCATGCCTCCACGATATGCTTCATTCACCTCTGCACTGATTTCCTTGTGCAAATTAGTCTGCATATCGCACATGGTCATAAGGATACCCTCAAATTCAATTTTAGGGCTAATCCTGCGTTTGATTTTAAGAATGGTCTTGGTTAAGTCTTGAAGTCCTATAGTGGCGTAAAACTCAGGGTTGATTGTAATGAGAACGCTGTCGGCTGCTGAAAGAGCGTTGATTGTCAGCGGGCCAAGGGAGGGATTTGTATCAATGAGAATATAGTCATAGTCTCCACACAAAGGCTCAAGGATGTTGAAAAGTAATTTTTCGCTTCCCATTTCCAGCCGCAGATTGGATTCGACAACCGACAGATGGATGTCATTAGGGATAAAGTCAAACTTCCCACGCCGGTAAACATACTCACTCTTAGGCGGCAGTTTTTCCTCATCCATGGCCATTGTCATTAAGTTTGCTATCGTTGTATGAATTTTCGGGACATCTTCATTTTCATCTTCCAATACAAGAGAAGCTGTTAAGTTCGATTGGGGATCATAATCGACCGCCAAAACTCGATAGCCTAACTCAGCCAGAGTGTAGCTAAGATTTCGGACACTTGTTGTTTTGGATACACCACCTTTCTGATTTGCAACAGTAATTATTTTGCACATTTTTCACCTTTCCTCCTTATCGTTTAAAATTGCTGATTTTCGCCTTTGAAAAAGGCGTAAAAAAATAGGCATAAATCGGTGGAAACCCGCTTGTTTACTGGGTTCTACTGATTTATGCCTATTATAACTCACGCATTCTTGAGCATTTTCTGGATTGTCGTTGTATCCCAATGCTCCTTGCCCGTTACGGTCATAATTCCTTGTGATTCCAGATAAACTTTTATCTGACCAAATGTTAAGCCCTGTAAATACAAATCAAATATTTTTCTAACTACCTCGGCCTGCTCCGGAACGATGACTATTTCGCCATCTTCACAGGTATACCCCATAAAATTCTTATATTTTGTGAAAATATCACCATTTCGAACTTACGCTTAAATCCCCATTGAATGTTCTCGCTGGTATTCCTGCTTTCATCCTGTGCAAGCATTCCCCTCAATGTTATCTCTAATTCTGCGTCCATATTGACTGAATCCAGGTTCTCATTTTCAAAATGCATATTAATACCTCGCTCTCTTAAGAATCTTATAATTTTCAAAACCTCCAAAGTGTCCCGTGACACTCTGCTGATTGACTTGGTAATGATATAATCTATTTTACCTTTCGCAGCTTTTCTGAGCATTTTATCCAGTCCGGTTCTGCCTCTTCGACGCAACCTACTTTCGATGTCATAGAATACCTCGACATAAATCCAATCAGGATGGCTTCGTATCATTTTCGTATAGGCTTTTATCTGAATCTCAAGGCTGCGCAGTTGCGCAGGTCCAAAGGTGCTGACACGGCAATACGCAGCAACTTTGAGCTTTTTATATTCTTTTGGTTTAGGTGGTATATACCTGATTTTTTTCATATAACATTCCTTTATCATCTATGTAAAATGGGATGGCCCATTTATATTCTACTAAAAAGAAAAGACGTGAAAGAATCCTCTCACGCCAAAAAATATTTTCATCTTCAACTCTGAAAAGCCTTGATATATCAGTGTTCCAGGCTTTGCAACAGGACTATGGATTCCACATGC
>Ga0255336_100912_pt1 | contig 29859 bp, 25 predicted proteins | sample MeOH1_35cm_T3_17_FD_189102 | JGI IMG/M metagenome (GOLD analysis project Ga0255336, IMG submission 189102) | Sandy soil microbial communities from University of British Columbia, Vancouver, Canada - MeOH1_35cm_T3_179 | ecosystem: Engineered > Artificial ecosystem > Sand microcosm > Unclassified ...
TTAGGATGAATTCGAGCGATGTCGTTTCCGAATAGCGCGCCGCGCACGACATCGGTCTAGACTTCGGCGAGGAGGTAGCATGGATATCTACAGCAGTTTCGCGACCCGCTTCGAGAAAACGCGAGAGGATGAACTCTCGCTCGAGGAGTATCTCGCGCTCTGCAAAGACAATCCCGCCGCGTACGCCACGGCTGGCGAACGCATGTTGACGGCAATCGGGGAACCGGAACAGATCGATACTCGCAACGATCCGCGCCTGTCGCGCATCTTCGCGAACAAGGTGATCAAGGTATACCCAGCGTTCCGTGAGTTCTACGGGATGGAAGAAGTGATCGAGCAGGTGGTCGCGTACTTCCGGCATTCGGCCCAGGGTCTCGAGGAAAAGAAACAGATTCTCTATCTGCTGGGCCCGGTCGGCGGCGGCAAATCGTCGATCGCGGAGCGTTTGAAGCAGCTCATGGAACGCGTGCCGTTCTATGCGATCAAGGGCTCGCCGGTCAACGAGTCGCCGCTCGGCCTGTTCGATTACGACGAGGACGGTCCGATCCTCGAAGAGCAATATGGCATTCCACGCCGCTACCTCAAAAGCATTCTGAGCCCGTGGGCGGTCAAGCGCCTGCACGAATATAACGGCGACATCCGCAAGTTCCGCGTGGTGCGCCGCTATCCGTCGATCCTTCGCCAGATCGGCATCGCCAAGACCGAGCCGGGTGACGAGAACAATCAGGACATCTCGTCGCTGGTCGGCAAGGTCGACATCCGCAAGCTCGAACAGTACGCGCAAGACGACGCCGACGCATACAGCTACTCGGGCGGCCTGTGTCTCGCGAATCAGGGCCTGCTCGAATTCGTCGAAATGTTCAAGGCGCCGATCAAGGTGTTGCATCCGCTGCTCACCGCGACCCAGGAAGGCAACTTCAAGGGCACGGAAGGCTTCGGCGCGATTCCTTTCGACGGCGTGATCCTGGCCCACTCGAACGAGTCCGAATGGAAGGCGTTCCGCAACAACCGCAACAACGAAGCACTGCTCGACCGGATCTTCGTGGTGAAGGTGCCGTACTGCCTGCGCTACAGCGAGGAAGTGAAGATCTACGAGAAGCTGCTGCGCAACTCGTCGCTGGCGAGTGCGGTATGCGCGCCCGGCACGTTGAAGATGATGGCGCAGATGTCGGTGCTCACGCGTTTGCAGGAGCCGGAGAATTCCAGCCTCTTTTCGAAGATGCAGGTCTACGACGGCGAGAATCTGAAGGATACCGATCCGAAGGCCAAGTCGTATCAGGAGTACCGCGATTTCGCGGGCGTGGACGAAGGGATGACCGGCGTGTCGACCCGCTTCGCGTTCAAGATCCTGTCGCGGGTGTTCAACTTCGATTCCACCGAAGTCGCGGCGAATCCGGTGCATTTGATGTACGTGCTCGAACAGCAGATCGAGCGCGAGCAATTCCCGCCGGAAACCGAGCAGAAGTATCTGTCGTTCATTAAAGACGTGCTGGCCTCGCGCTACGCCGAATTCATCGGCAAGGAGATTCAGACCGCGTATCTGGAGTCGTATTCCGAGTATGGTCAGAATATTTTCGATCGCTACGTGACGTACGCCGACTTCTGGATTCAGGATCAGGAGTTCCGCGACCATGACACCGGCGAGAGTTTCGACCGTGCGGCGCTGAACGCCGAACTGGAGAAGATCGAGAAACCCGCGGGCATCAGCAACCCGAAAGACTTCCGCAACGAGATCGTGAACTTCGTGCTGCGCGCGCGTGCTGCCAATGCGGGCAAGAATCCCGCGTGGATCAGCTACGAGAAGCTGCGCGTCGTGATCGAAAAGAAGATGTTCTCGAACACGGAGGAACTGTTGCCGGTGATCTCGTTCAACGCCAAGGGCTCGGCGGAGGAACAACGCAAGCACGAAGACTTCGTGAATCGCATGGTGACGAAGGGCTATACGCCGAAACAGGTGCGCTTGCTGTGTGACTGGTATCTGCGCGTGCGCAAGTCGTCATGATGCGCATTGCGTGCCGCCCGCGCGGTTCGGCCGCGCGGGCACCTTGCGAGGCGCGAGCCGCATGGACATAGCTGTGCTGCGCATGCGGCTTGCGCCTCGCCCGAAGTTAGTACAGTTGCATGGGGTCCGGGTGAGCGCTGAAGCGCCAACTCCGATCGACATACGAGTGTATGGGATCGGAGTAAGCGCTAAAGCGCCAACTCCGATCGACGTACGAGTGTATGGGATCGGAGTAAGCGCTGAAGCGCTAACTCCGATCGACACGGGAGAGCGGTGTGCTTCATCAAATCATCGACCGCAGGTTAGCAGGCAAGAACAAGAGCATCGCCAATCGCGAACGCTTTTTGCGTCGCGTTAAGAACTACATTCGTCGCGCCGTCTCGGAAGCGGTTCGCGACCGGAGCATCAAGGACATCCAGAACACCCAGAGCATCACGATTCCCCGCAAGGACATCGCGGAGCCGTCGTTCCGGCATGGCCCCGGCGGCAAGCGGGAAATGGTGCATCCGGGCAATTCCGACTACATCCGCGGCGACAAGATCCAGCGCCCGCAAGGGGGTGGCGGCGGTGGCGGGGGCAATCAGGCCAGCAACGAAGGCGAGGGTCAGGACGACTTCGTGTTCGAACTGAGCCGCGAAGAATTCATGCAGTACTTCTTCGACGACCTCGAACTGCCGCGTCTCGTCAAAACCCATCTGATGGCCGTCCCCACGTGGAAAAGCATCCGCGCGGGCTGGGCCGCCGAAGGCACGCCGAACAACATCGACGTGGTCCGCTCGCTGCGCAGCGCACTGGGCCGCCGCATCGCGCTCGGTGCGCCGCTCGTCAATCAGTTGCACGAGATGGAGCGGCAACTGGAGGTCATGAAGGCCGACCCCGACGACCGCCGCGACGAGATCAAGCTGCTCGAGGAAGAAATTCACCACCTGAAGGGACGCATCTGGCGCATTCCGTTTATCGACCCGTTCGATCTGCGCTATGTGAACCGGGTGAAGCAGCCCACGCCGTCCAGCCAGGCCGTGATGTTTTGTCTGATGGATGTGTCGGGTTCCATGGACGAGCAGCGCAAGGATCTCGCCAAGCGCTTTTTCATCCTGCTGTATCTGTTCCTCAAGCGCAATTACGAGCGCATCGAGGTCGTGTTCATTCGCCACCATACGCGCGCCGAGGAAGTCGACGAAGACACGTTCTTCCATTCGACCGAAAGCGGCGGCACGGTGGTGTCGAGCGCACTGGAACTGATGCAGAAGGTGATGGAGGAGCGTTATTCGCCCACCGAATGGAACATTTACGGCGCGCAGGCGTCGGACGGCGACAACTGGACCGACGACTCGCCGAAGTGCCGCAAGATACTCGCGGATGACATCCTGGAGAAGGTGCGCTATTTTGCGTATATTCAGGTGACGCCCGAAGAGCAGAACCTGTGGCTCGAATATGCGCAACTGGCCCTGAGCCAGCCGCACATGGCGATGAAGAAGGTCGAAACCGCGGCGGACATTTATCCGGTCTTTCGTGAGTTGTTTGAAAAGCAGGTGGCGTCCTCATGACGACCAAGCATTTGCATAACGAAGCGCGCGGCTATCAGCCGGAGCGTGGAAAAGGCGTGCCGCAGCGTCAGTCGGGGCATGCCGAGGGTGGGGCGGATCAGGCAGGCGCCGCCACCGGAGCAGTCGACACCGCTGCAGCACGGGGACACACCGGAACGCCCACTGAGGGGCAAAGGGAAGTCCGTATGAACGTAGCCGATAGAAGGCCTCTGCCGTGCCCGTCCGACTGGACCTTCGAATTGATCGAAGAGTACGACTCGCATATTGCCCGCGTCGCCGAGCAATATGAACTCGACGTCTATCCGATCCAGCTCGAACTCATCAGCGCCGAACAGATGATGGACGCCTACGCGTCCGTCGGCATGCCGGTGAACTACCGTCACTGGTCGTTCGGCAAACACTTTCTCTCCACCGAAAAAAGCTACCGTCGCGGGCAGATGGGGCTCGCGTACGAGATCGTCATCAATTCGAATCCCTGCATCGCGTATCTGATGGAAGAGAACACGATGACGATGCAGGCGCTCGTCATCGCGCACGCGGCTTACGGGCACAACTCGTTCTTCAAGGGCAACTACCTGTTCCGGCTCTGGACGGACGCGCACGCGATCATCGATTACCTCGTCTACGCGAAGAACTACATCGCGGAGTGCGAGGAGCGTTTCGGGCTCGACCGGGTGGAGGAACTGCTCGATTCCTGCCATGCGTTGATGAATTACGGCGTGGACCGTTACAAGCGTCCGCAGAAGCTCTCGCTCGAAAAGGAATTCGCCGCGCGCCGCGAGCGCGAGGCGTATCTGCAATCGCAGGTGAACGAACTCTGGCGCACCTTGCCGACCCGGCACACGCCGTTGCCCGAGGAAATCGAGGAGCGCTATCCGCCGGAGCCGCAGGAAAACCTGCTGTATTTCGCGGAGAAGAATGCGCCGCTGCTGGAGCCGTGGGAGCGGGAAGTGATCCGCATCGTGCGCAAGGTCGGCCAGTATTTTTATCCGCAGCGGCAAACCCAGGTGATGAACGAAGGCTGGGCGACGTTCTGGCACTACACGCTGCTCAACACGATGTACAACCAGGGCAAGCTGGAAGACGGCTTCATGATGGAGTTTCTCCATTCGCACAGCAACGTGGTCTATCAGCCGCCGGTCACGAAGCCTTACTACAGCGGCATCAATCCGTATGCGCTCGGTTTTTCGATGATGAGCGACATTCGCCGGATCTGCGAGGCGCCGACCGACGAAGACCGCAAGTGGTTCCCGGAACTCGCCGGCAGTCCGTGGCTGCCCGCCATGCACTACGCGATGCGCAACTTCAAGGACGAGAGTTTCGTCGCGCAGTATCTGTCGCCGCATCTGATCCGCGAAATGCGCCTCTTCTCCGTGCTCGACGACGACATGCGCGACGCGCTCGAAGTCTCCGCGATTCATGACGAAAGCGGCTATCAGTACGTGCGTCAGGCGTTGTCGCGGCAGTACGACATGCATCATCGCGAGCCGAACATTCAGGTGTGGGCGGTGAATACGCGTGGCGACCGGAGCCTGACGCTGCGGCATTTCATGAGCGACAACCGGCATCTGTCGTCGGATAGCGACGAGGTGCTCAAGCACATGGCGCGCTTGTGGCAGTTCGACGTGTATCTGGAAAGCGTCGACGAAAACGGCACGGTGCGCAAGCGCTATGAGTGCCGCTATGTGCCGCCGGCGGTGAGGGCTTGATGCGGCGCTTGGTGCGTCGCTTGGTGCGCCCATAAAGCGCCGGCCGGATGAGCCGTCTGACTCGTCAAAAAAAAGCCCCTCTGGGTCCGTGAAGGCCCAGAGGGGCTTTTTCTCGCTGGAACCCTTCGCGCCGTAAGGGGTTGGCGGCTCGCTCGCCGTCTCGACCCTGACGGCCCGCGCATAAACCTCCCATCTTTGTCTTGCGATTCTGTAAAATTCGCGCACGCGTGCCGGCCGTGACGCTCCGGTGCCACCGCGGCACCCACGCTATGCCACAGCGCGCGTTGTGAAGGCGGCAGCAAGACCGCGACCTCCGTTCAAAAGACAAGGAAAGACACAAGCATGACCGACCTAACCGACCAAACCGTGGCCTCGGCTCACGACACACGACGCCGTATCTTCGCGATTGTTGGCGCTTCATCGGGCAATCTCGTCGAGTGGTTCGACTTTTACGTGTATTCGTTTTGCGCGCTGTATTTCGCGCCCGCGTTCTTCCCGAGCGGCAACACCACCACCCAGTTGCTCAATACGGCCGGCGTGTTCGCCGCGGGCTTTCTGATGCGTCCGATCGGCGGCTGGTTCTTCGGCCGACTCGCCGACAAGCACGGCCGCCGCATGGCGATGATGGTGTCGGTCTTCATGATGTGCGGCGGCTCGCTCGTCATCGCGGTGCTGCCCACCTATGCGCAGATCGGCGCGCTCGCGCCGGCGCTGCTGCTGGTCGCGCGGCTGTTCCAGGGCTTGTCGGTGGGCGGCGAATACGGCACCAGCGCGACTTACATGAGTGAAGTCGCGCTCAAGGGCCGGCGCGGTTTCTTCGCGTCGTTCCAGTACGTCACGCTGATCGGCGGCCAGTTGTGCGCGCTGCTGGTGCTGGTGATCCTGCAACAGACGCTCTCCACCGAGGAACTGAAGGCGTGGGGCTGGCGCGTGCCGTTCGTGATCGGCGCGCTGGCGGCGCTGGTCGCGCTGTACCTGCGTAAATCGCTCGACGAAACCACCAGCGCCGCGACGCGTCAACGCAAGGAAGCCGGCACGCTGCGCGGCCTGTGGATCCATCGGGTCGCGTTCATGACGGTGCTCGGCTTCACGGCGGGCGGCTCGCTGATCTTCTACACGTTCACGACCTACATGCAGAAGTACCTGGTCAACACGGCCGGCATGCACGCCAAGACGGCCAGCAACGTGATGACCGCGGCACTGTTCGTCTACATGATCATGCAGCCGGCGTTCGGCGCGTTGTCGGACCGCATCGGCCGGCGCCGTTCGATGCTGTTCTTCGGCTTCTTCGCGACCATCGGCACGGTGCCGCTGCTGCACGCGCTGAAAGACGTGACGAGCCCGTATGCGGCCTTCGGCCTGGTCGTGCTGGCGCTGGCGATCGTCAGCTTCTATACGTCGATCAGCGGTCTGATCAAGGCGGAGATGTTCCCGCCGGAAGTGCGCGCGCTCGGCGTGGGCTTGTCGTATGCGGTGGCCAACGCGATCTTCGGCGGCTCGGCGGAATACGTCGCGCTGTGGCTGAAGTCGGTGGGCAACGAGTCGATGTTCTACTGGTACGTCACCGCGCTGTGCGCGATCGCCGGCCTCGTCGCGCTGCGCATGCGCGATCCGTCGAAAGAAGGGTATTTGCGTCACGAGCCGTGAGCGTGCAAGACGCCCGGACAGCGCGAATGAGCGCTGATTGACAACGGCGGTCAGGGGCAACCCGGCCGCCGTTTTTTATCGAAGCCCGAAACGCGCGATGCGGCAGCCGGGCAGGGACGCGCTTCAAGCCACCATGATGTCCGTGCCGAACGCATGCAGCAGATCGCGCAGCGCCTCGGCCTGCGCCATCTTCGCGCCGCTGCGCAAGTGAATCTGCACCGCGCGCCCGGCGATGCCGTCGACCGGATGCGCGAGCCACAACTCCACCGCGAGCCCGAGTCCCTCGGGCTGATTATCGACGACCGGTTCGATCACGCGGGGCTTGAAACAGGCACTGTCGGACATGGCGGCTCACCTTGGGGCGGATGATGGTCGACTTCATCGTAATCAGCATGGCGCGCCGGACCAAGCAACAAATACGCGTTTGCTAAGCAGCGGATGCTTAGCAGAAAACGCGCATATCGCACGCGCTAGCCAGCTTCCGCAAACGATGAAATCAACCCGTCGCTCATGCACATGCGCCATGAAGCGTCACACCGGCTCCGATTGCTCCGCGGCGAGTTCCTTGACGAGTTCCGTCACCGCCGCGGCCTGCCCGGCGGCCACACCGGGCACCGCGGCCACCGCCGCGACGGTGGCCGCGGCGGCGGCCTGTGGCCGTATGCGCAGTGCCGCGCGCGAGAGCATCAGCAGATGGTAGTAAAGCCGGATACTGAGCCCATACCTGTACGCGGACAGATGGGAGAGCGCGATCTTCAAGCCGCCGGGCGCCAGCCGATTCTTCGCATGGACCGAGACGACGATGGGCGCGAGACGGCGCAAGCTGAGCTTGCGCGAAGGCTCCAGTTGCGGCGGCAGCTTCAACGCCTTGACGAACGCATAGGCGCTCACCGCCGCGGCGGCCGTGGTGCCGCGCGTGCGGTGCGAGATCGAGGTTGCCGTCTTGCGATACACCGACACGTAATCGTGCAGATAAAACACCTCACGCGCCGCGAGACAGAGTTCGGTGCCGAACACGAAATCGCAGCACACCGCGTATTCTTCCTTGTAGCCGATCCGTTTGACGAGTTTGGCGTCGGCCATCCAGCCGTTGTTGGGGAACATCTGGATCAAGCCGGTTCGGCCGGGCAGCGGCTGCAGGCCTTCGGCTTCTTTCGTCCGTCGAAACGCGGTGTTCAGGCGCGTGCTGGCCCGCAAGTCGATCGAGCCGGTGTGATCGGCCTCGTACTGATCGCCGAATGCCGCGTCCAGTCGGGGATGGCGCTTCCACAGCGACACCAGTTTCTCGATGCCGTCCGTGGTGAGCAGGTCGTCGTCGTGAATCAGCGCGATCTTGTCGCCGCTCGCGCGCTCGAACAGGCTCGCCACATTGCGCGCCTGGCCGAGCGGCGGCTGATTGAGCGTGTAGCGCACGCGCGGTTCCTTCCCATAGCGCGCGGCGATCATCTGCTGCGTCTGCGCGTTCCTCGAATCGTCGCCGATCAGAATCTCCAGATTGCCGTAGGTCTGCGCAAGACACGAATCGATACACTGCACGAGCAGTTCGGGACGCTCGCAGGTGGGCAGGCAAATCGAAACTTTAGGGCCCTTGAAGGAGGTTGAAGGGATGGACATGGGCGTCGCCTTTGTTATCAGTTGAGGGGCGGCAGCCGGTTTGCTTGACGCACACATCGCTGCAAGCAGAAAAATAGTTCATCACGTCAAAAAAATAATCGGTAATAAATAGGAAAAAATTGTCCGGCTTCTGAAAGGGTTTCAAAAGAAAAATTTGTGCGGCTTCGTCGCTTAAACGCAGCAAAGCCGCCTCCCGTTTGGCGCTTGATATTTCAACCAACCGACGGTTCGCCTTCACCCGGTTTCTTGCCGGGACTGTCCGCCGGCGACTGATTGCGCCCTTCATCGTCGCGTTCCGGCAGCTTGCTCTTCTCGTTGTCGCTGTGCACGGCCGGTTGCGGATGCTCGATGTCGGCCGGCTTGTTTTTGGCGGGTTCCTTGGTGTCGCTCATCATCTGGCTCCTGGTGTCGAAGACGCCTACACGCCAGCAAGGCTCGGACCCGCGCGCGCATTCCGCGGCGCGGTTCATGCCTTGCCCGGCCGAGCGCAACGGACCTGGTAGCGCCCCTTCCTGATAAACGAGGGCTTGACCGGGTGGGCCTTTCAGCGCACCGTGAAGCGGAAACACATCTCGCGGGGGCCCGATATGTCTCTCAACTTTCCGAACCCAAGCCGCAGTTACGACGCCTTCCACCATTGCGTCAATTTCTGGGGCTACGACAACGCGCGTGAAATCGCTTTCGCCGTCAATCAATCGGTGATTTCGACGCTGAGCCCGAGCGTGGGCGCCGACGAACCGGCCGTGCTGGCCGCCTTCGACCGGCATCGCGAGCAGATTCTCACGCTCGCGCGCAACGTGTACACGAGCGGCACGCAAAACCGCTACACGATTTCCTGAGACGGCTTTCCCGGCGCGGGCTTATCGACGCGGCGCACTCGCGCCTCGTCGCTTCGCCGCGGGCGGGCGGGCGTGCGTGCGTGAAGCCGGCCGCCGAATCAACCGGCCGGTTCGCGCGGCGCGCCGCCGGTCAGCGAAACGATGAAGTCGAAGAACGCCCGCACCTTCGCCGGTGGATGATGCCGCGAAGGGTAGAGCGCATACAGCGGATAAACCTCGTCGCCCCAGTCGGGAAACAGTTCGACGAGCTTGCCGTTGGCGAGCAGCGGCTCGGCCCCGAGCGCGAGAATCTGCGCGACGCCCTGGCCGGCCTTGCACACGCTATGCAAGGTGCCCACGTCGTTCACGGTCAGACGGCCTTGCGGCGCGATCACCATCTTCTTGCGCCCGCGATGAAATTCCCAACTGAACGGATAGCCCGTGAGCGGGTCGCGAAACTTGATGCACACGTGCTTGCCGCTTTCGAGTTCGGCCGGCGTGGCCGGATGTCCATGCTTCCTCAGATACGACGGCGCGGCCACGGTCAGAATGCGCGTATCCAGCAGCTTGCGCGCGATCAGCGTCGACACGGGCGGCTCGCCGAAACGGACCGCGAGATCGAAGCCGTCCGCGACCATATCGCCCAACTGGTCGCGCGTGACCAGTTCGAGCTGCAGATCGGGATGCTTGTCGATGAAGCCGCCCAGTCGCGGGCCGAGCACGAGGCGCGAAAAGAACGGGTCCATGTTCACGCGCAGGCGTCCGCGAACGGCGCTCGCGCCCTGGGCCGCGGAGGCCGCCGCTTCCTCGAGCCCGCCCAGCAGCGGCACGATCTGTTCGTAGAAACGCCGGCCCTCGTCGGTCAGCGCGACCGAGCGCGTGGTGCGGTCGAATAGCCGGATGCCGAGGCGCGCTTCGAGCCGCGCCACCGAACGGCTGACCCCCGATTGCGACATATCGAGCGCTTCGCCCGCCGCCGCGAAACTGCCGCAATCGACGATCGCCGTCAACACGCCCATGCCGTTCAGCATGCGCTCGTCAAATGGCATGTGATAGTCCTTTTGTTATGTATTCGTTGCACGACATGCTAACGCGAAAGTCCGTTTTAAATCATGCGTCGGTTCGTCGTCATGCCGCACGTCACAGCGAATAGATGATGCGGTGTCATGAATGGAATGACAGCCACGCTATCGCGTCAATCGCGGAGCGCGCGCTAAGCTAGGTGCGTTCGTCCGATACACGATGAAACAGGATTCTCGTCATGCATCGGGCATATTTGAATCGATCAACGGAGAACTCCTCATGTCGCGTGTTTTCATAACCGGTTCCGCCGATGGCCTCGGTCAGATGGCCGCCCGCCTTCTGGTCGACGCCGGGCATCAGGTGGTTTTGCATGCGCGCAACGCGGCGCGCGCCGAGGACGCGTTAAAAGCGATACCGGAAGCGCAAACGATACTCACCGGCGACCTCTCGAGTATCGCGGCCACCGTCGCGCTGGCCGGGCAGGCGAATCGGCTCGGCCGCTTCGACGCGGTGATCCATAACGCGGCGGTCGGCTATCAGGAGCCGCGCCGGATCGCCACCGTCGACGGTCTGCCGCATGTGTTCGCGATCAACACGCTGGCGCCTTACATGTTGACGGCGCTGATCGAGAAGCCGAAGCGGCTCGTCTACCTGAGTTCGGGTTTGCATCGCAGCGGCGACGCGAGCCTCGACGACCTCGCGTGGGAGCGGCGCCCGTGGCAGGGCACGGCGGCGTACTCGGACTCGAAGCTGCATGACGCGCTGCTGGCGTTCGCGATTGCGCGCCGCTGGCCGCGGGTGTTGTCGAATGCGCTGGAGCCGGGCTGGGTCGCGACGAAAATGGGCGGGGCGGGCGCACCGGATGATCTGCGGGCCGCGCCCAAAACCCAGGCCTGGCTCGCAGTCAGCGACGAACCCGCGGCAACCGTCAGCGGCGAATACTTCTATCACATGAAGCCGCGCGAGACGCATCCGGCCGTGCGCGAGGTCGCCGTGCAGGAGCGTTTGATCGACGCTTGCGCGAGCTTCTCCGGCATCCGCTTGCCGGACTGACGAATTGAAAAGCCGGGGCCGAGGACGCGCTCGTTCAGCGCCCCGCGCCCTGTGTCGCCCGCGCACGCACCGCGCGCGCGGCGGGCGCTTCGTCGAGATGGCGAAACACCCAGGCCGACACCAGCGTGATCGCGCCGACGCACACGAAGCTCAGGCGAAAGCCGAGCGTGGCCGAGCCCCATTGCGCCGAAAACAGATTCACCAGACCGCCGCCGATCGACACGCCGAGCCCGATCGCGAGCATCTGCACCATCGAAAACAGGCTGTTGCCGCTGCCGGCGTCTTCATGCGACAGGCCCTTGAGCGTGACGCTGTTCATCGCCGCGAATTGCATGGAGTTGGCCGCGCCGAACACCGCGAGAATCGCGGCCTCGACGACGAGCGGCGTGCCGCGCGAAATCAGCGCGAAGGCAACGATCGACAAGCCGACGATCACGGTATTGACGAGCAGGAACAGGTCATAACCGTAGCGTCGTATGAGCGGCGCGATCCAGCGTTTGGCGACGGTGCCGGCGAGCGCCGCGGGCAGCATCATCAGGCCGGAATGCAGCGGCGAGTAGCCCAACTGCAATTGCAGCAGCAAGGGCACGAGAAACGGCACGGCGCTCGAACCGATCCGGCATAACAGATTGCCGATCAGGCCGACGCTGAAGTTCGGCTCGCCGAAGAGCGACAGTTTGAAGAGCGGATCGCGCCGGCGTCTCGCGTAGGGAATGTAGGCGAGCGCGCTCACGGCGGCGAGCGCGAAGAGCCCGACCGACCATGCCGCGCGATGCGTCTCGACGGGCGCGTCGATCGCCAGCGAAAACGCGATCATGCAAAGCGACAGCAGCCCGCAACCGAGGAAGTCGAACGGCGGCGCCCGGGTTTCGCCATGCGCCGGAAGAAACCGCTGCACCGCGTAAAGACCCAGCGCGCCGATCGGCACGTTGATCAGAAAGATCCAGTGCCAACTGATCGTTTGCACGAACCAGCCGCCGAGCGTCGGTCCGACGATCGGTCCCAACTGGCCGGCGACCGAAATGAACGCGAGCGCCGATACGTACTGCTCGCCCGATACGCTGCGCAGCACGGCGAGCCGTCCGATCGGCAGCAGCATCGAGCCGCCGACGCCTTGCAGGATTCGCGCGACCACCAGTTGACCGAGCGTATGCGCGCTCGCGCAGCATATCGAGCCGAGCACGAACACGAGAATCGCCGCGAAGTACACGCGCCGCGTGCCGAAGCGGTCGGCGAGCCAGCCGGAGGCGGGCGTGAGCATCGCCATCGTCAGCGTGTAGGCGACCACGACCGGCTGCATCGCGAGCGGCGCGACCTGCAGGCTGTGCGCCATCGACGGCAACGCGGTGTTGACGATCGTCGTGTCGAGCGCCTGCATGAAAAAGCCGGCGGCGACGATCCGCAATAGCGCGGTCTGGGAGGAATCGCGGGTCATGTTCAACGAGGCGGCGAGCGCGGGAGCCCGCGGCGATTCACTGGGATGGCGTCATCATATTGGACATCCCGTTCGATCGGAACCCCGCGCGTCCGGTCCCCGCTGTTCCCTCGCCGAGCGTCCTTACCGCGTGTAATGACATCGTTGCCGGGCTGGGGGTGATTCTGTATGGTGGGTTATCCACCCATCCCAAGAGACGCCGAATGACGCCCGCCGCCGACCCGCAAACGCAACCGATCCGCTCCGACGTTCTGATTGTCGGCGCCGGCCCCGTGGGGCTGTTCGCCGCTTTCGAGGCGGGCGTGATCGGGCTGTCGTGCCAGATCGTCGATGCGCTCGACAAGATCGGCGGCCAATGCACCGAGCTTTATCCCGACAAGCCGATCTACGATATTCCCGCGATTCCGTCGTGCACCGCGCGCGAACTCGTCGAGCGGTTGATGGCGCAATGCAAGCCGTTCGACGTGCCGATTCATCTGGAGCAACGCGTCCAGTCGGTCGAGCAGGGCGGCGACGGACGCTGGACCGTGCGCACCGATCGCGGCCTCGTGTTCGACGTCGCGGCGATCCTGCTCGCCGCCGGCAACGGCGCATTCGTGCCGCAGAAGCTGTTGCTGCCCGAAGCCGCGGCGCTGGAGTCCCGTCACGTGCACTACAGCGTGCAGCGCCTCGCCGATTTCGCCGACAAGACGGTGGTGGTGGCGGGCGGCGGCGATTCCGCGCTCGACTGGGCGCTGGCGCTGCGCAAGGTCGCGCGGCGCCTGACGCTGGTGCACCGGCGCAACGGTTTCAGCGCGGCCGATTCGAGCGTGGAGTTGATGCGCGACGCGGTCGCGGCCGGGGAAATGGACTTCGTCGTCGGCGCGATCGCGGGGCTCGTCGTGGAAGACGATGCGTTGCAGGCGATCACGTTGCGGCATATCGAAGGCGAGAGCCGGCTCGAAGCGGAAGAACTCGTCGTGCTGTATGGACTGGTCGCCGATCTCGGGCCGATCGCGCAATGGGGGCTGACGATTCACGGCGGCCGCGTGGACGTGGATACGTCGAACTACGAGAGTTCGCGGCCCGGCATCTTCGCGGTCGGCGACATCGCCAACTATCCGAACAAGCAGAAGCTGATTCTGTCCGGTTTCCACGAGGCCTCGCTGGCGCTGCGCAAGGCGTATTCGTACGCTTATCCCGAGAAAAAGCGGGTGCACGTGCATTCCAGTTACGACGCGAAGCTGGCGGAAAAAGTGAGCGCGGCGGGGTGAGTTCCCGCTGTGAGGCGCGGTTGCCGCTGGACGAAGCGTTGATCGAGCCCGGTCATGATCCAGAGGTCGTTATCGGTTTTTTTTGCGCTTAGGCTCCGCGATGTGCCGATGCCGTTCTGCTTACGCCTGAAAGGTTCGTTTCTTGCTGGTTCACCAGGTTGATGCTCACCCGCGCGAGGTCGGAAAACCTGCCGGGTGACGACCCTGAACGGCGAACCCATGGAGCAGAAGCGGCATGCAACGAGCGCTGCCCACGCGAAGCAACGGCATTCGTGCGTCACGAGACGCATGCGCGCGCGCCACGCTCGCGGCGCTCGCCTGGGTGGCGTCCACGGCTCATGCATCGCCCACGGCGCCGCTCAATTACTTCCTGCACGCGGCCGGCCCTGCCGCCGCGCCGACGATGCGGCTCGGCTGGGCGCTCACCGCCATTGCCGTCTGCGTGACGCTGATCGTCGCCGGGTTGCTGATCGGCGCGATCGCGCGCAAGCGTCCGGCCGCGCCCAGCGACTCGCTCGATGCGGAGGCGGGCGGCATGCGCTGGATTTATGTCGGCACCGGCGTATCGTCGATCGTCCTGTTCGGGATGCTCGTCTATGTGCTGGTGACGCTCGAGTCGGTCGCTTCGCCCGGCGCGCATCCGCAATTGACCCTCACCGTCACGGCATACGACTGGTGGTGGAAAGTCGACTACGCCGACGACCCCGACCCGGCCCGCAACTTCAGCACGGCCAACGAGATTCATATTCCGGTCGGCGAGCCCGTCAAGGTTCAGCTCAAAAGCGCCGACGTCGTGCACGCGTTCTGGGTGCCGCAACTCGCGGGCAAGACGCAGACCATCCCCGGACAAACCAACGAGCAGTGGATTCAGGCCGATCATGCCGGCGTCTATCGCGGACAGTGCTCGCAGTTTTGCGGCGCGCAGCACGCGCACATGGCCTTCGAGGTGGTCGCGCAAAACGCCGCGGACTTCAATGCCTGGCGCGACGCGCAAGGACGACCGGCCGCGCCCGTCAGCGATCGTGGCGATCCTGCGCTCGCCGCGGGCCGGCATCTGTTCGCCGAGCGCTGCGCCGGCTGCCACATGATTCGCGGCACCGGCGCAGCCGGCCTGCAAGCGCCCGATCTCACGCATCTCGGCTCGCGCCGCACGATCGCCGCGGGCGCGCTGACCAATACGCCGGATCATCTGCTCGACTGGATTCAACACGCGCAGCGGATCAAGCCGGAGGCGTTGATGCCGAATATCGCGCTGACAACGGGCGACGCCGCCGCGCTGTCCGCCTATCTGGCGACGCTGCGTTGAAATCCCGCCGACCCGCCCGACCCTCCCGACACATTACGGAGCGCCTTTCGATGTCCGATCACGCCGCGTCCGCTGCCACACCGGGCGCTACGAACACCGCTTCAACGAGCACGCCGCCCGCTGCCTCGCCACTCGCGCGCACGCCACGGCGCGGCCGCGTGCTGCCCGGCAGCGCCGAGGAAAAGCGCCTGCGCGAAATCTGGGAAGCCCCGCCGGGCTGGCGCGGCTGGCTCTCCACGGTCGATCACAAGACCATCGGCCTGCGCTACCTCGTCACCGCGTTCGTTTTTCTGCTGATGGGCGGCGTCGAAGCGCTGATCATGCGTGTCCAGCTCGCGCGCCCCAACGCGACGGTGCTCAGTCCCGAGCAATACAACCAGCTCTTCACGATGCACGGCGTGACGATGATCTTTCTGTACGCGTTGCCCGTGCTGTCCGGCTTTTCGAACTACCTGTGGCCGCTCGTGCTCGGCTCGCGCGACATGGCGTTTCCGCGGCTGAACGCGCTGTCGTACTGGGTGTTTCTGTTCGCGGGCATCTTTCTGTATGCGAGCTTTCCGAGCGGCCAGGCGCCGAACGCCGGCTGGTTCAACTACGCGCCGCTCTCCGGCCTCGAATACAGCAGCGGGCCGAATATCGACGTGTACGCGCTCGGCATGGTGCTGCTCGGCATCTCGACGACGGTCGGCGCGATGAACTTCGTCGTCACGTTGCTGCGCATGCGCGCGCCGGGCATGTCGCTCGACCGGATGCCCGTGCTGGTGTGGGGCACGCTCACCGCGTCGGGCGGCAATCTGCTGGTGGTGCCCTCGGTGAGTCTCGCGTTCCTGCTGCTGTGGATGGATCGGCGCATCGGCACGCACTTTTTCGACGCGCTCAACGGCGGCCGTCCGCTGCTCTGGCAGCACCTGTTCTGGATCTTCGCGCATCCGTGGGTCTATGCGGTCGTGCTGCCGGCAATGGGCATCGTCTCCGATGCGTTGCCGGTGTTTTGCCGACGGCCGTTGGTCGGCTATGGACCGGTCGCGCTCTCCACCGTCGCGACGATGGTGATCGGCTTCGTCGTGTGGATTCACCATATGTTCGCGACCGGCATTCCGGCGCTGGCGCTGTCGTTTTTCGGCGCGGCCAGCATGGTGATCGCGATTCCGAGTGCGGTCGCCACCTTCGCATGGATCGCGACGATCTGGACGGGCCGGCCGGTGTTTCGCGTGCCGTTCCTGTTCTTCGCGGGCTTCGTGCTGCTGTTCGTGGTGGGTGGCGTCTCCGGCGTGATGACGGCAGCGGTGCCGCTCGACTGGCAACTCACCGACACGTACTTCGTGGTCGCGCATCTGCATTACGTGCTGCTCGGCATCAACGTGTTCCCGGTGATCGGCGGCATCTATTTCTGGTTTCCGAAGTTCACCGGCAAGATGATGAGCGAGCGCCTCGGCAAGCTCGGTTTCTGGGTGCTGTTCGTCGACTTTAACGTCGCGTTCTTTCCGATGCATATCGCGGGGCTGCTCGGCATGCCGCGACGCATCTACACCTATCCCGCCGAGATGGGCTGGAACACGGCGAATCTGATTACCTCGCTGGGTTCGTTTCTGTTTGCGGCGGGCGTGCTGATCTTTCTGATCGACGTGCTCGTGAGCCTGAAACGCGGCAAGCCGGCCGGCGACAATCCGTGGGACGCGCCCACGCTCGAATGGTCGATGAGTTCGCCGCCGCCGCCGTACAACTTCGCGGTCGTGCCGTGGCTCGCGAGCCGTCATCCGTTGTGGGAAGGCCGCATCGACGAGCCGGGCATCACGGTCCCCATGCGCTCGCAACTCGACGAAGGCTATCTGCTCGCGCAGGGCCGCGAGGCGCTCGGCACGACCGCGCTCGAAGCCAACCCCGATGTGATTCTGAAGATGCCCGGTGATTCGTATGCGCCGTTCTGGCTCGCGGTGTTCGCGACGCTGGTGTTCGCCGGGCTCGCGTTGGGCGCGTGGATTTTCGCGGGCGCGATGCTGGCGGGCTGCGCGGTGTCGATCGTGGTGTGGTTGTGGCCCGAGCGCGCGTTGATCCAGCGCGAGCCGGTCGCCGTGCGCGACGCGGGAGGCTGACGTGAGCGACGCCGTCGACCTGAATCAGCCTTCGCGCGAGCCCGCGCAGCCGCATCCCTTGCCGGTGGGCAGCGCCGGCGAGCGCTCGGGCGGCTGGTGGGGGTGCCTCACGCTGATCGCCACCGAAGGTTCGCTGTTCGGTTATCTGATCTTTTCGTATCTGTACCTGGTCTCGCAGACGCCGCAGCATTGGCCGCCTGAAGGGCTGCCGAAGCTCGGGCTCGGCATCGCCAACACGGCGATTCTGCTGTCGAGCAGCGTGTTCGTGTGGCTGTGCGAGCGCTGCGTGCGGCGCGCCCGTCTGCGCTGGGCGGTGGCGTCGATGGCGCTGGGCGTGGTGCTCGGCTGCGCGTTCATGGGCATTCAGTTGATCGAGTGGCGCGCGCATCCGTATGACTTGAGCACGCATCTCTATGGTTCGCTGTATTTCACGATCACCGGTTTTCATATGGCGCACGTGGCGGTGGGCATCGTCGTGCTGCTGTTTCTGCTGCTGTGGACCGCGCTCGGTTATTTCGACGAACAACGCTGCGCCGCGTTGACGATCGGCGGGCTGTATTGGCATTTCGTCGATGTCGTGTGGCTGTTTATTTTCAGCACGCTGTATCTGACGCCTTACCTGTTTCGGGGGTGGTCGTGACCGATGACATGACGCCGCGCCTGAGCCGCGAGCCGCCGCAGGTGCCGCATCCGGCCATGCGCCACATGCTGATCGGCCTGCTGCTCGCGCCGTTTGCATGGCTCGCGCAGATGGTGACGACGGAAGCGCTCGCCGCGCAGAGCTGCTATCCGTTCGATCGGCCGCTGTCGGCGCCGCTCGTCGTGTGGATGCGTCCGGCGCTTTTCACGGTGAGCGCGCTGTGTCTCGCGGCCGGCGTGTTCGGCACGTTGACCGCGTGGCGCACGATGCGCCGCATCGGGCCGATGCAGTGGGGCGCGTTGAGCGGCAAGCGCCGCACGCGCGCCGAACTGGACTGGTTCCTGAGCCGCATCGCCGCGATGTGCAGCGCGCTGTTCCTGTTCGCGTTGATCGCGACCGACGTGGCGTTGGCGATCGTGTCGCCATGCAGGGGGTGGTGACGATGCGCGGGTTCAGCGATCACGTTGCGTGGCACGGCGGACGGCCGGCATGGCGGCGGCTTTGGCATGCCGTGCTCGGCGGCGTCGTGACGCTGGCGTTGGTGTCGAGCGCGGGCGGCACGGGCGGCACTGCGAGCGGCACCGAGAACAGCACGGCGAACGGCCTCATGAGCGGCACCACGAACAGCAGGGCGAATCGCACCGTGAACGGCGTCATGAACAGCACCGCGAACAGCACCGCAAACGGCGTCACGACCAGCACCGCGCCCACCACCAACACCACCACCGCCCAGATCGCTCGCGGCGCCTACCTCGCGAAAGCCGCCGACTGCGCCGGCTGCCACACAGCCCCGCCACGCGTGACGCACCCCGGCGCCGCGCCCACCGCAACGCCGGCATTCGCCGGCGGTCTCGGCATGGTTTCGCCGTTCGGCACCATCTACTCGTCGAACATCACGCCGGACCCGCGCTCGGGCATCGGCCGCTATAGCTACGACGATTTCGCGCGCGCCGTGCGCGAGGGCGTGGCGCCCGGCGGCAAACGGCTGTATCCGGCGATGCCGTACCCCTCGTTTGCGAAGATCGACGACGCCGACATGCACTCGCTCTACGCGTACTTCATGCACGGCGTGCAGCCGGTGGCGGCACCCGCGCCCGCGACCCGCCTGCCGTTTCCGTTCAACCAGCGCTGGGCGCTCGCGGTCTGGAACTGGGCCTTCGCGCCGAGCGGCCCGTTCAAGCCCGAGCCGACCCGCGACGCGCAATGGAATCGCGGCGCGTATCTCGCGCAGTCGCTCGGACATTGCGGCGCGTGCCACACGCCGCGCGGAGCCGCCTACGAGGAGCGCGGCTATAGCGAGGCCGATCCGCTCTTTCTGACGGGCGGCACCAACGACCACTGGTTCGCGCCGAATCTGACGGGCGACCCCGGCTCGGGTCTCGGCAGGCATTCGGCCGCGGACATCGCCGCGTTCCTGAAGCACGGCCACGGCGGCGGACTGATCGCGTTCGGCAGCATGGTGCAGGTGGTCGAAGACAGCACGCAATATCTGAGGGACGCCGACCTCGCGGCGCTCGCCGCCTATCTGAAGAGCTTGCCGCCGCGCGCGCCGAGCGGGCACTTCAACGAGCGTTCGCGCGCCGCGCGGCAGAGCGTTCAGGCGCTGAAAACCGGCGACGTCGAACGGCCCGGCGCCGGCCTCTACGCCGCTTATTGCGCGCGTTGCCATCAGACGGACGGCGCGGGCGTGCCGCAAAAGTATCCGCGCCTCGCGGGCAATCCGGCGGTGTTGTCGGCGTCCAGCACGTCGCTCGTGCGTTTGCTCGTCGAGGGCGGCCGGAGCCCGCGCACGGAACACGGTCCCGAGCCGCGCAAGATGCCGTCGTTCGCCGATCAGTTGAGCGACAGCGAAATGGCCCACGTGCTAACGTTCATTCGCAATACGTGGGGCAATGCGGCAGCGCCGGTGACGACGCGCGACGTGTCGAGCGTGCGCGGCGCTTTACACAAATAGCGCGGCCCGGGTCCGTCGCAACGGCGCGCACGGCCTGATGAGCGAGGCGGCCGGCTGTCGGCGGTGTATGCTTTTGAATGAACCTCTATTCTTCCCGACCCCCATGAAAGAGTTCGATCTCCCTTCCGCCGGCGAGAACGGCGGTCCCGCCCAGAATCCCGCCGCCGTCCGCGCGAGCGCGCTCGTCAACGTCGATTACGGGACGCTGGTGCAGGCGATCGAGGACTACGCGATCTTCCTGCTCGACGCGACCGGGCATGTCGTCAGTTGGAGCGTCGGCGCGCAGAAACTGAAGGGCTACACCGAGCACGAGATCATCGGCCAGCACTTCTCGCGCTTCTACACCGCGGAAGCGTTGGCGCGCGACTGGCCCGCCTACGAACTGCAACAGGCGGCGCTGACCGGCCGCTTCGAGGACGAAGGCTGGCGCGTGCGCAAGGACGGCTCGACCTTCTGGGCCAACGTCGTGATCACGGCGATCCGCAACCAGGCGGGCGTGCTCAGCGGTTTCGCCAAGATCACGCGCGACCTGACCGCGAAACGCGAATATCTCGAAGCGCTGCGGCAAAGCGAGGAGCGTTTTCGTCTGCTGGTCGACAACGTCAAGGATTACGCGATATTCATGCTCGATCCGCAAGGTCATGTGGCGAGCTGGAACGAGGGCGCCGCGCGCATCAAAGGCTATGCGCGCGACGAAATCGTCGGCCGGCATTTCTCGGTGTTCTATTTGCCGGAAGACGCGGCGGCGGGCAAGCCCGCGCGCGAACTCGCCATCGCCCGGCAGCTCGGCCACGTGGAGGACGAAGGCTGGCGCGTACGCAAGGACGGCTCGAGTTTCTGGGCCAACGTCAACATCACGGCGGTGTATGACGAATCGAAGCGGCTGCGCGGCTTCGCCAAAATCACGCGCGATCTGACCGAGCGGCGTCAGCGTGAAGAACTGGAGCGCTCGGGCGAACGCATGCGCAAGTTTCTCGCGACCCTCGCGCACGAGTTGCGCAATCCGCTCGCGCCCGTGCGCAACGCGATCGGCGTGATGCAGATCGAGGCGGGAGTGAGTCCCACGCTGGCGCGCTCGCGCGATCTGATCGATCGCCAGGTCACGCATCTCACGCGGCTCGTCGACGATCTGCTCGACATCGGCCGGATCATGTCGGACAAGGTCGAGTTGCGCATTGGCCGCGTCGATCTCGGCGAGGTGGTGGCGCGCGGCATGGAAGCGGCGCGGCCGTTTACCGACGCGCATTCGCAGACCGTTGTAACGAACCTGCCGCGCGAACCGGTGGTCGTGCGCGGCGACATGACGCGTCTCGTGCAGGTGTTGCAGAACCTGCTGCACAACGCGTCGAAGTTCTCGCCGGTGGGCAGCCGCATCGAGATCGTGGTCCGCCTCGATTATCAGATGGCCGTGATGGAAGTGCGCGATCCGGGTTGCGGCATTCCGCTGCGTTCGCTCGATACGATCTTCGAGTTGTTCGTGCAGGAAAAGGACGGGCAAAGTGTCGGCGAAGGCGGCCTCGGCATCGGCCTCACGTTGTGCAAGTCGCTGATCGAAATGCATGGCGGCAGCATTGTCGCGAGCAGCGCGGGGCCGGGGCGCGGCAGCACGTTCACGCTGAGTCTGCCGCTCGCCGCGGCGTCCTCCGAGGCCGCCGCCGCTCAGCCGGGCGAGGCCTCGGGCGAGGTTGCGCCGCTGCGCATCCTGCTGGTCGACGACAACCGCGACTCCGCCGACAGTCTCGCGATGCTGCTCGAACTCAAAGGCCACGAAGTGCGCATCGCCTACGAGGGCGAGGCGGCGCTGCACGTCGCGCCGCGCTTTGCGCCGCATCTCGCCGTGATCGACCTGGCGATGCCGAAGATGGACGGCTACGCGACGCTCGCGGCGCTGCGGGCCATGCCGGAACTCGCCGACACGATGTTCGCCGCGATGACCGGCTTCGGCCATGAGAGCGATCGCGAGAGCACTGCAAAGGCCGGCTTCCATGTTCATCTCGTGAAGCCGGTCGAGCTTGCCCGCTTCGATGCATTGCTGGCGCAGGTCGAACAGCGGCGCGGCGGGGGCGGTGGCGGCTAGCCGGGTTCACGCCCGTTTTCATCGCTTCACGTTCCGCGCATCGCGCTGCCTTGCGGGCATTGAATACCCGAGGCACATCGTTTGCTGCGCGCCCTATGAACGCTGCGGCCGCCGCTCGCGACAGAGAAAACCAGGGCGGCCGCCTGTCGCGAGGAGGGCGATATGAACGACGTGATTTTCACGCTGTTTGGCGACGGCAGGAATCTCGATCCGCTGCAGATGGGTCTGCGCGCCGTGATCGTGTTCGTGATCACGTTGGTGTTGATCCGCATCTCGGGCCGGCGCTCGTTCGGGCAGCGCTCGCCGTTCGATCTGGTGGTGGTGATCCTGCTCGGCGCGACGCTGAGCCGGGCGATCGTCGGCGCGTCGCCGTTTCTCGCGACGATCGCGGCGGCGTTCGTGATCGTCGTGTGCCATCGGCTGCTGGCGTGGGCTTGCGTGCACTCGCATGGGCTGGAGCGGCTGGTCGGCGGCGGCGAACGCGAGGTATTCAGCAACGGCAAATTCAACGACGACGAAATGAACGCCGCGCTGATTACGGCAACCGATATTCGCGAGAGCGTGCGGCAGAAAACCGGCGCGTGCTCGTTCGACAACGTGGCCGCCGCGATTCTCGAACGCAACGGCGAGGTGAGCGTGATTCGCAAGAAGCAGCCCGGTTAAGGGCACCGGGTCAGCCGCGGCCGCCGCGCGCGATCTCGTCGCCGGCGCCGTGCGGCAGACGCCGCGTGACCGGAATCGAGGCGAACGAGCACAAACCCACCACCAGGAACGCCGGCCAGAAGTCCGACCACATAATGCTCGGATGCCCATGCAGCGCGCACGAAATCTGCAGCACGATACCGCCGATCGTCACGCCCAGACCGAGCGACATCTGCTGCACCACGCTGCCGAGGCTGGTGGCGCGGCCCACGTCGCGGCTCGCGATTTCCGCGTAAGTGAGCGAGTTCAGACTCGTGAATTGCAGCGCGGGAAAGAAGCCGCCGAGCAGCACGACCGCCCAGATGATCCAGACCGGCGTACCGGGGAAAAACAGTCCGCACGCCGCGATCGACAAGCCCGACAATGCCGCGTTGACCACCAGCACCGAGCGAAAGCCATAGCGATGCAGCACGCTCGAGGCGACCGTGCGCATGAACATGCCGCCGAACGCGGAAGCACACGTGATCAGGCCGGATTCGAACGCGCTCATGCCGTGGCCCTCCTGCAGCATCAGCGGCAGCAGAAACGGCAAGGCGCCGAGCCCGATGCGAAACAGCGAGCCGCCGAGCACGCTCGCCTGGAACGTCGGCACCTTGAAAAAGCGCAGATCGAGCAAGGGCAACTCGACGCGCCGCGCGTACACCACGTAACCCGCGAGCAGCACGGCGCCGCTTGCGCACATGCCGAACGCGTCCCGATTCGAAATCAGTTCGCCGCCCACCAGCGAGAGCCCCAGCAGAAGCAGCACCGCGCCCGCCGCCGAGAGAAAGAAACCGATCCAGTCGAGCGGGCCGGGGTGGGGTTCACGCGTATTGGCGATGTGCCGGTTGGTCAGATAGATGCCGAGCATGCCGATCGGCACGTTGATGAAGAAGATCAGGCGCCAGTGCAGATAGGTCGTGATGAAGCCGCCGAGCAGCGGCCCGGCGGCCGGGCCGAGCATCGCGGGCACGCTCAGGTAGTTCATCGCGCGGATGAAATCGGATTTGTGGACGACCCGGAAAATGATGATGCGGCCGACCGGCACCATCATCGCGCCGCCCACGCCTTGCACGAAACGCGCGAGCGTGAAGGTCGCCAGCGAATTCGACGCGGCGCACAACAGCGAGCCGGTCACGAAGATGCCGATCGCGGTGCGAAAGATGGTGCGCGCGCCGAAACGGTCGGCGAGCCAGCCGCACACGGGGATGAACACGCCGAGACCGAGCACGTAGCTCGTCACCGCGATTTTCAGCGTGACCGGATCGCGCCCGAAGTCGCGTGCCATGGCCGGCAATGCGGTGACGATCACATTGGCGTCGACGCTTTCCATGAACATCGCGCAAGCGACGATGAGCGGCGCGATCAGGGCTTTCTGGACGACGGGCATGAAGGCGGGTCTGCGGCGTGCTGTCGCAGGCAAAGGGCCATTATTTGCACCTGTACGGTGCGGTTTGCTAATAGCCGGGCGCTGAGGCCGTCCCGCTGCGAAAGACGCTGCGAGCGGCCGTGACCGTCGCGCAACAAGTCCACAGCGGGTTTTTAATATTTGTTGCAGTGCGACAGGATAGGTCTATAATCGGGTTATTCCCTAGGTATAAACCCTATATAGAAGCCCACCATGAACACCGCTACTCATACCGCAGCCGCTCGCGCCACCACCGCCAAGAACACCACCTTGCTGGGCAAACTGCGCGCCCTGGCGCTGCACGCGTTGAACCTGCATCTGCAAACCTGCGCCGTGATCGCTGAAGCGCACCGCCGTCCGCAGTAAGGGCACGCAGTAAGGGCAGTACCGCAGCCGGCACTGGCTGCAGGACTTGGCGGGCGCGCGAGTGCGCCGTCTCTGCCGCGCTCGCGGCAGCACGCTCACGATTCACGCGCGCCCGTCCGGTTGCCCACTGCTTTGCTTGCGTATTCAGTCGCGAGTGCGCTTCGACACCCTCGCCACGACGTTTCGCATCTTCATCGCTCGCGCGGAAAACGAACTCATCAAAAGCGCGGTCGACACCAGACCCAGCAGACAGATTCCCGCCATCATCCATTCCTGATTCGCCATCATCGTTCTCCTTGGGTCGAACTTCGCTTCACGCGGCACGTTCGCGACAGGTTGCCGGGCCGTTACTTCCATTTACGGCACATGAAGCGCAAAGCTTGATAGAGCAGAGCGGCTTACGGATCGCTCATGGCTGTTTCGGATCATCGGCGCGACGCCGAATCTTCATTCCGCACGACGCGATTCGCGTTTACACTCCTGCCCCTGTCGAGCGCGGCGCGATCCTCGTCGACATCTCGACCCAATCATCTTGCGCACCGCCATGGCAAACGCGCAACGTGCATTCAGCCTCGATCACGAGCCCCAGGTTAATCCCGGGTTGAACGGCTGCTGCTGTCAACCTTTTCAATGTTTTGCCGTTATCTCGTTGTAATCGCCGAGGCAAGGCGATGTCGCGGCAGACGACCCGTCGTCGTGACAGCTCCACGCAAGGCCCGCATTGACCATGTTCCATCGACATAACAATAAGTTCGACCGGCTAGTCGCGATGTTCGACCGTGCATCGAAAACGCTTGACCACCGGGGAATCCTCTCGCCCTTGCTCGCGCTCGTCATCGGCGGGCTGCTGCTGATCGTCTTGCAGCATCTTTCACAAGCGGTCGACTACCGCTCGGTGATGCGCGAATTGCGTCATCTGAGCGCCGGCGAGTGGACCGCCGCGCTCGCCGCGACCACGCTCAGTTATGTGGCGCTGGTCGGCCGCGATCTCGTCGGCTTGCGATACCTGGGCGTCGCCGTGCCGCGTGCCGCGCTGTGGATCGGCGCCACCGCAGGCTCGGCGCTCGGCAATGCGACCGGGTTTGGCGCGTTGACGGGCGGCGCGGTGCGCGCGCGGGTCTACGGCGTGGCGAGCGTCACGCCCGCGCAGATCGGCCGCATGACGGTGTTCACGAGCGTGTCGCTGGCGCTCGCGCTGGTGCTGATGACGGCGCTCGGCATGGTCTGCGCCGCCGGCCTGCTCGCGCCGATGCTTCATCTCACGCCGATGGCGCTCCGCTGGAGCGGCGCGGCGCTGCTCATCGCGCTTGCGCTCGCGGCCGCTGCCTGCCGTCGCGACACGCGCGCGGTCCGCACGCGCTGGGCGTGGCTGTCGTTCGACATTCCGGCGCGCCGCGATCTGCTCGAGCAAGTGGCGCTCGCCGTGGTCGACGTGGTGGCCGCGGGCCTTGCGCTGTGGGCGCTGCTGCCGCATGCGGACGTGAGCTTCGTCACCTTCATCACCGTCTATGCCGCGGCCATGCTGCTCGGCATGATCGGCCATACGCCCGGCGGCGTCGGCGTATTCGAAGCCGCCATGGTGTTCACGCTGAACGGCAGCGTACCCACTCAGCAGATGGTCGCGGCGCTGCTCGCCTATCGCGCGATTTACTTCGGCGCGCCGCTGGTCGTCTCGGCCGCGCTGCTCGCCGGCTTCGAGGGCCGCGCGCTGAAAGGGCGTTTGCCGCTGCACCACGCGGCGGCCGTATCGAAGCTCGCGCCGCTGTTTCTGAGTCTCGTCACGTTCGTGGTCGGCGGCATGCTGGTGATTTCCAGCGCGACGCCCGCGTTCTGGCAACGCATTCGCATTCTGCGCGACGTGCTGCCGCTGTGGGTGCTCGAAAGCTCGCAGCTGCTATGCAGCGTGCTCGGCGTATTGCTGCTGTTCGTCGCGCGCGGGCTGTTGCGCCGGCTGGACGCCGCCTGGTGGATGACCTTGCTGCTGGCGGTGCTGAGCCTCGCGCTGTCGCTCACCAAGGGTCTCGCGTTCGTGGAGGCGGCCGTGCTCGGCATGCTGATCGTGCTGCTGCTCGCCACGCGCAAGCGCTTCAATCGTCACTCGTCGCTGTTCGCCGAACGCTTTACGGCGGGCTGGCTGGTCTCCGTCGCGATGGTGCTGATGCTGGCCGTCTGGGTGATGCTGTTCGCCTTCCGCGACGTGCCGTACACGGGCGACCTGTGGTGGCAATTCGCCTTCGACGAACGCGCGCCGCGTGCGTTGCGCGCCACGCTGGCCGCGAGCCTGTTCGCCGCGACGTTCTGTTTCTGGCAACTGCTGCGCCCGGCGCCCGGCCATTTCGTCAAGCCGGCGCCGGAAGATCTGCAGGACGCGGCGCGCATCGTGCGCGCGCAGGAGCGCAGCGACGCCGGCCTCGCGCTGATGGGCGACAAGAGCTTCCTCTTTTCCGAGTCGCGTGAAGCCTTCCTGATGTACGCGAAAAACGGCCGCACGTGGGCCGCGCTGCACGATCCGGTGGGGCCGCGCGAGGAATGGGCCGGCCTGATCGGCAAGTTCGTCGCGCTCGCGCATGCGCACGGCGGGCGCGCGGCGTTCTATCAGGTGCGCGCCAACGCGTTGCCGCTTTACCTCGACGCCGGCCTCACGCTGATGAAGCTCGGCGAGGAAGCCCACGTCGTGCTCGACGATTTCGACCTGAAGGGCTCGCATCGCGCGCATCTGCGCTATGCGCTCAAGCGTGGCGAGCGTGACGGCTTCACCGTCGACGTGATTCATCGGGCCGACGTGCCGGCGTCGCTCGAAACGCTGCGGCAGATCTCCGACGGCTGGCTCGGCAGCCGCGACGCGCGCGAAAAGAGCTTTTCGGTCGCCGCGTTTACCGACGACTACCTCGCCGCGCAATCGGTGATGCTGGTGCGCCAGCACGGCGAGCCGGTGGCGTTCGTCACCTTCATGACGACCGACATGCATACCGAAGCCACGGTCGGCGTGATGCGGCATGTGGCGAGCGCCTCGCCTTACGCGATGGAATACCTGTTCACGCAACTGGCGCTGCATCTGAAGCAGGCGGGCTTCCGCTCGCTGAGTCTCGGCATCGCGCCGCTCTCCGGCATGCAGCCCACGCCGCTGGCGTCGCGCTGGCATCGCCTCGCCGGCATCGTGTGGCGCTTCGGCGGCCGCTTCTACAACTTCCGCGGACTGCGCGCTTTCAAGAGCAAGTTCCAGCCGCATTGGGAGCCGCGCTATCTCGCGGCGTCGGGTTCGGTGGGCGTGTTCTTCACGCTCGCGGACCTGTCATTGCTGGCGGGAGGCCGGCGCTCATGACATTGCATCGTTTCTTCAGGCTCGCCGTGGCGGCGAGCTGCCTGATCGGCGGCAGCGGCGCCCACGCCGCGACCAGCATCGTGCCGGGCGGCCGTTATGGCGAGGTCAGGGTCACGCAGCCGGCGGGACCGTTGCGGGGTTTCGTCGTGCTGTACTCGCAAGCGAGCGGCTGGAGCGCCGCGGACCAGCAGGCTGCCGATGAGCTCGCCAAGGCCGGCGCGTTGACCGTCGGCGTGGATACGGCGCGTTATGCGGCCAATCTGCGCGCGCGGAAGGAGGCCTGCCATCAACTGGTGGGCGATGCCGAGGCCTTGAGCCATCAGTTGGAACGGCAATCGCAATCGAGCCATTATTTCGCGCCGATCGTTGCGGGCACGGGGCAGGGCGCGACGCTCGCGATGCACGTGCTGGAGCAGGCGCCGTCGAACACGATCGCCGGCGCGGTGACCGTGGATGCGGAACGCACGCTCGATGCGCGCTTTCGGCCATGCCCGCCCGACCCGACCGTGATCCGCGACAAGGTGCCGGGCTTCGTCGAAAAGGCCACGACGGGCAACGCGGATCGCGCGCGCCTCGTCGCATTGCTCACGCCGCATCTGCAAGCGGTGTCGACGAGCGACGAGGACGTCTCCGACTTGCCGCTCATCGAGTTGCCGGCGGCGCAGCCAAACGGGCTCATGGCGATCGTGATTTCCGGCGACGGCGGTTGGCGCGATCTGGACAAGACCATCGCTCAAGGATTGCAGAAAGACGGCGTTTCTGTGATCGGCTGGGACAGCCTGCGTTATTTCTGGAGCGAGAAGCCGCCCGCGCAGACGAGCCGCGACCTCGCGCGCGTGATGCAAACCTACGGTTCACGCTGGCATGCTCAGCACATCGCGCTGATCGGCTATTCGTTCGGCGCGGACGTGATGCCGTTCGCGTACAACCGGCTGCCCGAGGCGCAGCGCGCGAAAGTGTCGTTGATCGCGCTGCTCGGCTTCGCGCCCGACGCCGATTTCCAGATTCGCGTGGGCGGCTGGCTCGGCATGCCGGCAAGCGATAGGGCCTTGAAGGTGCTGCCCGAAGTGGCGCGCGTGCCGCCCGCGATCGTGCAGTGCTTCTACGGCGAGAGCGAGAAAGACACGTTGTGTCCGGTACTCGGCAAAACCGGCATCGAGGTGATTCGCACCTCGGGCAGCCATCACTTCGGCGGCGACTACAACGCGCTCGAGCGGCACATTCTGAGCGCCTTCAAGAAGCGCAGCGGCGTGGGCAACTGACCGGCGTCCGGTGCCCGGCGTGCCGCTTCGGGCCGGTCTTCGCGCGCGCTCAAGCGTATGTCGGGAGCGCTATCGCTCATGGGACGGCCCGGCGATTTTTCCCGCGCTAACGCAGCGCGCGTTGCGGGACGGTCCCAACTGCCGCTGCTGCAGCGGTCCGCTCGACGAACGACTGGACCAACCGAGCTTTCATATCGGGCCGGTTGTGTCCGATACGGGTTTGCGCGCCGCCCAGGCGGCGCACCGTCCTTGACAAACATCGCGAGCTCAACGATGATCCGGCGCATGAACTGCCTCGACATCCGTATTGCGCTGATTATTAGCATCATTCATCGAATGGTGGGTTAGCGCGCGTCGGCTTGCAGTGACACATTAACCCGCCCCACGAGGCGGGTTTTTTTATGTCCGCGTGCCTGCCTCCTGGTTCTCTCTCTGCTGATCCGCTTTTGCCGCACAGGAGCTTGCCTTGCCGCTATTCGAACTCGACCAGATTGCCGAAGCCGCCGACAGCGTGGCGCTGCGCCACGACTACCTGAAGAAAACCCTGACCGCACGCGTCTACGACGTGGCCCGCGAGACCGAACTGGAACGCGCGCCGAATCTGTCGGCGCGCCTGCGCAATCCGGTCTACCTGAAGCGCGAGGACAAC
>Ga0255336_100913_pt1 | contig 29837 bp, 30 predicted proteins | sample MeOH1_35cm_T3_17_FD_189102 | JGI IMG/M metagenome (GOLD analysis project Ga0255336, IMG submission 189102) | Sandy soil microbial communities from University of British Columbia, Vancouver, Canada - MeOH1_35cm_T3_179 | ecosystem: Engineered > Artificial ecosystem > Sand microcosm > Unclassified ...
TCGAGTTGTACTGGTTGAGCACGTCTTCCAGCCAACGGATCGAGTTGATGTCCAGGTTGTTGGTCGGCTCGTCCAGCAGCAGCACGTCCGGCTTCGAGAACAGCGCCTGCGCGAGCAGCACGCGCAGTTTCCAGCCCGGCGCCACGTTGCTCATCGGGCCGTTGTGGTTCTCGATCGCGATGCCGATGCCGAGCAGCAGTTCGCCCGCGCGCGCCTCGGCCGTGTAGCCGTCGTACTCGGCGAACTTCGCTTCGAGTTCGGCGGCGTGCATGTAGTCGTCGTCCGTCGCGTCGGGGTTCGCGTAGATCGCGTCGCGCTCGGTCATGGCGGCCCACATTTCGGCGTGGCCCATCATCACGACGTCGAGCACGCGCACGTCTTCGTACGCGAACTGATCCTGGCGCAATTTACCGAGGCGGATGTTCGGTTCGAGCATGACGTTGCCCGAACTCGGCTCCAGGTCGCTGCCCAGGATCTTCATGAAAGTGGACTTGCCGCAGCCGTTCGCACCAATCAGGCCATAGCGGTTCCCTCCCCCGAATTTGACCGAGATGTTCTCGAAGAGCGGCTTCGGCCCGAATTGCATGGTGATATTGGCGGTAGACAGCACGGCGCGTCCCTTTGAATGTGATATCGGCGAAAAACCCAATATTTTAGCAGGTTATCGCGAATTCAACCCGCACGTGCGTCGCATTACTGGCTTTGGACGCCGCGCGGCGTGTGCAGAACGTCGGCACGCAAATCCGCGGCGGCGGACCGCGCACGGCATACCGGGCACGGCCCGTGCGGTATGACTCGCTCATGCGAGAGCCCTCCGCGGCGCTGGCGTTACCTATACTTTTTGAACACCAACGAAGATCAAAGGAGGAAGTTCATGTCAGAACACGTCTACAAACAGATCGAACTGACCGGTTCGTCGACCAAATCGATCGACGACGCCATTAGCACGGCCATTGCAAAAGCGTCGAAAACGCTGCGCAATTTACACTGGTTCGAAGTGACGGAGACTCGGGGCCAGATCGAAAACGACAAGGTTGCTTTCTGGCAGGTGACCATCAAGGTCGGGTTGCGCATCGACTGATGGCGCGCGGGCGCAATCGTCCGCGGAAAAATCCGGAGTTAAAAAAAGCTGCGTCCGCACTGGACGCAGCTTTTTGAAACAGCGGTCGCCGGAAATGCCGCCTCGTCGATCCTGACCTTGACGCCCTTACTTCGGCAGCGACCCGTCCACGCCTTCCACATACCAGTTCAGGCGTTGCAGTTCCGGATCGGTCAGCGTCTTGCCGGCCGGCACCTTCACCGCGCCCGACTGATCCTTGATCGGGCCGGTGAACACGTCCCACTTGCCGCCCGCCAGTTCGTCGCGCCTGGCCGAAACCTGCTTCTGCGCTTCAGCCGGAATCGCGGACGTATTCAGATCTTCGAGGTTGACGGCCTTCTGCGGAATGCCCCACCACACCGGGTCGTTCTTCCACTTGCCGTCCAGCACCTGCTGGATTGCCGCGTTGTAATACACGCCCCAGTGCGCGACCACCGAACCGAGGTGCGCGTCAGGACCGAACTTCTTCATGTCCGAATCCCAGCCGAACGCATGCACGTGCTTTTCCGATGCCGTGGCGAGCGTGGCGCTCGAATCGGTGTTCTGCAGCAGCACGTCCGCGCCCTGCCCGATCAGCGTTTCGGCCGCCTGCTTTTCCTTGCCCGGATCGAACCAGCTGTTGATCCAGATGACCTTGGTGTGCACCTTCGGATTCACCGAACGCGCGCCGAGCGTGTACGCGTTGATGTTGCGGATCACTTCTGGAATCGGCACCGAAGCCACGAAGCCGAGCGTGTTGGTCTTCGTCACGTAGCCCGCGGCAACGCCGGCGAGGTACGCGCCCTGGTACATGCGCACGTCATAGGTGCCGAAGTTCGGCGCCTTCTTGTAGCCGGTTGCGTGCAGGAAAACGGTGTCCGGAAAATCTTTCGCGACCTTCAGTTCGAAGTCCTGATAGCCGAAGCTCGAACCGATGATGATCTTGTTGCCCTTGTTCGCCAGATCGCGGAACACGCGCTCGGAGTCGGCCGATTCCGGCACGTTTTCAATGCGGGTGATCTTGATCTTGCTGCCGAACTTCGCTTCCGCTTCCTTCGAGCCCTGGTCGTGCGCGAAGGTCCAGCCGGCATCGCCCGGATTGCCGAGATAGACGAACGCGACGCCCGGCGCATCGGCGGCCTGCGCGCTTTGCGCGAGCGGCGCGGCGAGCGCCAGCGAGGCCGCGCCCCAAGCAAAAGCGGTCAGCAGATTTCTTCTCTTCATGTTTTCTCCTGTTGTGTTTATCGAATGATGTGAAACATGTGGTCGATGGATGCTCAATCAGCCCGCCGAGAAAAACGGCTTGCCCAACGATGCAGGTGCATTCAGCCGAATCGTGTTCGGATTGCGCGAAATCAGCACCAGCACGACGACCGTCGCGACGTACGGCAGCATCGCGAGGAATTGCGTCGGCACCGGCACGCCGATTGCCTGCGCATAGAACTGCAGCCCGGTCACGGCACCGAACAGCAGCGCGCCGATCAGAAGACGCCCCGGGCGCCACGTCGCGAACACGACCAGCGCAAGCGCGATCCAGCCGCGGCCCGAAGTGAGCTGCTCCTGCCACAAATGCAGGTTGACGATCGAGTAGTAGCCGCCCGCGAGCCCCGCCATGCCGCCGCCGAAGGCCACCGCGCCGTAGCGCACGCCGACTACCGGAAAACCGACTGAGTGCGCCACCTGCGGCGATTCGCCGACCGAGCGCAGCACCAGACCCGCGCGCGTGCGGTAAAGGAACCAGCCGATCACCGCGAACATCAGGAACGCGAGGTAGTCGAGCGGCGTGAGGCTGAAAAGCGCGGGCCCGAGCACCGGAATCTTCGAGAGGCCGGGAATGGTCCACGTGTCGATGGTCGCGCGCACCGCGGCCGACGTGTAGGGCTTGCCGACATACGCCGAGAGGCCGATGCCGAAGATTGTCAGCGAGAGGCCGGTGGCGACCTGGTTGGCGAGCATGGTGAGCGTGAGAAAGGCGAACAGCAGCGACATCGCGAGACCGGCGCCGATCGCGGCGAGCACGCCGAGCCACGGGTTGCCGGTGATCGCGGTGACCGCGTAGCCGCTCACCGCGCCCATCAGCATCATGCCTTCGACGCCGAGGTTGAGGACGCCCGATTTTTCGGTGACGAGTTCGCCCGCGCCCGCGAACATCAGCGGGATCGCGGCGGTGACGGCGCTCGAGGTGAGCGCGCTGGCTTGTTGAATGTCCATTTGGATCCGGCGCAAAAAATCAGTGAACGATATGCAGTGTGCGAGTCAGTGAACCTGGGCAGCCAGGGTTCGGCGGCGCACACGGTAGTTCACGAACAGATCGGCACCCAGCAGGCAGAACAGCAACAGCCCCTGGAACACGCCGGACAGCGCCTGCGGCAGTTGCATCGAAGTCTGCACCGCTTCGCCGCCGAGATACAGCAGCGCCATCAGCAGGCTCGCGAGCACGATCCCAACCGGATGCAGCCGCCCCACGAACACGACGATGATCGCGGTGAAGCCATAACCCGGCGACCACGTGGCCTGCAATTGCCCGATCGGACCAGCGATCTCCCCCATGCCGGCGAGGCCCGCGAGGCCGCCGCTGATCAGCAGCGAGGTCCAGATGGTTTTCTTGTCGGAGAAACCGGCGTAGCGCGCGGCGAGCGGCGCGAGACCGCCGACGTTCATGCGGTAGCCCGCGAAGCTCTTGCGCATGAAGACCCACACGAGCGGAATCGCGATCAGCGTGACGAATACCGAGGCGTTCAGGCGCGTGCCGCGCAGCCATTTGATGTGCCAGTCGCCGGCGAAGGTCGGATAGAGCGCGTCGCCGCCGAACATCTCCGAAAGCGGGAAGTTCATGCCTTGCGGGTCGCGCCATGGGCCGCTCACCAGATAGATCAGCAGTTGCGTGGCCACATACGTGAGCATCAGGCTGACGAGAATCTCGTTGGTGTTGAAGCGGCTCTTGAGCAGCGCCGGAATCGCCGCCCACGCCATGCCGCCGAGCACGCCGGCGATCATCATGGTCGGCAGAATCCACCAGCCGCTGGCCTGGTCGAAATAGATCGCGACGCCGCTCGCGGCAATGCCGCCGAGCAGCATCTGCCCTTCGGCGCCGATGTTCCAGACGTTGGCGCGATAGCCGATGGCAAGACCGAGGCCGATCAGGCACAACGGCGACGCCTTCAGCAGCAGCTCGGACCAGCCGTTCACGCTGGACAGCGGCTCGATGAAAAATGCGTGCATGGCCTGCAGCGGATCGCGGCCGACGAGGCTGAAGATCAGAAAGCCGATCGCGAGCGTGAGCAACGCGGCGATCAGCGGCACGGCGAGCTGCATGGTGCGCGAGGGCGTCGTGCGTGCTTCGAGTCGATACGGAAGGATCATGGGTAGCGTGTGATTTATAGGGTTCTCGTTCTGATGCGGAGCGACGTCACGCGTATTCGCGAGACAGACGCCGGCTCAGGCATGCGCCGGCTGTTCCGCGGAAGGCGCCGCGCCCTCGCGCTCGCCGAACAGGCCCGCCATCCAGCGGCCGATTTCCTCGGCGTTGGTCGCCCCCGTGGCGCGCACCGGCGAGAGTCTGCCGCCGGCGAGCACCGCGATGCGATCGCAGATGTCGAACAACTCTTCCAGTTCCTCCGAGATCACCAGAATCGCCACGCCGCGCGCCGACAGGTCGAGTAGCTGCTGACGGATGAACGCCGCCGCGCCCACGTCGACGCCCCATGTGGGCTGCGCGACCACCAGCACCTTGGGCGCCTGCAGAATCTCGCGGCCCATGATGTACTTCTGCAGATTGCCGCCCGACAGACTTTGCGCGAGCGCTTCGGAGCCGCCGCAGCGCACGTCGAAAGCGTCGATGCAGCGCTTCGCGAACGCGCGCATCGCGCCCGACCTGATCCAGCCCGTCCTCACCATCTGCTGACGATGCGCGGTCAGCAGCGCGTTTTCCGACAGCGTCATGGCCGGCACCGCGCCGCGGCCGAGGCGCTCCTCCGGCACGAAGCCGAAACCGAGCGCGCGCCGGCCGCCCGCGCCGAGCCGCCCGGCCGCCTTGCCGCAAATCGTGACCGCGTCGGCGCGCACGCCCCGCTTTTCGCCCGACAGGGCCGACAGCAGTTCGGCCTGCCCGTTGCCCGACACGCCCGCAATGCCGAAGATCTCGCCGGCATGCACGCCGAACGACACGTCACGCAGCGACGTGCCGAACGGGTCGTCGCTTTCCACCGAGAGTTGCTTCACGTCGAGCAGCACCGCGCCCGGGTTGTGCTCGCGCCGCGTGTAGTCCGGCAGCGAATGGCCGACCATCAATTGCGCGAGCGACGCGTGGGTTTCGCCTTTGGGCCTCACGTGACCGGTCACGCGGCCGCCGCGCATCACCGTCGCGGTGTCGCACAGTTCCTGGATTTCGTCGAGCTTGTGGCTGATGTAGAGAATGCTGCAGCCTTCGGCGGCCAGCCGCCGCAGCGTCTCGAACAGCTTGCGGACCGCTTGCGGCGTCAGCACCGAAGTCGGTTCGTCCATGATCAGCAGACGCGGGTTCTGCAGCAGGCAGCGCACGATCTCGACGCGCTGCCGCTCGCCCACCGTCAGGCTATGCACGTGGCGCTGCGGATCGATGTCGAGGCCGTAGTCGGCCGAGACTTCGCGAATGCGCCTGGCGAGCGATTTCAGATCGAAGGGTTCGTCGAGCGCGAGCGCGATGTTTTCGCCGACCGTGAGCGTCTCGAACAGCGAAAAGTGCTGGAACACCATACCGATACCCAGCTTGCGCGCGGCCGCCGGGCTCGCGATCTCGACCGTCTGACCTTCCCACTGCATCTCGCCGGCGTCGGGCCGCACCGCGCCGTAGATGATTTTCATCAGCGTGCTTTTGCCGGCGCCATTTTCGCCGAGCACGGCATGGATTTCGCCCGGCGCGACGATCAACGTGACGTCGTCGTTGGCTCGCACGGCCGGATATTGTTTGGTGATGCCCTGAAGCATCAACCGGGGCGCCGTCTGTGCCGGCCTGTCCGCCGGCTGCGCGGCGGCGCCGTTGCTATAAGAAGAGTCGCTCATGTGATTCCGTAGTGCGTCAGTGACTTCCGGATACAGCGCGTTCGCCGCCCTTGCCGGCAAGCGATCCGTCACCACAACCGGATGACAATACCTAATTCGACCCAGTCAGTCGAGCCATCAAAATTCCCCGCAAACCCGCGTCGCAGCGCGCTCTGCGGGTATGCCACCCTTGACGCGGTTTTTCGTTCATATTAAAAGTCATATACACCCACGCCCACTCGATCAGCCAGAACATATATTTCGGAGAAGTCATGAGTCAGCAACGCGAGGCGATCGATACCTACCTATTACGCGTCTTGCACACCCTGTTGATGGAACGCAGCGTCACGCGCGCGGCCGTCAAACTGAATCAGTCACAACCCGCCATCAGCGCGGCGCTGCGCCGTTTGCGCGACATCACCGGCGACCCGCTGCTGGTGCGCGGCAAATCCGGCATGGTGCCGACGGAATACGGCCTGCGCCTGCTCGAACCGGTGCAGAACGCGCTGCGCGAGATCGAACGCATCAAGTTCCAGCAGCACAACTTCGATCCGGCCACGTCCATTCGTTGCTACCGGATCGGCTGCCCGGACTATCTGAACGTGCTGTTCGTGCCGACGGTGGTTGAGCGCTTCCGGCAGGCCGCGCCGAACGCGACGCTCGAGTTTCATTCGCTGGGCCCGGCGTTCGACTACGAACTCGCGCTCGAAGACGGCAAGCTCGACATCGTGGTCGGCAACTGGCCGGAGCCGCCCGAGCAGTTGCACCTGTCGAACCTGTTCGTCGATCAGATCGTCTGCCTGATGAGCAACGCACATCCGTTCGCCAAACGCGGCGGGCTCACACTCGACCAGTACCTGAATGCGCCGCATCTTGCGCCTACTCCTTATTCGGTGGGCCAGCGCGGCGCGATCGACGTGCATCTCGCGCGCGAGCGGTTAAAGCGTCATGTCGTAGTTACGTTGCCGTACTTCAATCTGGCGCCGTACGTGCTGATCAAGTCCGATCTGATCTTTACGACCACGCGCCTCTTTGCCGATTACTACGCCAAATTCCTGCCGCTCACGGTCGTGCCCGCACCGCTCGATTTCCCGCCAATGCAGTACTACCAGTTGTGGCACGAACGCGTGCATTACTCCGACGAAGTGCGCTGGCTGCGCAGCCTGGTCGCTGAAGCGACCAGGACGTTGATCGACAAGCCTTGAAGCTTTTACGTTTATGTGGGTTATCGGCGGCGCTCTGCGTCTCATCACCGATAGCCCTGCTCTTGCGTTACGCCGCTCCCTCGTAGAGCGTCTTCGCCAACCGGTTGTGTTGCTCGATCACCGGCCCGAGCTCCAGCGTCGTCAACTGTCCATCCTTCACGACCACCTTGCCGCCGATCACGCTGCAACTCACTTGCGACGGCGCGCAGAACACGAGCGCCGCAACCGGATCATGCAACGCGCCCGCGAACAGCGGCTGACGCAAATCGAACGACACGAAGTCCGCCGCCATGCCGGGCGCCAGCGCGCCGATATCGTCGCGATTGAGCACCTTCGCGCCGCCGAGCGTGGCGATTTCCAATGCTTCGCGCGCGGTCATCGCATCGGGACCAAAGCCGACTCGCTGCAGCAATAAAGCCTGGCGCACTTCGGCGACCATCTGCGCGCCGTCGTTCGACGCCGAGCCGTCGACGCCCAGGCCCACCGGCACGCCCGCCAGACGCATGCGCCTGACCGGCGCGATACCCGAGGCGAGCCGCATGTTCGAACACGGACAATGCGCGACGCCGGTGCCGGTGCGCGCGAACAGTTCAATGCCCGCGTCGTCGAGTTGTACACAGTGCGCGTGCCACACGTCGTGACCGACCCAGCCGAGGTCTTCCGCATACTCCGCCGGTGTCATGCCGAACTTCTCTCGGCTATACGCGACGTCGTTGATGTTCTCCGCCAGATGCGTATGCATCGACACACCGTACTGCCGCGCCATGACTGCCGATTCGCGCATCAGATCGCGGCTCACCGAGAACGGCGAGCATGGCGCGACCACCACGCGCAGCATCGCGTAACGCCCTTCGTCGTGGTACGTCTCGATCAGGCGCTGCGTGTCCTTCAGAATGTCCGCTTCACGTTCGACCACCGAATCCGGCGGCAGGCCGCCGTCTTTCTGCCCCACGCTCATGCTGCCGCGCGCCGCGTGAAAACGCATGCCGATCCGGCGCGCCGCGGCGATGCTGTCGTCGAGTCGGCTGCCGTTCGGATAGATATACAAATGGTCGCTCGAAGTCGTGCAACCGGACAGCAACAGCTCGGCCATTGCCGTCAGCGTCGAGACTTCGATCATCTCCGGCGTGAGGTTCGCCCACACCTTGTAGAGGCTGGTCAACCAGCCGAACAACTCGGCGTTCTGCGCGGCGGGAATCGCGCGCGTCAGGCTTTGATACATGTGATGGTGCGTGTTCACGAGACCCGGAATCACCAGGTGGCCACGCATGTCCAGCACTTCGTCGGCCGTTTGCGGCAATTGCGCCGTCGGTCCGACCGCGACGATGCGGTTGTCCTCGATATACAGGCCGCCGTCGCGCAGTTCGCGCCGGGCGCCATCCATCGTGACCAGCACGTCCGCGTGCTTCACCAGCATCGTTTTCTTCGGCTTATTCGTTTGATTAGCCGCTTGTTCCATCGTCATTCGTTTCTCCGCTTCATTGCTTCCGTGCAAAGCCGTTCGAACGCGATGTGACGGCACGCCACCGTGCCGCCGCGTCGCATGGAACGCCGTTGGCCCGGTTACCCAGCGCGTTTGCGCCGTCTTCGGGGTGGGTTGCGGCCGGATCGTCGTCGATTCCCGTTTGCTGCAACGCACAGACGTAACCTTCGACGGCCAAAATAATGCTGGCAACTCACGCCAATGCGATACCCAACTTCACGCCGCCGATATAGTGGGCCTTTTTTGGCGCCGGTACGATCCGCCGGTAAGACAAATACGCTGTCATGGTCGAAGGAATCGGCTCTTTTCGGCTTTCAGCAGGCTGTCTGTCATGCGCCAGGTATTATCTTTCCTATCTCGCGCGCGCTGAGCGGAACAACCTTTTTACAATGGCTGCCACGGCGCTCGCTTCAATTCGCCGACGGGTATGTAGCCACTGACGTGGAGCCTCGATCCGCCGCAAACGTATCTGGATCGGGCTGCCGCCGAAACCTCGCATTCACATAAGGAAAATTGCGAATGGGAAAGCTCACTACCCATGTGCTCGACACCGCGAACGGCCGTCCCGGCGCGGGCATCAAGGTCGAACTCTTCGCGCTCTCGGGCGACACGCGCCGCGCGCTCAAAACCACCCTGACCAATGACGACGGCCGTTGCGACCAGCCGCTGCTCGAAGGCGACGCGCTGGTTCCGGGCGAATACGAACTCGTGTTCGGCGCCGGCGACTACTTCGCGTCGATCGGCACGAAGGTGCCGGAGCCGCGTTTCGTCGATCGCGTCGTGTTGCGCTTCGGCGTGGCCGATGCCAGCGCGCATTATCACGTGCCGTTGCTGGTGTCGCCGTGGTCGTACAGCACGTATCGCGGCAGCTAGCGAGACATCTGCCGCGAGCTGTCGGGAAAACGAGGTCGAGATCGCGCCGCCTGACGATCGCGCCCGATTGCATTGCGCAGATGCTCGCTGAGCCACATGCGAGCACCCGCGAAACGCAATCGAACGCACGCGGTTGCAGCGAACCCGATCCGCCCCGACAAACCAATAAAAAACGGCGTCGTGCGAACTGAGCGCACCGCGTCTTTCGCCCCGCGATCCGCGCTCTGACGTGCCGCCCTGCCAACGACCCGCCAACCGGGTTCCAGAAGGCGCAAAACGTCGTTGCGTGTACAACGAATCAGAAGTGGAGGAGTTTCATGGAAGGCTTTATCACAGACTGGTTGAATCTGGCGATTCGCTGGTTTCACGTCATCGCCGCGATTGCATGGATCGGCGAATCGTTCTATTTCGTCGCGCTCGACAACAGCCTGAAGCCGCCCGCGGACCCGAACCAGCGCAAGCGCGGCGTATTCGGCGAACTGTGGCACGTGCACGGCGGCGGCTTCTACAACATGCAGAAGTACACCGTCGCGCCGCCGGAAATGCCGGAGGATCTGCACTGGTCGAAGTGGCCTTCGTACACCACGTGGCTCTCGGGCTTCGGTCTCTTTACCGTGCTGTATCTGTTCTCGCCGAGCACCTACCTGATCGACAGGAACGTGCTGGATATGGGCCCGGTGGTCGCGGTCGCCTCGGCGCTCGGCTTCCTCGCCGCCGGCTGGATCGTGTACGACTCGCTGTGCCGCATTCTCGGCAACAAGGACAAGGTACTCGGCGTCTGCGTCGGCGTGTACGTGCTGATCGCGGCATGGCTCGCGTGCCATATCTTCGCGGGCCGCGCGGCCTATCTGATCATGGGCGCGATGCTGGCCACGATCATGTCGGCCAACGTGTTCTTCGTGATCATTCCGGGCCAGCGCAAGATGGTCGACGCCATGCTCAAGGGTGACACGCCGAATCCGATCTACGGCAAGCGTGGCAAGCAGCGTTCGGTGCACAACACGTATTTCACGTTGCCGGTCGTGTTCGCGATGCTGTCGAACCACTACGCGATGACCTACACGCATCCGTACAACTGGGCCGTGCTGCTGGTCATCATGCTGGCCGGCGCGCTGATCCGTCAGTTCTTCGTGATGCGTCATCGTGGCCAGGTGCTGTGGTATCTGCCGCTGGTCGGCATCGCGCTGATGTTCGTCGCCCTCTTCTGGACCATGCCGAAGCCGGTGGTGTCGCAAGCCCAGGCCGCGAACTCGCCGGTGCTCAAGGTGGCCGATATCGCACCGGTGCTGCAGCAGCGCTGTGTGGCTTGCCACTCCGCGCATCCGACGATGATGGGCAGCGCGCCGGCCGGCGTGCTGCTGGATACGCCGGATGAGATCTCGCAGAACGCGCAGCGGATCTATCAGCAAGCCGTGACGCTGAAGGCCATGCCGCTCGGCAACGTGACGCATATGACCGACGACGAGCGGATGAAGATCGCCGCGTGGTTCGAAGGTGGTGCGGTGAAGTGATGACCGGCCGGGCGCGCGGCCCGGCATGGCAAAAGATGAGCAATGTGAAGCGGGCTTTTCGCGCGAGCGGAAAGCCCGCTTTTCTTTGGCCGCCTCGGCGTCGGTTCCTTAAACGCTAATAGTCAGTTGTAGCCTTTAGATATGAGCGTGTCCGTGCTCGTGCGGCTGCTCGAAGCGGCAGGCTACGACCTCAAGTTCGTCGCGCATGGACACGGGCGCACGCTCGAAGACATCCTCGCTGAACAAGGCAATCCAGACGCGAACTCATGAGGCTCGATGTTCAGGTACTGGGCAAGAATGTCGCCACGCTATTTCGCGAGCGCGACGACTACGTCCTCAAATACAACCTCAACGCGAGCGCGGCGGACTTCGTCAGCCTGACCATGCCGGTGCGCGACGAGGCCTGGCGCTGGCCGCGCGATCTGCATCCGTTTTTCCGGCAGAACCTGCCGGAGGGTTATCTGCTGAATCTGATCCGCGAGCAATTCGGACCGTTGCTCGACGGCACCACAGCATCAGTGATGCTGTGGGTTCTTTTTAAGTCAACCTGCCAGCTACGTCAAAGCGATAGAACTCAAACCGCCACCGCGCTCAAAGCATCTTCCGTGAGCCACAACGACTCGGCCAGATCCTGCTCATTGAGATTGAGCCCGTCCCCGCCGCGATCGACAACGAGAAAGTCGCTCACTTCACCCAACGCAATCAGCGGATGGTGCCACACGCCCTTCGCATAGTTCACGCCCTGCCAGCCGCTCGTCACGAACGCGCGAATCCTCGACGCATCCAGCTCGCCTGCCGGCACCACGACCACCAGATACGGCTTGTCGTTCAGCGGCACGAACGCCTGGCTGCCAAGCGGATGCCGCTCGAGCATCTTGACCTCGAACGGCAGCGTGCGCGGCTGCCCGCGAAACAGGTTCACGAGCGGACGGCCGTTCTCGTCGGCGACGTCCACTTTCGCGAGATCGTGATAGCGGATCGTCGTGCCGAGGTTGATCGGAATCTGCTTCGCGCCTTCGAGTTCGATCACGTCGCCGAATGCGGCGAACGCTTCCTTCGTCAACGGTTCGATCGCGAGCGTTTTCATGATGCGAGCGTGCCCCACAGACGCAGACGCGACACGCCGCCGTCCGGAATGATATTGAAGCGCACGTGCGTCACCGGACCCAGCGCCGCGATTTCGCTTTCGAAATAGTGCTGGTTGTCCATCTTCAGCTTCTGTTCGCCGAGTAGCACCGGCCAGAACATGGCTTGCGTGATCAGCGAACTGTCCGTGCCGCCCGTCACGTACGCGGCCTGAATCGAGCAGCGGTCCGGATAGTTGCCCTTGAAGTGCGCCGTATCGACTTCGATCTTTCTGATCACGCCCGGTTGCGCCAGCGCGACGATGGCCCAGTCGTTGCCCGGCTCGCGACGGCGGCGCGTTTCCCAGCCATCGCCCATATTAACGCCGCGGCCCGGCATCAGGATCGTCGACGCGGCGCCGAAGTGCTGGTTGTTCGCGGCGACCAGATAAGCGCCGTTTTCCATCGCGGCCAGATCGAACTGTTCCGTGCGGCTCGCGCCGGCCCAGTCGACTTGCGGCTGACCATACACGCGAAGACGCGCAATGCCGCCGTCCGGGTAAATATTCACACGCAGGTGCGTATACGCGTTCGCGTCGCTGACTTCATGATAGTGGTGGCTATTGCCCTGCAATGTGGTCGACGCAACGATTTCGGTCCACTGCGTCGACTGGTTCGGCACGCCGTCCACCACGCGCGCGGCTTCGACCGATGCCGCCGGCGGGAAGTTACCCGTGAAGTGGCTGGTGTCGAGATCCAGGCCCTTGATCACGCCCGGACGCGCCAGCTTCACCACGCACCAGTCATAACCGGTGACGCGCTTGCGGCGCGTTTCCCAGCCGTCCATCCATTTGCCGTTGTCGTCGTACTTGCCCGGAACGAAAACGGCCGGTTCTGGATTCAGCATGCGTTCCTTCGGTGCGAAGAAATCGTCGCTGGCCTCGAGCGCCTGCGCGCCCAGACGCGGGTCCGCCAGGTTCACATAGCGGCGCGTGAATTCCGGTGCGTTGGGGTCGAGAATCGGGAGTGCCATTTTTGTCTTCCTTGATATTTGCCAGTGCTGAAAAACGTTTCGGGTTCGAGGTTCGCGACGCGTGGTTCAACCTCACGCGTCGATCAGGTCGTCGAGCCGGAAACGTGCGATGCGGTAGATCTGATCGAGGCTCGCGCGCAGTTCTTCAGCGCGGCTGTTGTTCACGCGCGCCTTGAAGTTCGCGATGATGCCGTGACGGTCATACCCGCGCACGGCGAGGATGAACGGAAAGCCGAACTTCTCGCGATAAGCGGCGTTCAGCGCGAGCAGTTTGTCGAATTCTTCCTGCGTGCATTGTGCGAGCCCGGCGCCGCTCTGCTCACGCGTGGATTCGGCCGTCAGTTCGCCGCGCACGGCGGCCTTGCCCGCGAGTTCCGGGTGAGCGTTGATCAACGCCAGTTGCCTGTCTTCGCCGGCCGTCTCGACCACGTTCGACATCTTGCGATGCAACTCGTCGATGCTGGCGAACGGCCGTTGCTGCGCGGCAATTTCCGCGACCCACGGCGAGTGCTCGAAAATGCCCGACAGCGCTGCCACGAACGCGTCGGTCGAGATGCTGTTGAGTTGGTCCAGAGTGTATTGCATCGCCTTCATGCCGCTGTCCCGCGGTTGCCTCGTTGGTAAGGGTGATGTTCGCGCCAGTGGCGCGCAATGTCGACGCGCCGCGTCACCCACACGCGATCGTGCTGTTCGATATGATCGAGAAAACGTTGCAGCGCGCGAAAACGACCAGGCCGGCCGAGCAGACGGCAATGCATGCCGATGGAAAGCATCTTTGGCGCTTCGTCGCCCTCTTCGTAGAGCACGTCGAATGCATCGCGCAGATACGTGAAGAAGTGGTCCGCCGTGTTGAAGCCTTGCGGGCTTGCAAAGCGCATGTCGTTGGTGTCGAGCGTGTACGGCACGATCAGTTGCGGCACCGTCGCGCCGCCGGTAACGCCGACGTCCATCCAGAACGGCAGATCGTCGCCGTAGTAGTCCGAATCGTAGAGGAAGCCGCCGTATTCGGCGACCAGACGACGCGTATTGGGACTGTCGCGGCCGGTGTACCAGCCAAGCGGACGCTCGCCCGTCACACGTTCGATCGCTGCCATGCCGAGACGCATGTGCTCCGCTTCTTTCTCTGGCGACACGTCCTGATAGTGAATCCAGCGATAGCCGTGGCAGGCGATCTCATGACCGAGTTCCACGAAGGCGCGCGCCAGTTCCGGATGCCGTTCGATCGCCATGCCTACGCCGAACACCGTAAGCGGCAGGCCGCGCTTTTCGAATTCGCGCAGAATGCGCCACACACCCGCGCGCGAGCCGTATTCGTAGATCGACTCCATGCTCATGTGGCGAGCCGGATAAGCCGCCGCGCCGACGATTTCCGACAGGAACTGCTCCGAGCCGGGATCGCCGTGCAACACGCAGTTTTCACCGCCTTCTTCGTAGTTCAGGACGAATTGCACCGCGACACGCGCTTGCCCCGGCCAATTGGCCTGCACCGGGTGGCGGCCGTAGCCGGTCAGATCGCGTGGGTAGTTCGGGTCGAGTGGCATGGTTTGACGAATGCGTGGTGATGGTACGTAAAATTCGCGTGGAATTCACGCGGCAGGCACGTGGGGCTGACGTGAGATGCACGCTGCGTACATCTCGCGCCGGCGCAGGTCGTAAAACACCGGAAACAGCACGTGAAGCGGCAGAAAAAAACCCTTCAGGCACCCCGCGCCGAGTTGGACCAGTGTAGCGAAAACACCCGGACCCGCCCATACACCCGGGCAGATAGTGCGTGTCACACTGAATGTATGTGCCGCCCTGCTTCCGTAGTGTTTACCCGCAACGAATCGGACGTTGCCGCATTCTCCGGTGCACTCGCGGAGGAAACGCCGGCAGAGTCGCGTGGTGGCAGCGGATTCGGATCGGCTTCAGCCGGACTGAAGGACTCCAGCGCGCCGTCGTAACGCTTGGGCAGCGGCCGCGCGTAGTCACCGCGCTTGGCCGTCGAAAGACGCAGCGTGACCAGCGCCTCGGTCCATTTCACCGCCGCGGTCACACCCTCGATCACCGGCGCGCCGAGCGCGTCTTCGATTTCCGCGCACAGTTCGGCCATACCCGCGCAGCCGAGCACGATCGCGTCCGAACCGTCCTCGTCGAGCGCGCGCCGGCATTCGTCGAGAATGATGCGACGCGCCGCCGAGCCTGGCTTGTCGAGGTCGAGTACGGCGACGTCGGTGGCGCGCACGTTACGGCAAAACCGCTTCATGCCGTAGCGCTCGGCGAGGTGCCACGCCATGCCGCATGTGCGCGCCAGCGTGGTCACCACCGAGAAGCCCGGCGCGAGCACGCTGGCCGCGTGCATCGCCGCCTCGGCGATGCCGATCACGGGGCCCCGCGCCAACTCACGCGCCGCATAGAGACCGGGATCGCCGAAGCAGGCGATCACGTAGCCATCGCAGCCTTCGCGCTCGCCGGCGGCGACCTCGGCGAGCAAACCCGGCGTCGCGAGTGCTTCGTCGTAATAGCCCTCGATCGACGGCGGTCCCATTGTCGGATTCACGGCGATGACTTCGGTGCCCGGCGCGGCCACTTCACGCGCGCAGCGGCCCATCGCCTCCGTCATGCGTTGGGTGGTATTCGGGTTGATCAGTTTGATGCGCATATCGACTCCTGTTGCATCTGCAAAATTCAGCATGCGATTCAGCGTGCAATCACACGATAGAACAGCGCGGCGAGCCCGGCGCCGATGAACCACGAGAAGTTCGCCATACCGTCGAGCGAGGGCACCATCACGCAGATCACCGCGATCACGGCTGCCGGCAGCAGCGCGGCCACGGCCCGATAGTTCACGCCGTTGCGATACCAGTACGAGCCGGTGGGCGCGACCGTGTACAGATCGTCGAGAACGATTTTCTGACGCTTCACGAGGTAGTAATCGACGATCAGTACACCGTACAAAGGTCCGATGAAGCTGCCGAGAACGTCCAGCGTGTAGTGAATCACGGCCGGGTTGTTGAACAGATTCCACGGCGTGATGAAGATCGACGCCACCGCCGCGAGCATACCGCCCGCGCGCCAGCTGATCAGGCGCGGCGCGACATTGGAAAAGTCGAACGCCGGCGAGACGAAATTGGCGACGATGTTGATGCCGATCGTCGCGATCGTAAAGGTCAGCGCGCCGAGAATCACCGCGGTCGGATAGTCGATGCGGCCCACGGTTTCGACCGGGTCCGTGATCAGCTCGCCGAACACCGGCAGCGTGGCCGCGGTCGTAATCACCGTCACCAGCGAGAAGGCCAGAAAGTTGACCGGCAGCCCCCAGAAGTTGCCACGCTGCACGCTGCGAAAGCTCTTGCCGTAGCGCGAAAAGTCGCCGAAGTTCAGCATGGGTCCGGAGAAGTACGACACCACCAGCGAAGTCGCCGTGATCATCACCGGCACGACCTGCATGCCGTGATATTTGACACCGCCCAGATTGATGCCGATGTTGCGCCACCCTGCGCGATACACCATGTAGCCCGCGAGAATGAACATCACCACATAGACGGCCGGCCCGGCAAAGTCGATGAACTTCTTGATGGTCTCCATGCCGTGCCAGAACACCAGTGCCTGCAAGACCCACAGCAGCATGAAACCGGCCCAGCCGAGCGTGGACAGTCCCATGAAGCCGTGATGATGAACATCGGCATAAGGCAGCAACTGCGGAACGAACTTCAACACCACGATCACCAGCGCGCTCGACGCCAGATAGGTCTGAATGCCATACCACGCAACCGCGATCAGGCCGCGAATCACCGCGGGAATATTCGCGCCGAGCACGCCGAAAGTCGCGCGGCATGCGACCGGATAAGGTACGCCGTTCGCCTGGCTGGGCTTCGCGATCAGGTTGCACAAGAGGTTCACGATCGTGATGCCGACCAGCAGCGCGATCAGCACCTGCCAGCTCGTCAAGCCGAGCGCGAACAGACTGCCCGCGAACACATAGCCGCCGACGCTGTGCACGTCCGACATCCAGAACGCGAAGATGTTGTAGGCGCCCCAGGTTTGATGGCGCAACGGCGCGAGGTCTTCGTTATAGAGCCGCTCGCTGTAGCCTGCCGGCATCGACGGATCGCCGGGCGCGCCGCCGTCGGTGTAAGCGGGAATTGCGGGACTGCCGGGCGCTGCACTGAACTGAGCCATGATTCCTCCTTGGGATAGGGACCATCGATAGCGAATCGAAGGACGTTGCATCGGCCATGCCAGTCGCGCGCTCTGTCCGCTCGGAACAAAGGGCATGCGAGCCGCTAGTTGGCCGTGCCGCGGATATCTCCGTACTGAAGTACTTGTGGTTATCGCACCGCCGGCAGCCGCGGACCGCCGGCGATGCGTTGCTGCTACTCCAGGTCCGTCGCCCGGCGGCGGACACGCGTGCGCAAGCCGGCAGCGCTCACGCCGAGCCGCCTTGCAACGCCTGATTCGTTCAGTTCAATTCAGTGCGGCGCGCACCACTAAAGCGCGCACGCCGGCCGCCTGCCTCAGCCTGGCGCGGACTTTGTCGTGGATACATCTCTGGGCGCACCGTTGAGTGCGCCGAACACTTCACGCAGATCGGCCGCGCCGCGCGCGGGACGGTCCAGCATCTTCAACTCGACGCTTTGCAGATGGCGCGACATCAGTGCCGCCGCCTCTTTCGCATCGCCGGCGTCGAGCGCGGCGAGAATGGCTTCGTGGTCCTCGAACGAGCATGGGCTGCGTCCGAGCGACTCGTACAGCGCGGAAATCAGCGTGGAGCGCGCCACCAGCCCGTTCAGGCAGTCGCACAACACGGTGTTGCCGGTGAGCCCCGCCAACTCGGTGTGAAACTCGCCCGACAGGCGAATCCACGCCGGAAAATCACGCGTTTCGAACGCTTTACGTTCCCGGCCGATCATGCTGCCAATGCTCTTCAAACGCCGCACGCCGTGACCGCTGCAAATCTTTTCCACCACCGCCAGTTCGATGATGCGGCGCATCTCGAATACTTCATGCACTTCCTGCAACGACGGGCTCGCCACGAACGCTCCGCGATTCGGTTCGAGATCGACGAGGTGGTCGGTGGCCAGTTGCGCTAACGCCTGCCGGATCGGGCCGCGCTTCACGCCGAATACTTCGCATAACTGCGCTTCTGTCAGCTTGGCGCCCGGCGCGAGCCGATGCTCGAGGATCGCCGCGCGGATGCGCTCGGCGATCGCTTCGGGTTTCGAACTATTGGCGGCGGCGGACTCTGTGTCGGACATGATGTTCGTCTCGGTATGTTGGTCATCATAGGATGGACATAAACATTGTCAACAATTTTTGATTTAAATTTCGACAATTTCTACGGTGAAGGTGGACGGACTGGCTGTTGGACTTGGCTTGGCAGCCCGTCCTGTCTATGTATAGGTTTATTAGGCGGGAACGGCACCGTCTGTTGAGAGCAGATTTTGTCAACAAAATCGCTGAACCTTCACGGAGCATCCTGTTGGTGGCAGCTTTTAAAACATGACCGTTAGTTGCGATATTGAATTGAAAGAAAACGGGCGACTGCCCGCTTCCCTTCTCCGCCGGTTCAGGCGAGGTATGGATAGTCCGACAAGCTCAGTCTGAATCCATGCGCGTCGGCAACCAGATGCGCGTTCGCGCCAACCGGCAGCGTCAGCATGTTGCGAACATGCCCGAATTGCAGGCCGGTGACGATCGGAATGCCGATCACCGACCTCGCCTGCTCGATCACTGCATGCAGATCGTAGCCATTGTCGTAGTCGTACGCTTTGGCGCCGGAGAAGTCGCCCAGCACGAGCGCCTGCTGCTGCGCGAGGATGCCGGACAGGTGCAGTTGATAAATCATCCGCTCGACCCGGAACGGTTGTTCGTTGACGTCCTCGATGAACAGGATGCCGCCCTTCACCGGCGGCATATACGGCGTGCCGATCAGCGACACCAGCACCGCCAGATTGCCCCCCCACAACATGCCTGAGACGTCCACCGGCTGCGCCTGCGGCGTGTTGCTCGAGACCGTCATGGTCGGCTTCGTCAACGCGGACCAGAAGTGCTGCATGGTGAATTCGCTGAGTTCCTCCGCGCCGAAGTCGCTCATCACCATCGGACCGCCGAAGGTCTTCACGCCGGCGCGCGCCAGCAACGCAAGCTGGATCGCGGTGAAATCGCTGTGCCCCACCAGAGCGACAGGCTGATCGGTCAGCCGCCGTTGCAGCCCGTCATAGTCGAGCCCGTGCAGAATGCGCACCGCGCCGTAGCCGCCGCGCACGGCCAGCACGATGTCCGGCAACTCGCGCGACGGGTCGGCGAGCCGGTTCAGATCGGCTGCGCGCTGACCGTCCGTGCCTGCGAAACGCTGGTAGCGGCGCTTCGCCGCTTCCGCGCCCTCGACACGATGTCCCTGCGCATGCAAACGTTGCAGCGCGCGATGCAGCACCTCCGGATCATGCGGATACCCGGACGGAGCGATCAGTTCGATGGTGCGATGGACGGCCATGAGCAAGACCTTATTGGACGTTGTTGTTTCAGGGCGCTTTCGCCGGGCCCGCTTCGCCACTCGCGTCGGCGCGTGCCGACGCGCGCGCTTCGCGGCTTGCGCGCCGCCGTTCGGCAAAGAACGATTTGAGCGCCGCGCCGCATTCGCTTTCGAGCACGCCGCCGGTCACCGAGGTGTGATGATTCAACTGCGGATTCGCGAACGCATCGACGACACTGCCGCACGCGCCGGTTTTCGGATCGCGCGCCCCGAATACGACACGGGCGATGCGCGCGTGCATGATCGCGCCGGCGCACATCAGGCACGGCTCAAGCGTCACGTAAAGTTCGCAGCCCGGCAGACGGTAGTTTTCGACAGCCTGCGCCGCGGCGCGCAACGCGACCATTTCCGCATGCGCAGACGGGTCGTGCGCACCGATTGGGTGATTGAAACCTTTGGCGATGACTTCGTCGCCTCGCACGAGCACCGCGCCGACGGGCACCTCGCCGACGGCGCGCGCCTCTTCGGCGGCAGCTTGTGCGAGCGCCATGAAACGGCGATCGCGCTCTGAGACCGCGGATAATGCGGGCGAATCGCCAGGCATGGACTCTGCCGCCTTCTCCATGATGGCGGCGGTGCCTGAATCCATCGCGATCGGTTCGGCGACACCATTCGCCGAGGCTGGAGAACTCATGGCATCCGGCGCTTCGTGAGATTTGAAAGCATCTGAATCCGGCACCGCGGAATGGGCGAGCGGCTCGCTCACTGCGAACCCGCCTCTGCCGCACCGAGACTGCCGACGCGCTCAGACAGCCGTTCAGCAATCCGCCGACGGTATTCGCGCGGCAGAACCAGCGGGCCACCGCGCAATGATTCAAGCGCCATATCGAGCGCCAGCATGCGCGCCTGAAGCCGGCAGCGGGTAGCCCGGTCGCTCACGGCATTCAGCTCCGCCTGCAGGTCGCGCAACGCGCGCAACTGCTCGACAGCGGGCGGCACGAAACCCGCGTTCTTCAAAATCCGGTTGGCGACACGCACTTCTTCTGGGACCAGCACATCGTCTCCCAGGGATAGCGGCGCGCCCGCGCCCGGTAACTGGTCGAACTCGCTGCGTGCGGCTGCGGCGGCAATACGCTGTTCGACTAACGCATCAAGCAATTTCATCTGCGATCCACTACGTTGCGGCCCAAGCATTCTATCAGGCAGCGCACGATCGTTCCGGCTCTCCAACCGACGAAACCTCCTGCGGTACGCGGCTCCGGGCCGTCGCATCTCAACAGGTCAACATTGGGTCAACATTGCCCGGGTGCCGCCGCGCGCTATGAGCCGTGATCCGCCAAAGGCCATCGCGCCAGCAGGACATGCCGCGTACGCCCGAGCAGACTGTGCACCAGCGCGAACTCGCGCACATTCCAGCATACCGGCTCAACAGGGCGTGCGGCGGCCCACGGCATGCCATATGCCAGCGTGACGTGCGGCGTATAGTCCACTGCGACCGGCGCGGCATGCTCTCCGAAATCCGCGTTTTGCAACTCGCGGCACAAAGCGTCGTGCAGCTTATGCAAACCAACCACACCCTCGCCGCCAGTCAGCACCAATGGTCCCGGTCGAGGCTTCGAGGCAAAGCTCACCACCGTGTCGAATTCGACGCTGAACGGCTCCATCCTGATCGACGCGGCAGCTTTCATCGCCGCGTCGACTCGCGCCTGCGGCAAACCTCCCGCGAAATTGCCGAGGTGCTGCAAGGTGACGTGCAAACGGGCCGCCGCGAGCGGCTTGCTGCGCGCGCGCGTCTCGGCGCAAAGCCGTTGCGCCAGCTTCGAGATGCCGGCCGCTGTGTTGGCGTCCGGAAAGACGGCAAAAAACAGGCCGTCTGTCGGCGTTGGCGGTGCCTCGAGTCCCGGCAACCAAAGTTGTTCAGGCATGCGGTTCCTGACCAGATAAAGCCGGCATGTAAATGAATCTCCGTTCATTGCGCGGGCTTGCCTGAGCGCCTGATCGATTCAAACCACCCCACTATGTGAAGTTGCGCGATCGCCTTGCTATGACAAGCCCGGGACTAGCAAGGTGGATGCGGGCCGCCGGCAAACACGCCGTTGCCGCAGGTAAACGCCGTTGCCTCAAGCAAACACGCCGTTATTCGGCGTGCACTCGTTCCCGTTATAGCGCTGGCGCCTCTCACTCAAAAACCGCTCGTAGCGACCAGCCCGTGCTCAATACTGTACATTCATACAGTATGAACAGCAGCGGGAACTGGCGAAAAAGCTGGAAGAAAAGCCGGAAGTATCAGCCGCGGGCAAAGTGCTGCCGCACGCAGGAGCGAACGCGTTCCATATGTTGCGCTGCCACGTCCGTCGGCAGTTCAGGCGCGATCTCGTCGAAATGCAGGTGCTCGATCAACTCGAAACCTGTGGAACGGAGCACATGCGTATCCTGCAGAACCTGCACGGCGTTCCAGTTTCCGCTCTTCACGAGGACCGGCAGCGGCGCCCCCGAGCAGGTGATCAGCACAGCCTTCTTTCCGCCCAGCAGTCCGCGCACCGCGCCATGACTGGACTCATAGGCAAAGCCGCGGGCGAAAACCCGGTCGATATAGCCCTTCATCATGGCCGGCATCGACATCCACCAGAGCGGATAAATCACAGCGAGGACGTCGGCGGCGCGAATCTCATCCTGAGCCTTGGCCACATCGGCACAGACAGGGTGTTTGTCGTTGGCTGGCGATAACTCCTGCGCGTTGAGCGCCGGGTTGAATCCCATACGATAGAGGTCGTAGGTACGCTGGGTATGTCCGAGCTTTTCGAGTTCATCGGTATAGGCACGCGTCAGTCCCATCGTGAAGCTGTTTTCGACGGGGTGAGCTACTACGGCAAGATGTTTCATCTCTTCCTCCCAGACAGATGAACGGCGACGCGCCCGGCTGAAGGTTCGCTATGGCATACGCGATTTGAGCCGGATCGTTTCGCCGTCGACCGTGAATACACCGTATCCACGGTGGTGGATGGTCTTCGGATTACGCTGCCGCGGATCTCGCCATGCTTTCAGCACCTCCACCACGAACAGGTTGTACCGGTTCACCAGCCGCGTATCGACCACCTTGCATTCAAGGTTCGCGAAGCACTGCGCCACAAGTGGCGCAGCCACGCATTCGGCCGGCAGCGGCGTCAAACCGGAAGCGTCGAATTTATCGACGATCTCGCGCCCGCTGCCATTGCCGATTTCGACCACGGTCGAGGCCAGTTCCACGGCCGGGATGGCGATGACGCACTCCCGCGTTGCGCGCAACGCGGCGAAACTGTAGTCGGCCTGGCTCACCACGCACGCCACGAGTGGCGGCACGAATTCGACCATCATGTGCCACGACATCGTCATGACATTGGCACGGTCCTTATGGCGCGTCGTGAGCAGTACGACCGGCCCCGGTTCGAGCAGTTGGTAGACCTCCGCGAGCGGTACTTCTTTCATTGTCCGCCGCGCCGGACCGTCGCCCGTTTCAGCACGGCCCGCCTCTGCGGCGTGCGCCCGAACATGGCAATCGTGACAAGCGTAGAGACGGCCAGAAATCCCATCATCATGATCTGCGACTGCATGGATATTCTCCTCGTGAGTTAGAACGCCCCAAGGCCCGATGTTCGGGGTCCAGCAGGAAATGTAGGCGTCTTGACTATTGCCACGTTGACTCACGTCAAGAACGGAATGCGCCGACCACGAAGATGGCAGTGCCGCGCGCGGCGAGTGCGAGCGTACGGCCAGGTGAAACCGCATTGACGTTGGCATGGGCACTGGTGGCGCCGGGAGCACGAGCCGAAGATTACGAAATGCCTCACCGCAACTCACCGTTACGGGATCGAGCCGGCGAATGCGGCCTCGCGCGATCGTAATGATTCCGTCAGACAGCGGATCAGCCGCGACCTGGCCCCTATGGAGTTTCAACTTGACCTGAGTCAATTGGCCGGACGGGTAGCGGCTCTATCTTCAGCAAACGCAACATAGATAGTCTCGCGATCTCCGGCTTCGCCTTCTCCATCCGGATGCAGTTCAAACGAACGAAAAATATGGACCTATCGAAACACCGCACGCAGGCGCTGCTCGTGCTGGTCGCCGTCGCGGCAGCCGGCATTGTGGCGTGGCGCTGGCCGGTGCTGTTCGGCTCCCATGCCGATACGACTCATATCGTGGTGTCCGGCAACATCGAGGCCCACGAAAGTGTCCTGAGCGTCACTCAGGTGCAGGCACCCATTGTTTATCTGCCTTTCGACGAAGGCGCTTATGTCCAACGCGGCACTGTGCTCGCGCGCGTCGACGATCGCCTGTATCGCCAGCAAACGGAAATCGACCGTACCAACCTGCAGGTGGCCACGGCGCAGATCAGCGCCAATGAAAGCACCCTGGCTGCGGCACGCAACAACGTCGTCAGCGATCAGTTCGATCTCAGCGAAAAGCAGCTCGACCTGGGACGTGCGGAAAACCTGGTGAAAGGCAACGCCATTCCGCGCCAGACGCGCGACCTCGCCTTCACCGCCGAACGGCAATCCGCCGCGACGCTGGCGCACGACAAGGCGCTGGTGGAAGTCGCGAGCAACAACATCGTGCTCGCGCGCGCAAACCAGGCTGCGGCGGATGCGAAGCTCAAGCTCGACGAAGTCATGCTCTCCTACACGGTGCTGCGCGCACCATTCGACGGCGTGATCGCAGTACGCGAGGCGGAGCTCGGGCAACTCGCGGGATCGGGCGTCGCCATCTTCACGCTCGATGAACTCGATCACGTCTGGTTGCGCGCATATGTGAACGAGCCCGATATCGGCAAGGTTCGTCTCAACGAGCCCGTCACCGTGACGACCGATACCTACGCCGGCAAGACTTACCACGGACGCATCAGCTTCATTTCCCCGCAGGCTGAATTCACGCCCAAAACCGTCGAGACGCACGCCGAGCGCGTGACGCTTGTCTATCGCGTTCGCATCGATATCGACAACCCCACGCACGAACTGTTGCCGGGTATGCCGGCCGATGCGACGATCGCCTTGCTGGCGCCCGGCAAATGAGCACCGGCGCGGCAACGACCGCGATCCATGCACGCGACCTGGTCCGCAGTTTCGGAACCGTGCAGGCGGTGCGCGGTGTCAGCCTCGATATCGAGCGCGGAGAAATCTTCGGTCTGGTCGGGCCGGACGGCGCGGGCAAGACCACCATCATGCGCATGCTGGCGGGCGTGCTGCGACCGGACGCCGGTGAGATCTCGCTGGAAAACATCGACGTGATAGCGAAGCCGGAACTCGCAAAAGCGGCACTCAGTTATATGCCCCAGCGTTTCGGCCTGTACGAGGATCTGACGGTCGCCGAGAACATTTTTTTCTATGGCGAACTGTTCGGGGTGTCGCGCAAAGCCAACCGAACCCGCAGCGGCGAACTTCTCGAAGCCGCCGGGCTCGTGCCGTTCCGGGATCGTCTCGCCGGGCAACTGTCGGGCGGCATGAAGCAGAAACTCGGCCTGGTTTGCGCGTTGATTCACACACCGCGCGTGCTGCTGCTGGATGAACCGACTACCGGCGTGGACCCGGTGTCGCGGCGCGATTTCTGGGCGATTCTGTACAACCTTCGCGAGAGCGGCGTCACTATCGTGCTGTCCACGGCGTATATGGACGAAGCCGAACGCTGCTCGCGGCTCGCGTTGCTGCACACCGGCCAAATTCGCCAGTGCGATACGCCGGCACGACTGAAGCAGGCCATGCCGGGCGCCCTGTTCGCAGTCGTCGCCGCAGACCCGCGCGCGGTACACGACGCGCTCGTGGATGCACCCGGCGTGCTCAGCGCATTGCTGATGGGCGACCGTGTGCACGTGCGCGTCGACGACGCAGCGCGCCGTCTGCCGGAGTTGCAGGCACGGCTTGCCGCGCGCTCCATTGCGAACGCAACCATGACGTCGATCGAGCCGGGCATCGAAGATGTTTTCGTCGCGCTCGTCGGGTCGGGAAGCACAACATGAGCGCCGCGGCTCCTGTAGTGGAGGCAATCGGCCTGACCAAACGATTTGGCGCGTTTACCGCGGTCGACGGGCTCAACCTGTCCATCGCCAGGGGCGAAGTCGTCGGCTTCATCGGGCCGAATGGCGCGGGTAAGTCGACCACCATCCGCATGCTATGCGGGCTGCTTTCGCCCAGCGCCGGGCGGGCGTCCGTAGCCGGCTTCGACGTCGGCACCCAGGCCGAAGCGCTACGTTCGCACATTGGCTACATGTCGCAGAAGTTCTCGCTGTACGGCGACCTGACCTGCCGCGAAAACCTGCGTTTTTTTTGCGGCATCTACCGGGTTCCCCGACGCGAAATCGCCGAGCGTATCCAGCTGGCCATTTCGACCGCGGGACTCGAAGGACGTGAAGATACGCTGGTGCGCACGCTCGCGGGCGGCTGGAAGCAACGGCTCGCACTCGGCTGTGCGAATCTGCACCGCCCGCCCGTGCTGTTTCTCGACGAACCGACCTCGGGTGTCGAGCCCGAGGCGCGCCGCCGGTTCTGGGATCTGATTCACGGCCTCGCCGCGGGCGGCGTGACGGTACTGGTGTCCACGCATTACATGGACGAGGCGGAATACTGCCACCGCATCGCGCTGATCGATGCGGGCCATCTGGTGGCAATCGGCAGCCCCAGTGAGCTGCGCGAACACAATCTCGGGGGCAACCTGTTCGAGGTGGTGTGCACGCCGCTGGGCGCGGCCCTCGCCGCGCTGCGCGAAGCGCCCGAGGTGATCGACGCCGCGATCTTCGGCGACAGGCTGCACGTGCTGCTGCATCTGGGTGCGGCTGAAACCGTACTTCAGTCATTTCTTGCAGCCCGGCATATCGAGGTGAAGACCGTGCGCGCCATCCGCGCCAGTCTCGAGGATGTGTTCGTCCAGCTAGTTACCCGTGCGGACAAGGGAGTGCACTCGACATGAGCCTGCGGCGGCTGCTGGCAATGGCATTCAAGGAAACGCTGCAGATCTGGCGCGATCCGCGCAGTCTCGCCATCGCGCTGCTGATGCCGCTGCTGCAGATGGTGCTGCTCGGCTATGGCGTCAGCCTCGACATCCGGCGAGTGCCGCTGTGCATCAACGACGAGGAGCACAGCCAGCTCAGCCGTGAACTGGTGCAGGACTTCGTGTCGTCACACTGGTTTTCCGCGGTTCGGAACGTGGACAACGAGCGTGCGCTGCGCGATGCGATGGATCGCGGCACGTGTGCCGGCGTCGTCACCATTCCGGTCAATTTTTCGCGTGTCTTCACCACGACGGGTACGGCCTCGGTGCAAACCGTGTTCGATGCGACCGACGCCAATACGACCAACATTGCGATCGGGTACGCGCAGAACGTCGTCGCGCGCATCACGGCCGAGTTCCAGACGCGCTGGCAGCAGTCCCACGGCATACCGGCGCAGACCGTGGGAGCGGTCGATCTCGAACCGCGTGTCTGGTTCAACGAGACGCTCGACAGCCGCAATTTCATCATTCCGGGTGTCGTCGCGGTCATTCTCGCGCTGGTCGGCGCGCAACTCACGTCGCTGACCATCTCGCGCGAGTGGGAGCGCGGCACGATGGAGCAGCTCATTTCCACGCCGGTCACCGCGCTCGAAGTGATGCTCGGCAAGCTGCTTCCGTACTTCGTGATCGGACTCGTCAATGCGGCATTCTGTCTGCTCAGTACGGTGTACTGGTTTCACGTGCCATTGCGCGGCAGCGTCGGCACGCTGATCGCCACGACCGCGCTGTTTACGCTCGTCGTGCTCGGCATCGGCTATCTGGTGTCGGTGCATATCCGCAGCCAGCTCGGCGCGAGCCAGGTGGCACTGCTGCTGACCATGCTGCCGACCAGCATGCTTTCGGGCTACACGTTCGCCATCGACCAGATGCCCGAGCCGATTCAGGTCGCCACGCTGCTGGTCTACGCTCGCTACTACATCACGATCCTGCGGGCGGTGTTCCTGAAAGGCAGCACCATTCCCGATCTCGCCATGCCGATTCTCGCTCTAGCTGTGTATGCGCTGGCCATTATCTGGATCGCCTCCCGGGCGTTCCGCAAACATCTGGACTAGCACATCATGTTCGACCGTCTGCAGGTCATGTTGATGAAGGAGTTCCTCGAACTCAAGCGCGACCCGTGGGCGATATTCCGGCTGGTCGTGCCGCTCCTGCTGCAGGTGATCATCTACGGCTACGCCGCGACTTTCACCGTCAACCACGTGAGCCTCGCCGTACTCGATCTGGACCATAGCCAGGCGAGCCGCAACCTCGTCTCGCATTTCACCGCGACGGGCAAGTTCGACGTTGTCGATAACGCCACGACGGCGGGCGATATCACGCACGACATCGATAGCGACAAGGCGACGATGGCGCTCGTCATTCATGCGGGATTCGCGCAGTATCTCGGCAACGGCCAGACCGCGCCGCTGCAGGTCGTCGTGGACGGCACCAACTCCAACACGGCGCTGATCGCGCTCGGCTACGTCAGCCAGATCGTCGCGCAATTCCAGAAGGACCAGATGGCCGACCAGTGGTCCACTTTCACGGGTTCCTCGCCGCCCGCCGTTGACGTTACGCTGCGTGAGCGCCCCTGGTACAACGATGCTATCGACGACCGCTGGTTCTTCATTCCAGGCGTGGTCGGCACGCTTACGCTGATGCAGGTGGTCAGCCTCACCGCGTTTGCCGTGGTTCGCGAACGCGAGATCGGCACGCTGGAGCAGATCATGGTCAGCCCGATCAAGCCGGTCGAATTCATTCTCGGCAAGACCGTGCCGTTCTTCCTGATCGGCCTCGGCGACGTTGCTCTCGTGACCGCGGTCGGCATAGGGTGGTTTCGCGTTCCGTTCGTCGGCAATCCGTTCGTCATGCTGGTCGGTGCGTCGCTTTTTCTGCTCGCCGCACTCGGCCTGGGTTTGCTGCTGTCCACCTTCTCGCGCACGCAGCAACAGGCGTTCGCGCTCAATTTCTTTCTGATCAATCCGCTCTTCATTCTGTCGGGCTTTGCGTTCCCTATCGCCGCGATGCCCAAAGTGTTGCAGTGGATTACGCTTATCAACCCGTTGCGCTACTTTCTGGTCGTACTGCGCTCGGTATTCCTGAAGGGCACCGGCTTTGCGGTGCTATGGCCGCAACTCGCGGCAATGGCGGCGCTCGGCGGGATCATGCTGACGCTGAGCGTCCTGCGTTTTCGCAAATCGCTCGACTGATTCGCAGCTTCTCCCCGATGGTTCCGGTTGTGCACGGCGTGGTGGACGATTCAATGCTTCAGTACGCTTCAGTACGTCAACGCTCCTGCAAGCAAGTCCGGATCCACGCCCGGACAAACAGACGATTCCCCGAGATTGCAAGTGAGAACGTCTCTTTCAGCCTGCATGGCGAATCTGATGTCGGGACATCTTTCGTAAGCGATAAATACGGAGCAGACAAGAGCCGAGAATACGACCACCGAAAACGCAAGCTTTTCCAGAATTCGAGGATGATGCGGCATACCCATGCTCCTGATTTGCAGTCGCCCAATTCTGCCTTTGAAAGCGACGTGGGCACGATCCAGCGAATCGCTCTCGCGTGGCCGACGGATTGCAACGCTGATGTGTGCAGACAACACGCGCCGCCTGATACGCAGTGCTCGACGCGCGTTCCGTATAGACCATACGCGGACTTTTGCCAGCCCAATTGACGTGCCGCAACGAACCCGGAACGTTGAAAAACCGCCACACCCGACAGACAAATCCAACATGAGATCGGCTATTTATCGACCTCGCTGCGTTGTAGCCCCGAGTTTCTTGACATTGCTCAAGCGTGAACAACCGTTCTTTCATGAAGATATGACTTACCGCGACCGATCGCATAGCAGTCGGCCCGCTCAAACTCGAACGAAGTCGTCCATCGACCGATCATGACCATCACGCTGAACGACAGGAACCGACCTCGCCCCGCCCTGCGCGCGCGACTTGCCGGCTGGCTGCACGGACCGACTTTCACGCGGGATATCGTCATCGTCCTCGCCATCAAGTTCGCATTGCTGATGGTGCTCAAGTACACCTTCTTCAATCATCCGCAGGCAGAGCACATGTCGCTCCCGCCTGAGCAAGTCGCGCAGGCGCTGCTGTCCGTGCCTGCC
>Ga0255336_100914_pt1 | contig 29803 bp, 20 predicted proteins | sample MeOH1_35cm_T3_17_FD_189102 | JGI IMG/M metagenome (GOLD analysis project Ga0255336, IMG submission 189102) | Sandy soil microbial communities from University of British Columbia, Vancouver, Canada - MeOH1_35cm_T3_179 | ecosystem: Engineered > Artificial ecosystem > Sand microcosm > Unclassified ...
CCGCCTGTTCTGCAAACAACCAATGCGGGCCGCGCGCCAAGCCGGCGCACGTTCGTGCTACCCGAGATGCCGAACCACTGAGAACTGAGCGGCAAAAAAAAATGGGCTAAACGCCCATCATCTTATTACCGGTGGTCGCACCTGAGCCGCACATAAAAAGCCGCACGCCCAGCGACTTCGCGATTGTAGCCATTTTTCAGGACAAACGCAAACCGCAGAACGCCGCCCAACGCGCATTTCCGCTTGATTTCATGCGAATCCTGCAACGATATGGCGACACTTCCGGCCTTTTGCAAGGCGGCTCGCGCCGCCCCGTATTCACACGGGACCGGCGGGGCAAGTGAAATCCGCCCCCATTTCCACCGATGCTACGGTTTTATGTGCCGCATGAAAACTGAGAGGCACGAAACTCAGGTCGCGACGATCGACAATGACGGTGGCTGGAGACAATCGCTAAAGAACGATCAGTGGCCGACCGCCATGCATGACCCGCTTATCGCTCGACGACCACTGCTCAACGGCCGCGCGAACGGCCGCGCGGTGCGCCGCCACCGCGATTTGCACCGCCGGGGCTGGCGTTTCCGCCGCCCGCGCGGTTGGCATTGCCGCCCCGATTGCCGGCCGGCCCGCGGTTGTTGCCGCCATTGCCCGGATTGGCACCCGCACCGCCGACACGCTTGCCGCCGCCTGCCGCACGATTGCCATTGCCCGACGGCGCGCGGTTGCCGTCGACTTCACGGCCGCCACGCGGGCCGCCCGCACCCCCACCCCCGCCCATCGGGCCGCTGAAGCCGCCGGCGCTGCGGCCGGCGCCGCGATTGCCATAGCCGCCGCCGAAACCCGCGCCCGCGCCACCAGCAAAACCGCCGCCTGCCGCACCACCGCGCCGACCCTGGCCGCGTGGCGGCTGCTGATCGAAACGGCCATGCGACATCAACACCGGCTCACGGTTAATAAAACCCATCGACGTTTGCATCGGATCCGGCTGCTTGCGCTCCGGCGCCGCGTTGCGGCTGCCTCGCTCTTCGGTCGGCGCCTTCAGACCCACCGACGCCATCAGCGCACGCACCTGGTTGTCTTCCAGCTCTTCCCAACGGCCGCGCTTGAGGCCCTTGGGCAGCGAGATCGGACCGTGACGAGTACGGATCAGGCGGCTGACCATCAGGCCGGCCGCTTCGAACATACGACGCACTTCGCGGTTACGCCCCTCGGCGAGCGCGACGTGGTACCAGTGATTGGTACCTTCGCCGCCGCCGTCGCGAATCCGCAGGAAGTTCGCCGGGCCGTCGTCCAGTTCGACGCCGTGCAGAAGCTTCTGACGCATGCCTTCGGCCAGTTCGCCGACCACGCGCACCGCATATTCACGCTCGACGCTATAACGCGGGTGCATGAAACGGTTCGCCAGATCGCCCGACGTGGTCAGCATCAGCAGACCTTCCGTGTTGAAATCGAGACGGCCGACCGCCAGCCACTTGGCGGTTTTCATCGGCGGCAGCTTGTCGAACACCGAAGGACGGCCTTCCGGATCGGCATGGCTGACGATTTCGCCGGTCGGTTTGTGATACAGCAGCACACGCGGCGGCTTGTTGGCCAGCTTGCGCTTGACCGGCTTGCCATTGATGCGAACCTGGTCGGTCGGCATGATGCGCTGGCCGATATGAGCCGGCTCGCCATTCACCGACACCCGGCCGGCGACGATCAACTCCTCCATGTCACGGCGCGAACCCATGCCGGCTTCAGCCAGCACTTTGTGCAGCTTCGGTGCGTCGTCGTCCGCGGCGAGCACGCGCTTGGGCGCGGCCGGCTTGCCACGACGCAGCATCGGAGCGCGCACCCCGCCGGTGGCGCTGTTGTCCGCGTCGAACGCGGGCGACGTGACGTACGAGAACAGATCGTCCTGACCGGCTTCCGTCGCAACCGCCGGCGCTTCACCGCCGCGGCGGTTCTGACGCTGGCCGCCTTCGCGCGGCTGACGCTCGCGCTGGCCTTCGCCCGGTGCGCCTTCACGTGCGGCGCCTTCACGCGGTGCGCCTTCGCGGCGCGCGCCGCCTGCATTGCGCCGCGATCCCTGACCCTTGGCACCGGCATCCTTGCGCGGCATACGCACTTGCGCAACGACCTCGCCGTCCGGTGGTGCCTCGCCGACGACCGGCGCCTCCTGCGCGGCGGCGCCTTCGGCGCCCTTCGTCTTCGCGCCGGCGCGGCGCCGCGCGATCAGGCTGCGCGGCCCGCGACGCAGGCCGCGGCGCGGACGGTCTTCACCGTCTGCTTCCGTGGTCTGCGCCGGGCGCTCGCCCTCGCCTGCCGACGCTTGCGTGGTGCGCGTTTCGTCGGCGCGAGCCGACGGCACGGCGCGCTCGGATTCGGACGAATCGGTGTCGTGGGTATGTGTCAAAACAACCTCAAAATGTCAGGTCGCGCACGCCCGTTGCGGGCGTGGCAAAAAAAGTTCGGTTACGTCAGGCGCTGCGCGACTCGGGTTCGTCGTCGGTCAGAATGCCTGCGTCCTGCGCCGCATCGCGACGATCCTCTGGATCGCCGTGCGCCGCCTTGGTCGGGTTCGGCTCGGCGGCGTGCTCCGTATTGCGGAGTACGCCCGAGTCGTGCGCGGGTATTGCCGGATCGGTCTGGGAGACCGGATCGTGGTTCTCTGCGGACCCGGCGGAGCCGGTCTGCGGTGCAACGTGTTCCACGTGTGCCGTTTGGGCATGTTCCTGCGCGGCGGGCGCACCAGGCGCGTCCGGATGCGACCCGGATGCCGGTGCGATTTCCACTGCGCTACCGGCCACTTCGGCCACGTATCCAGATTCCACCGGCTCAGCGTGCTGCTTCTGATGCGCTTCAGCCTGCTCGCCAGCGATTTCCGTTCCCGACGTCTCGCCTGCCGTCTCGGGCTGGCTATCATCGGCATGGCTATCCGCGCTTGCGTCTGCGAAACCGGACTGCAGCGGCTCGCCCACGGCCGGAGAAATATCCTGCAACTCGCCAGTCGCAGCCGTGCCGACAACCGTGTCAGTGGCAGCGCCCGCTTCAATTACGCCAGAATCCACCTGTTCTTCAAGCGCGCCATCTTCGTCCGAGGTCACGGCCTGCACGGTATCGGCGTCTGCGAACTCGATCGCATGCTGGCCGAGCAGATCCGCGTTCAACTGCGCTGACGGATCCGCAAGCGGCGGCAATTCGTCGAGCGCCGTCAGCCCGAGATCGTCGAGGAACTGCCGCGTAGTCGCGTACAGCGCGGGACGGCCCGGCACGTCACGATGACCGATCACTTCGATCCAGTTACGATCTTCGAGCTGCTTGACGACCTGCGTATTCACCGTAACGCCGCGAATCTCTTCAATATCGCCACGCGTGACGGGTTGCCGGTAGGCAATGATCGCGAGCGTTTCGAGTACCGCGCGCGAATATTTCGGCGGTTTCTCAGGATGCAAGCGATCCAGATACGAACGCATTGCGGGCTTGCTTTGAAACCGCCAGCCCGACGCCAGCCCGACCAACTCCACACCGCGCCCAGACCAATCCTGCTTGAGGTCTTCGAGCAAAGTCCGAACGGTGTCTGCCGACACGCCGTCGGCAAAGAGCTTGCGCAACTCGCCGAGCTTTAACGGCTCCTGCGCGCAGATCAAGGCAGTCTCGAGGACGATCTTCGCCTCTTGGGTATTCATGCAGCTAGGTCAGACCCTGTGGTCAAAGAACCGGATCAAACAGACGATGTGGAACTGAAGACGCGCTCGCCCGATTCTGATCGGTCATATTGATGGGAGCACGCACCGGGGGGAGGCGAAACAGACAATCGAACCAAACCCAGCCGGACGGAGCAGCGATATTCCTGAAAGGAATCGCGTGACTGAGCGCCATATTACGCAAAAACAATCAGTGCGTAAAGATGAAATCCCCCGCGCATTTTCCGGCGCCGCCTTGACGGACGTGCTTTGGCGAAAAAACAGGCTTAATTGGACGGAAAGCCGCGTTCTTCGGCTGTTGTTCGCCCCGCTTTGCTCAAGTTTGCTCAAAATTGTTTTGCGCAGCCGCCTTTTCCGCCCCGCAGTCAGCGGGCCGTCGTCTGCTGCGCGAGGAACCGTTTCAGACGCTCGACACCCTCGTCCAGCCGCGCCGTGTCGCAGGCATAGCACCAGCGGACGAAGCCCTCGCCTTGCGGACCAAACGCACTGCCTGGCGCCACGCCGAGTCCCACGCCGCGCACCATCGCCTTGCACAGCTCCAGACTGTGCGCCGCGCCGGGCATCGAGAAAAACAGGTACATCGCGCCTGGCGGCGCCTTCACGTCGACGCCGGGCACGGCGCTAAGCGCGCGCACCAGATGGTCGCGCGACGCTTTCAGGTCATGCACCAGTTCCCGCGTAAAGGATTCGCCCTGCTCGATGGCCGCGATGCCCGCGTGCTGAACGAACGCCGGCGCGCACGAGGTGTTGTATTCGACGAGCTTGCCCAGATCGTCCTTCAACGAGGCGGGTGCGACGATCCAGCCGAGCCGCCAGCCTGTCATCAACCACGCCTTGGAAAACGAATTGACGCAGATCACGCGTTCGTCGCGCGTGGCCAGATCGAGGAACGACGGCGCGGTACGCGGGGGCGCCTCGGGAGCGGCGGGATCGGCGGGATCGGCGGGATCGGCGTCCGCATAGTAAAGGCGCTCGTAGACCTCGTCCGCGACGATCCAGATGCCGTGGCGCCGGCAATGCGTCAGCACGGCGCGCTGCTCGTCGCGGCTCATCACCCAGCCGGTCGGATTGTTCGGCGAGTTGATCAGCAGCATTTTCGTGTCGGGCGTCAGCGCCGCCTGCAATTGCTCGAGGTCGAGCTGCCAGCCGTGCTCGCCATAGCCGAGCGCGACGGTTTCGACATGCGCGCCGAGAATCTTCGGAATCTCGACCAGATTCGGCCAGAGCGGCGTAACCGCGACGACGCGGTCGCCCGCGCCCACCACGAGTTGCGCCGCAAGCATCAATGCATTGACGCCCGCGCTCGTCACCGCGATATGCTCCGGCGACGTCGCGCCGTGCAGGTTGCTGACATAGCCCGCGAGCGCGTTGCGCAGCGGCGCGATGCCCAGATTGTGCGTGTAGAAGGTCGCGCCCGCGGCCAGCGCTGCGCTCGCGGCGTCGCGGATAAAGGCCGGCGTGACGCGGTCGGACTCGCCGAACCAGAAAGGCAGTACGTCGTCGACGCCGAAGCCCGCGTTGGCGACTTCACGGATCTGCGAAGGACGCAGCGCGCGCACGGCGTCGCGCGCATTAGGGATGGATGGCACAGGCAGATCCGATTCGCTCATTGATGCTTCCAGACGGGTGAAGGGCATGGAGTGAAATTCAGCGGAGGCGACAGTTTAGCGTGGCGCTTCGTTTCGAGACGGCGAAGGCGCCGGATTTAAGAACGCCTGGTTTAAGAGCACCCGGTTTATGAGCGCCGGACTTAAGGACGCCGAACGCGAATTCGCTAACTTCAAAGCCGCCGACTGCGCATTCGCCGCCTCGAAATCTCCGTGGACGATCAACCACGGGAAGGGCCATTCAACGCGCACCACCTCCCCAACAAGCGCTCGCCAAGCTCCGGGAAACATCACGCTCACCGCACCCCAAACCACTAGGCCAAGTCCTCCGCCCGCCCCGGCAATTGACGAATCAGCCCCCACACCGCCTCCGCCGCCGGCGAAAGCGAGCGATCACGCCGGCGCACCAGTTCGACCGTTCGCTCGGCACGTGGCACGAGCGGCCGGGCAACCAGCGAAGCCCCCGCCGGCAGCGGCAATGCCAGCCACGGCAGCACACTCACGCCGACGCCCGCCTCGACCAGCCCAAAAACGGTCGCGGAATGCCCCAACTCCTGCACCACCGTGGCGCTCACGCCGTATTCCTGCATCACGGCGTCGATGATCGGCCGGCTGCCCGACGCGTAGTCGAGCATGACGAGCTGCTGGCCTTCCAGATCCGTCCACGCTATCCGCTCCTGTGCCGCCAACGGGTGATCGTCGCGGCAAACGACACAGAACGAATCCGTCATCAGCGATTCGCTGAGCAGGTCGTCAGCGGCGAACGGGCCGATGATCACGCCGAAGTCGACCTCGCCCGACTTGACCTTGCGCACCACGTCGCTCTGCACGTCGTCGCGCAAACCCAGGGCGACGTAGGGAAACTGCTGCCCGCACGCGGCCACCACGCGCGGCATGAGGCGGCACGCCACCGTCGGGCTCGCGGCCACCACCACCCGTCCGCGACGCTGCTCGCCAATTTCGCGGATCTCTCGCAGTGCGTCGTCCAGATCCGTCAGCAGACGCGACACGCTCGACACCAGGTTGCCGCCCACATCCGTGAGCTGCACCTCGCGGGTGGTGCGATCGATCAGCTTGAGGCCGATCTCGCTCTCCAGTTCGCGCACGCAGCGGCTGACGGCCGACTGCGTCAGGCCGATTTCATCGCCGGCCCGGCTGAAGCTTTGCAGACGGGCGACCTCGATGAAAACCCTTAGCTGGCGCAGCGTGACATTCATTTACCAACCTCATCAATTGCATCATTTGATGCGCATTGTATGGCGAAAGTCAGCACCACATTCGTTTTTCACTATTGCGTTGCAATGCAGCAATAAGGCGCGAACGCACGCTGGTCGGGCCTGATTGCACAAGATTGGTGATTGTCCCGATTTGCGAGATGGGTTTTTTGGATTCTTATACGCCCCTAGCTAGCGCCCGCGCTGGCCCGCTGTCACGGGGCTTTCAGGCGGTTGGACTCAACTTGGCACACTTCCTGCATTTACCTGCACACAAGGGTCGGCGCCATGATTCTGACTGCATAGCAGACCGTGGCAAGCCCGACCCTCCTTGGCACTCGCCTATCGAGTGCATGGAGAGTGCGCGGCGCGGGGCAGCGCACCGGAGTTAGCTTCGCTGAGGTGAAACATGATGCTGTTCGACGATTTGAGAGACAACGAGTGGGCGCTGGTCGAGGCGTTGTTCTGTGCGGAGCCAGCACGGAGCGAACGGCGCGGTCGGCCACGCGTAGAAGCGCGCGCGGTTGTCAACGCCGTGCTGTGGGTGCTGTCGACAGGCGAAGGCTGGTCCAAACTGCCGGGCCGTTATCCGTCGCCGCCGACTTGCCGCCGTCGCTTCGACGAGTGGCAAGCCGATGGTACGCTCGCCGAAATAGTTAAGCGACTCGGCACGAGCGGCCGCGAAATTTCGCTGCGCGGCCGTATTGGCGCGACCGCTGCGAAACCGCCGGCACCGCCGAGCCGTGACCGCCTGCGCGGCGCGTTCTGGACCAACCCGGAATCGTGGCGCGCTCCGGTCAAAATGGCCTGACGCGAACTGCTTCACTGCCTCACTGCCGGGCGCTTACGGGCGCCCGGCATATATCTGTTCCCCGGGTCGCCGTGCGCTGCAAGCCGGCGCTCGCCGCATCAGTCATGGGCACCGCTCTCCGGCGCGCCTAGCATAGTCGTCCCTCCTGTTACACCCAGCCTGCCTGTGCGCTGCTTCAGACGTCTGAAGCAGCGCGTTAGTTGCTGGTGAAACATCCATTTACTATTACTTACAGCGTGCTTTCGCGACTGGGCATACCTTATGTGTATGCAAACAGGCCTTGAGTCAATCGGCTTGACGGGAGCTCAGCATGAAACCAATGTCACTGCTTCTGTGCGGCATTGTCGTTTCATCGATGGCCGCACCGGCGCTCGCACAGCAGCGCCAACAGGCTTGGAACTGGCGGCCGGATCGTGCGGCCACCGTCGAAGCCTGGCAGCAAGGCGACACGCACGCTCGCGATTTCACGCCGCCCGCGCCGCGCGGGGATTTGCGCGGCGATATCGCCAGCAACGTGCGCACACGGCCGGAGGCGCCTCGCCAAGATCCGACGCGTCGGCATTAGCCATGCTCAGCGTATGGACAGCGATTCTCCGCCCGCCCGCAAGACAGCGTTGCGGATATTGATTAATTGGGGGAACCACCCCGCCTTATGGCAGTCTGATTTAGCGCCATTAGCGCAGCGTGGCAGTAGTAATTCCGGTACGCCCGTATCCTCGCGATACGGGCTTTTTTTTGAGCCTTTCTTGCAGCTATTGTGCGTAACCAGCGCGTGTAGATGCGCAAAGCGTCCGGTGCGGCACCGATGTGCCACACGTGGATTACACAGCAGAAGATCGGAGCAATGGAATCACGCCGGCCGCGTCGAGCGGCCGGGAAATAATGCCTGCCAGTCTGCCGGACCTATGGCCGGACTTCGAGCGCGGCGGCAGGCCGCGTGTCGGCTGTGGCCACGACGTAGTCGTTCATTCGCTGTGCAGTCCAGCTGAGCAGGCGCTCGTCGTGTGCGAGCCGCGCAAACTCCGCTCTGCCCCGCTCGGTGAGCACGGCGATATCAACCGGTGCATGAAAACCCGGAGCCGGTGCGACAGTGCGCTGCCGAACGGTGTCCATCAAGCCTAGTGCGCGAAGATATTGAAAGACGCCCGGCCTTCTGGCCCATGGAACCTGGCGATATTGCGCCCGCCGCAGCGCTTCAAGTACCGCTTCGTTGGAATACGTGGTCATCTCACTTCTTTCTTAAAGTGCAGCTATGACACATCCATGCCAACACGTCACCGCGCCACCAGTGACGCGCATAGCACCCGCCCTTGGCTGGAAGCTGGCTGCCACTGGTGCAGCCGAATTCCGCCAGGTGCTGCCTGGTCTCGTTTTCGGAACCCCCGTCTGAACGCCATGTTAGCGTTCTGTCCACGAACCGACGATGCAACCGCTGCGGCGCGATAGCAAGCTCGTAGATTTGTCCCGAAAGACATACGTTACCCCATTTAAATTGATTCTATTCACTTTATTGGCGCTTTTTTTTGCAGCAATCGTGCTATGGAAGCGTGCCAGACGGCCGCTCGCCGTCTGCACCGCTGCCTTGTTCTGGCTGCTCGCCGCCGGCTGGCTTACCGTACCCTTACTGCATCTCGCACAGCCGCGCTGGCAGACCGATACGCCCGCCCGATTCGCTCCGCGCACTGCCATCATCATGCTGGGCGGCGGCACGGTCTATGACGACGACCACGTGCTCGTACCCCCCCGCGACGTGCTCGCGCGCATCACGGCGAGCGCGCAGAACTACGCCGCCTGCAAACGTGCCGCGGCCATATGCCATGTCATCGTGAGCGGCGGCAATCCGCAGCGGCATCGCGCGACCGAGGCCGATACCTATCTGCCTTATCTGTTGCGCCAGCAGGTGCCGCGCGCGGACATCGTGCTGGAAAACAGCAGCCGCACTACCTATGAAAACGCGCGCAACGTGTCCGCCATTCTGGAGGGCTCACGTTACGATTCGTTGATCCTCATTACCTCCGCCTACCAGATGCCGCGCGCCATGCTCGACTTCCACCGTTTCGGCCTCGCACCGCAACCGATGATTTCGAACGCGCGGCGCGCACACCTTGGTGTACTACCGCGTTATGACAATCTGGTGAGTGCGGAGATCGCGTTGCATGAACTGATCGGGATCGCACAATTTCATGTCTATCGTGCAATCGGCTGGTTCTAGAATCCAGACAACATCACCAACCAGTTTATTTAGAGATGCGAAGGTTGTGGTTAGGCATTCAACCCTTGCCGTGACTTGGGCGTGAAATCAGCCCGTGTCGCGACGGGGCGTGAGCGTAACAAGATGTAACGAATTGTCATCGCGCTTACAAAACCTCCCGCTGGAGCGGATATTGCTGACTAGAATGCAGTGTCTTTCCGTCTGGACAGGCAACTACTCGGGTCCACAACCACTCTGCGGAGGTAGCAATGAAGAAAGTGTCCCTGGCGATCCTGGTTTCCCTCAGTGCCGTAACGGGCGCGGCTTATGCGCAGGACAACGGCGTCATGATGAGCACCGATCCGGCCAAGGCCGCCGACGTCGAGCAGCGTGCGCAAGATTTGCAAAACCGCCAGCAAGCAATGGAAAGCGCACCGGCCGCGACAATGAAACACCATAAGGGAGGCATGCATCACAAAAAAGCTCCCAAGGCGGACGCCGGGTCGTAAGCACCCGGGTCGCAAGCGCAATTACTCACTCACCTGCGGCCCTGCCGCGGAGGTGAAAAGCCGAAGCCGGCACCGCCGGCTTCGGCTTTTTGTTGTCTAATCGACTGGCGAGAGCGCTAGCGAAGCAGCTGGCAAAGGACTTGCAAGCCCCGGATCAGCGCGGCGTGCCCACCAGGCGCGAACGGGCCGCTCGAGCCCTGCGGCGCGCAGCCGACGGTGTGCTAAAGTCGCGCACCGACCGGCACCCAGCCGGAATCCCTAACCCGTGCGCACCCTGGTGCGGAGGACAGCATGAGCAACATCCAGCTTGATATCGAATGGACTGAGGCCGCATCTCGCAAAATCGAAAAACTGATGCCGCGCGGCGGTCAGGAGGCGTTTCTGGCGCTGCCGCCCGTCGAATGCCTGCCGATGGAAGGCGACGTGCTGTTTCTCGGGCCGGACGGCAAGCAGCAGCCGTTCATCGTCGCGGAACGGCAGTATCACCACGACGGCGACGCCGACTGGACCATCATCCTGATCCTCGACGTTCCGCAAGCCACGCATTAACAGCCCGATGTAATCAAACGGCACGCGGATTTGCCGGGCCAACTCATTCGGCCGGCAACCCGCGCGCCGTTGCGCGACGCGCCGTCTGTCGCCGCCCGCCCGTTCAGGCGATCTTCGACACGACGCGAACTTCCGCGTGCTCGACCCAGTCCGCCACCACTTTCCTGTAAGCCGTGATGTGCGCGGATTGCGCATGCGCCGCCAGGGCTTCCTGGCTTTCCCAACGCTCGACAAATACGAACCGGCGCGGCTCCTGCACGTCGCGGTGCAAATCGTATTGAAGCGCTCCCTGTTCCTTGCGCGTCGGCCCGACCAGCCCTTCGAGCACCTCACTCAGTTGCTCCTCGTAGCCCGGCTTCGCCACCGAGATTGCGACCACCGCGATTTCCGACATGCCTAACCTCCGTTTCACAGAAAGCAGCAGCATACCGGGCGCCCGCCAAACGTGCAGGATCCGCGTACCGGCCGGCGGCTTCGCCGGCCACGCATCGTCGGGGCCGAGCCGATAACCCGTTCCTGCGCCCCTACGTCAGAGCCGCCCTTGCCTGGAGTTTGGCGGGTGTCCGCGTGGCGCCCTGTTACGCTCGTTTTCATACAGGCGATTGATTGCGACGAAGGCAATCGGTTTTGCGCACGGCAAGCGGGTGCAAAACTCGCGCGACAGGCCGGCGGCAGCATGGCGGACGGCCTTGGGAAACCGCCCGGCGGGACATCCGGCAGGAGCGCCGGCACAACCCCGCGTCTGTGATTACCCGCACATTCACGCGAATTGCAAACTGCTAGACTGGTTTTGATTAATCCGCCGGAGTTCAGCATGGCTGGCATTGCTCTGCGCGTTCCCGGGCTGTATCCGACCCGCCCCGCACACGTGAGGGCCGAGCCTCCGTTGCGCGCCGAATCGTCGAGCGCGCCCCGTCATCCGCTTGCCGCGAAGCCGCCATGTCCGCTCTCCTGCCCGCCTTTATGCCATCCGTCAGCGAATTGACCCTGAGCGGCCTGCTCCCGCATCTTGCCCGGCACGAGTCCGGCTGGACCGCGACCTGGCGCGCGCTGACTTTGCACAGCGTGTTCCAGCCGGTGCTGTCGGTGACGCACCAGTGCGTCGTCGGCTATGAGGGGCTGCTGCGCGCGTTCGACCCGGTCGGCCTGCCGGTTTCGCCGGAAGTGCTCTTCTCCGGCACCCGTTCGGCCGCCGACGCGCGCGAGCTCGACCGGATCGCGCGCTGCCTGCACGTGGCGAACTTCATGGAGCAAGGCATCAGCACCGGCTGGCTCTTTCTGAATACGCGCCCACAGGTATTCGAAACCGGCTGGCCGCAACGCGCGTTCATCGACGAACTGTCGGCGCACTTCGGTCTGCCGCAGGAGCGCATCGTGATCGAAGTGCTCGAACAGCCTGCGGACGACGAATCCGCCGTCGCCAGCATGCTCGCCGCCTCGCACCCGCGCGACTTTCTGATCGCGATCGACGACTTCGGCACCGGCTTCTCGAACTTCGACCGCGTATGGCGCTTCCGTCCCGATATCGTCAAGCTCGACCGTTCGCTGGTCGCGCGCGCCGGCAAGCGCGAAGGCGACGACTCGATGATCAGCCACCTGATCGCGATGCTCCATCAGTCAGGCACGCTGGTGCTGGCCGAAGGCGTCGAAACCGACGAAGAACTGATGATCCTGATGGAGGCCGACGTCGATTTCGTGCAGGGTTTCTGGCTCGGTCAGCCGAAGAGTTCCGTGCAGGCGGCCTGCGCGAAAGTGCCGGAGCTGATCGACTCGATGTGGAGCAAGTTCGCCGACTACCAACGCCGGCATGCCGGCCATCAGCGGCTCGGGTTCGAAGGTTTCGCTGAAGCGGTGCTGGCCGCCGCCGAAACCTACCAGGCCACCGGCGATCTGCGCCAGGCAGCGCAAAAGGTGTGGCATCTGCCTGAAGCACGCCGTGTGTTCATCACCGACGGACAGGGCGAGCAGACCCTGCCTTCGGTCACGGCCGCCTCGGTGCCGCCGCCGCCGCTGCGGCTCGCGCCGCTCTATAGCGACACGCGCAGCAACTGGTCGCGGCGAGCCTATTTCAAGCACGCGCTCGCCGCGCCGGGGCGTGTCGCGATGATGGGTCCGCACTATTCGCTCGCCGACGGCCAGGACTGCTATACCGCCGCTCTCGCGTTCGAGCATGACGGCACTCATGTGCTCTGCGTCGACTTCGTGCCGACCACCGCCACGCCGGACCTGCGCCCGGTAGCGGGACGCGGGGGCAAGCGCTAATCGTCCACCCGGCCGCGGCCGGATTTGATCTCGCTGCGTTTGGCCTTGCCGTCGAGGCGCCGCAGGTTCGACGCGCGCGTCGGCCGGGTCGCGAAGCGGGGCTTGCGCGTGACGCTGACGCTTTCAATCAGTTCATCGAGTCGCGCCAGCGCCGCCGCGCGGTTCATCTCCTGAGTCCGATGCTCCTGCGCCTTGATGATCACGACGCCGTCGCGCGTGAGCCGGTGATCGGACAGCGCCAGCAGACGCATTTTCAACACCTCCGGCAACGACGAAGCGCGCACGTCGAAGCGCAAGTGAATGGCGCTCGAAACCTTGTTGACGTTCTGGCCGCCCGCTCCTTGCGCGCGCACTGCGGTCAGTTCGATTTCGTTCGATGGGATCGGATAGCGGGATGTCATGACACGGGATTGGGCTGGAAGACGTGAGTGTACACAGTGCGCCCCCACGCCGATTACGGACTATCGGGCGCGCTTGCGTAGGCGAAAAACTATTTGCATCGGCACCGCCGCTTCATCGATACTGCGCTTTTCGCTTACAGCGTAAATTCACATGAAGCTCCGTCCGGGTTTTGTGCTGGAACTGGCCGTCAACTTCCTGCTGCCATGGCTCGCTTACCGGCTCGCGCTGCCGCATCTGGGCGAGACTGGCGCGTTGATCGCGTCCGCCGTGCCGCCGATCCTCTGGAGTCTGGTCGAACTCGTGCGATTCCGGCGCGTCGACGCGCTGAGCGTGATGGTGGTGTCCGGCATCGTGCTCTCGGTTGCGGCGATGGCACTCGGCGGCAGTCCGCGCATGCTGCTGTTGCGCGAGTCGCTGGTGTCTGGCGCGGTCGGCGTGGTGTTTCTTCTTTCACTACCCATGCGCCGACCGCTGATCTTCTATCTTGCGCGCGCCACCGTTGCCCGCGAAATGGAAGGCGGCGCCGCGCGCTTCGAAACGCTGTGGCAGGAGCGCCCGGCGCTGGTCGCCGCGATGCGCCTGATGACGCTGGTGTGGGGCGTCGGCCTGACCGGCGAAACGGCGCTGCGTGCGTGGATGGCGCTCACCTGGCCGATCGAGCGCTTCCTCGTGGTTTCCCCGTTCATCGGCTACGGCATTTATGGCGGCCTGACGCTGTGGACGCTGTGGTATCGAAAGACCATGCGCGCGCGGGTCGAGGCGCGCGTGCAGTCGGGTGGAGCTGCTGGTTGAACGGTTCCGGCGCGCAATGCGGCCGTCTGCCGTTCAGTTTGTCTAGTTATCCGACCTGCCGTTGCCGGCAACGCAGCTGCTCCCACGTCATGCTATTCAGCGCCACGCCACACTTCCGCTATCCGCGCGGCCAAGCCCGAATCGCGCTGTGTCGGCGTTTCAATGGCTTGCGCCAGCACGGCGCGAGCCCCGACCACTTCCACCCGCTCACGCGCGCGGGTGATCGCCGTGTACACCAACTCGCGCGACAACACCCGGCTGAATACCGACGGCAGCATTAGCACCGCATGCTCGAACTCCGAGCCTTGCGACTTGTGAACCGTGAGCGCGAATGCGGTGTCGTGCGGCGGAAGCGCCGCCGGCGACACCGCTCGCAAGCCGCCGTCGCCGGTACGGAAATACACCCGCAACGCGCCGCTTGCGCCCGGCAGCGCTATGCCGATGTCGCCGTTGAACAGACCCAGTGCGTAGTCGTTGCGCGTCACCATTACGGGACGCCCGGCGAACCACTGCGCGCCCACTGCCAGCGTCACACCGGCCGAGCGCCGCACCTGCGCCGCCATCGCCGCATTCACCTGATCGACGCCGCGCGGCCCCGAACGGGTCGCGCACAGAATGCGGAAACGGTTCAACGCGTCGAAAAGCGGTAACGGGTCGGGCGTTTCGGCTGCAAGCGCTGCAGCCAGCGCATCGGCGTAGGGCGCGAAGCCTGCGGCAAGACGCGCGACGGTGCGCTCGGCAAGCGTCGCATGGGTGTCTTCGTAAAGCGCCGCTGCGCAAGGTTCCGAGGGATCAGCGTGTAGGACGTCGAGCGCCGCGCTCGCCGAGCCGTTACGGATCGCAAGCGACAGGCGGCCGATCGGCGATTCGAGACCGAACCGATAGTTACGCTCGAGCCAGACGACGCAATCGGCGAGCGGATTTAACGCGTGCGGTGCCGGACCCGGCGATGACGCGGCACCGTCAAAAAGCTCACCCGCGAGCGGTTCATTAAAGACGTCCTGCGAATCCGCACAGGCGAACAGATCGTCGGGCCGCGCTTCGAAAGCGTCCGGCGCATTGGACTGCTTGAAAGAACCGGTGCGCTCCTCGCCCAAGCTGCGCGATGCGTGCGGCAACGCCTGCGTCAGCCGCGATTCGTCGATGCCGAGCGCCTCCGCGATCCGCCGCAAACCATCTTGCGTGAACGCCGGACGCGCGCTGAGTTCGGCGAACACCGCGCCGGCTTCCACAGCGGCCAGTTGGTCCTTGTCGCCCAACATCACGAGACGCGTCTGCGGTGCAAGAGCGTCGAGCAGATGCGCGGCCATCGCGACATCGATCATGGACGCCTCGTCGATCACCACGACGTCGTAAGGCAGCGGATTGTCCCGATGATGCCGGAAGCGCCCGCCCGGCCCGGAACCGAGCAACCGATGCAATGTGTACGACGTCTGCGGCAAACGGGCCGCGAGTTCGGGCGGCAAATCGCCGGCACGCCCTAGCAAGGCCTCCTGCATGCGTTGTGCCGCTTTGCCCGTGGGCGCCGCCAGTGCGATTCTCAGATCAGAGCGCGCATCGAGCAGGCAGGCAAGCACGCCGACCACGGTGGTGGTCTTGCCGGTGCCGGGTCCGCCGCTGACGATAGTGAGTTGTCCCGACAGCGCCATAACCACCGCGACACGTTGCCAGTCGACTTCGTTGTCTTTCGGCGTGCCGAAGTAGCGCAGCAGGCGCTCGTGCAAGGTCTGCGCGTTGCCGCCTGCTTCAGCACCGAGAGCGGCACGGGAACTGACACCCGCTCCAGCATGCGCGACCAGCGCGCGCGCAAGCCGCCGCTCGTAATCGTAATAGCGAGCCAGATACAACCGCCCTTGCCCATCCACCACCAACGGCCGCAACGCTGCCGCGCTTTGCGAGCCATCGCTCGCCATGCCGCTCGCGAACAGCGCCGCGCGCACTTCGGCACTCGATGCCTCGAAGCGTCGCGCCAGCAACGCGAGCGGCACGCACACGTGGCCCTCGGCCGTCGCGCGGCTCGCGGCGAACGCGCCCCGCGCCGCCCATTTGACCGCCTCCGCCGATGCACCGCCGCGCCGCGCCAGCGTGCCGATGCGACGCGCAAACCCTTCCGCGAGCGCGGTGCTGAAATCGGCCGGCGCGGGCAAATTCACGCCGATGTCGTCGAGTTCGGGCGGCACAGACGCGCTCTGTTCGAACGTGCTCATGCGACACCTCCGATCATCGCCGCATCGAGCAGCGCGACCAGTTCGAATGCCGGGCGCCGCCTGTGCACGCCCGCCGGCCCGTCGGCGTCATGCCAATGCGGACGTACGCCGCGCACGAACAGATACAGATAGCCGCCGATGTGCGTGTCGTACGAATAATCGCGCACCCGCGTTTTCAGGTAACGATGCAATGCGACCGTATAAAGCAGCGCCTGCAGGTGATACGCGTGACTCGCCATAGCCGCTTCGAGCGGCGCGGCGGCGTAGTCGGCGGCCGTGTCGCCCAGATGGTTCGACTTCCAGTCGACGATCCAGAAACGTCCGTCGTGCTCGACGATCATGTCGATAAATCCTTTGACGAACCCGCGCAGCACGCCGGGTTCCAGTGCGACGTCAGGATAGCCGTGTTCGATCAGCAGTTCCCGCAACGCAGGGAAATCCAGCGACGGCGCCGCGAACAGAAACTCGAGCTCGTTCAGACGCCGGCGCGGATCCAGATTCGCGAGCCTCATGCCAGGCTGCAGTTCGGTAGCGACCACGTCCCGGAGCAGGTTGTGCATCATCGCAGGCAGGCGCGCGGCGAGCTCAGGCCCAGCCGGCGCCGGACGCTCGCGCAGCGCGCCGCGAATGGCGTCGGTCCACGTAGGCGGCGCGGTGAAATCGGCGAGTTCGAACATGCGGTGCAGACAGTCGCCCGCCGCCGCGCCGCGCGGAAACGCGAGAACATCGTCTTCCGCGTGGGCTTGAGGGTGCGGTGCAGGCACCGGCGTGACCACGAGCGCATCGGCGATTTCGTCGTGATCGGGGCGCACTTCTTCCACCGGCGCGTGCGCCTCATCAGCTTTGCTGCCCGCGGCGATCAGGCCGCTGAAACTCGCCATGCGCCACTGATCGCGCAGCGGCCTGCGATTGGCCCGCGCCTGCATATGCGCGCTGCGGTCCTGCAGGCTTTCCAGCGGCACGCGGCGCTCGGGCCTCGGCAAGGGCTGCAGCGTGATCGACCCACCCGCCAGCGCCTGCCAGCGCGCCGACAACGCGGCTTCGTCGGGCGGCTCGGCGAGCCAGTCGTCGAAACTGTGGCCGCTGCCGCCCACCAGCCAGTTCAGCACGCTGCGGCGCGATTCCCTGGTTGAGCGCGACGACTGATACGTGCCGGCAACCAGATAGCAGCGGTACACCGCGCGCGTCAACGCCACGTAGACGAGCCGCGCCCGCTCCGCCGCCTGCTCGCGCACCGCGTAGCGCGACGCATGTTCGGCTTCTTCGTCGTCGCAACCGTAGTGCAGCACCGCTGTGCCTGTTTCGTCGTGGTACTCGCGGGCATCCGGCAAGCCGGACGACGGCGGCTCGCGCAACGCGCCATCGTTCAGGAACGGACAGAACACCACCGCGTATTCGAGCCCTTTCGATTTGTGGACGGTAACGATCTGCACGAGGTTGCGATCCGATTCGAGTCGCAACTGCGCCTCTTCGCCACCGCCCTGGGTGCGTTGCGCGGCGAGCCAGCGCAAGGTCGGTGCTATACCTGGTTGCGTCGCGGCGCGCGCCTGCACGAGTTCGGCCAGGTGGTTCACGTTCGTCAGACGACGCTCGCCGTCCGGTCCGGCAACCAGCCGTTGCGCGACACGCAGCTCACGCATCAGCGTGCGCCACATCACCGCGAAGCCGCGCTCATGCCACAGCGTGCGGTAGCGCGAAAAACGTTCCACCCAGCCCATCGCGTCGGCGGCGTGCGCGGGGTCGTCGGCGGGCGACGGCGCGTCGGCCACCTGCTCGAGACGCCACAACGCGGCGGCGTCGAGGCCCAGCCAGTCGGTTGCCAGCGCGGCGCGCAAACGGCGCAGATCGCCCGGCGTATCGACCGCGGCGAGCACGCGTTCGATCTGCTCGGCATCGAGCGTCGCGAACACCGACGCCTGCGCCAGTTCCACGCTGCCGACACCCCACGCGGCCAGCACGCGTTTGATCAGACTGCCCTGCTTGTGCGTTTGCACCAGCACGGCGATGTTGCCCGGCGCGAGCGGCGCGTCGCCGATCGTCACCATGCCTTCGCGCGCGCCGCGCAGCAGCCGCACGATCTCGGCGGCGCACGCCTCGCTCGCTTCGCGCTGAGCCTCGCGCTTGTTCAATGCGGCATCGCCCTGCGGCAAGGTCCAGATACGGAAGTCGCCGGCGCTCGCCTGCGGGTCGGAGAACGGTGGCCTGCGCCGTTCGCCCGCACGCACCGGCTGATAGTCGAGACCGTCCAGCACGAATGCCTGAGGATTGGCTTCGAAGAGCCGATTGCATGCCTCGACGATCGGCGCGGTCGAGCGCTGATTGACGGCCAGCGTGTAGCACGCGGATGCCGCCTCGCGCGCCGCCAGATAGGTATGCAGATCCGCCGCGCGAAAACTGTAGATCGCCTGCTTCGGATCGCCGACCAGAAACAGCGGACCGGCCGGCGCGAAAATGCGGCTGAAGATCGCGAACTGCAGCGGATCGGTGTCCTGAAACTCGTCGATCAGCGCAGCCGGATAACGCGCGCGCAAAGCGTCGGCAAGCCAGGGGTGCGCGGCGAGCGCGCGATACAGGTTGGACAGCAGATCGTCGAACGACACGACCCGGCGTGTGCGCTTGCGCGCCACCAGTTCGGCGGGTGCGTAGTCGAGCCAGGCCTGCACGAGCGAGAGCCAGCGCGCGCGTTGCGCGGCTTCGGCCGCGACCACGGCCGCCGCCAGCGCTTCAGCGTGTTCGAAGAACGGATGCACGGGCGGCTCGAACTTCACCTTGGTGGCCTTCTTCAAGGCTGAAGCCGTCAGCTTCAACGCCGCTTTCGGCGGCGGCGCATGGCAGTCGCCCTGCGCGAAGTATTCGGTCCATGCGGCGATGGCGCCGCTCACATGATCGGGCTTGTGCGAAGTCTTGCTCAAGCGCTCCTGCGCCTCGGCCAGCAAACTGACGATCGTGTCGCGCTCTGCATGCCAGAGCTCGCAGGCCGCATCGAAGCCTGCTTGCGGATCCGCGCAATTGCCGCTCGTGTCGAGCTTACCCCAGCGCAACTGCGCCAACGGCTTTTTCAGACGCCGCGCGAGCTGCTCGTCGAGTGAAGCGGGACCGGCGTGTTTGGCCACCAGCCACGCGGCAAATGCGGGATGCGCATGTGCCACCGGCTCCGCCTGCTCGCGCCAGAAATCAGCCGCCATTTCGAAGCGCAAGGCCGCGTCGTCGGCTTCCATTTCGAAAGCGAACGGCATGGCCGCGGCAAACGGCGCTTCCTGCAACGCGCGCTGACAGAATGCGTGAATGGTGTGGATCGCCGCCTGGTCGAAGGTGCGCAGCGCGCGTCGCACCATTTTCAAGGCGGCCTCGCGCTCGATGCCCCGCTCCGGCGCCAGCGTCGTTTCAAAGAGACGGCGGACGAACGGATCGCCGCCGTCGTCGTCCATTTCGATCGCCCGGTGCAGTTCGGCGAGACGGCCGCGAATGCGCTCGTGCAATTCCGCCGTCGCCGCCTTAGTGAACGTGACGACCAGAATCTGATCCGCATTCAGGTTCTTTTCGAGCAGCAGCCGCACATACAACGCGCAAATATTCCAGGTCTTGCCGGTGCCCGCCGAAGCCTCGATCTGATTCACGCCGTCGAGCGAACAGGCGAAGACGTCGAGTTCCTCGGCCACCAGCGCGTAACTCCGCTTGCCCCCGCTCATGACGCGCTCCGCAGATGCTGGATGAGCGGCTTGAACACGATCGCGGCGAGACTGCCGAACGGTTCCTCGAGCGTGAGCGGCGTGCCGCGCAAGGCGATGCGCAACGCGGGGTCGTCGGACTCGCCGCGCACGCGGTCGTTGATCCAGACGCCCAGCGCCGCGGATTCGCTTTCGCTGACCCGGGCCCACGCGCTCTTCGGGAAAAAGCGCAGCGGCAGCATGCGCCCTGCCTTGAACAACGCGGCAAGCGGCGCCAGTTCGTCGAGCGGCGCGGCGACCGGTGTGAGTTCGAAGCTCTCGCCGCTGCCATGCCATACGGTGCGGCGCGGACCGTCCGGCCGTGCGGCGCAATACACCAGATGCGCGAGCCACGCCGACAGATAGTCGCGTGCGGTAGGTTTGGCGTAGCGGAAAATCACTTGTCCTGTTTCGGTGAGCAGATTCAGACTGCCGTGCAGTTGCAGCGGCGTTTGCGCGGCTTGCCGCAGCAGCGCGTCATGCGGGCCGAAAAGCGGGCCGGCGATCTCCGCGCTCTCCGGCCAGCGCGGTGCGATGTCGAGCACGAACGGCAAACGCTCGACACCCGAAGCCACTTCGCGGCGCACGCTGTCGGCAAGCTGGCGCAACGCGCCGAGCTCACGTGCGCGCCACACCGCGCCGGTCGCGCCGCCCGGCAATTCCGGGCTGGCCGCCGCCACGCGGCGCACGCGTTCGAAGATGACGTCGTCTTCCGTAGCGGCGTCGAGCAGGACTGGCAAAAGACGATCCGCCAATGCATCGCGCCCGGCGTAATCCAGTTCGAACGGCTCGGTGTCGAGCAATTCGCCCTGTGCGTCCGACAACACGATGCCCAGCCGGTCACGCAACAACGCCCGCGCAGGATGACGCCAGAAGCGCACGAATTCGTCGAAGGCGATCGGCGCCGGCTCTTCTGGCGGCAAGGGTCGATCGAAGAAAGGTGCGGCGGCGGGATGTGCGGGCGCGGCCAGTAACGTGGCCAGCTCGGCGCGATCCGCGTCGTAGCTGAAGAGACCGGATTGCGGCGAGAAATAGTCCGATGCGAATGCCTGCAACGGATGTTCGACAATGAACGCATGCCGCGCGCTCCCGACTTCAGCCGGACTCGCGCCCTCGCCCGCCGACACCTGCGCAAGATGGTCGAGCAATTCGTCGACCAGCGCGGCCGGCGGCAATGGCGCGTTGTCGCGAATGCTGCGGCCCGTATAAGCAATGAAGAGGCGATCGCGCGCGGCGAGCAGCAGATCGAGGAACAGATTGCGTTCGTCGTCGCGCCGCTGGCGGTCGCCGGCTTTGCCGAACGCGGCCATCAGATCGAACTCGTCGGCGCGCGCGAGACTCGGCAGCACACCGTCGTCCATGCCGAGCAGGCACACCACGCGATACGGCAACCCGCGCAAACTGGTCAACGACGAAAACGTCACGCTGCCCCAGGGCACGCCGCCGCGCGCCGGGTCGTCGAGCGCTTCGGTGAGCGCGCCGCGCACCACTGCGGCGGGCATCGCGACCTCTTGCGCGCCGGCTTGCATTGCGTCACCCATTTGGTCGATCGCGTCGCGCACGGCGGCGAGCGAATGGGCGAATTCAACGCCGCCGTCGAAACACTGCGCGAGCGTGTCGAGCAGCAGTTGGGTCCATTCGGCAGGCGTGCGTTCGACCGCGCAATTCGCCGCGAAGCTGTCAATGTCGTCCACGAAGCGCGACAGGCGGCCGAGCAGCTCGGCATCCGCGCCGTCGGCGCCTTCGACCGGCAGCCACGCGTCAACCGGTTCGCCGCCGTCCGGCATGGCGTAGCCGAGATACAGACGCGTAAGCGCATCCGCCAACGTATGACGCGCGATCGGCACATGTTCGCCGGTCGGCTCGACCGGTGAAAGCCCACGACGCGCGCCGGCCGCGGCCAGCCATTCCTGTGCGGCTTCGAGCGAACTCGCGTCGATCCCGTAACGCACGGCAATGGCGTCGACACGCAACCATTCGATCAGGTCCGGCGCGCCCACGCTGCGCTCGGGCAAGGCCAGCCAATCGAGCAGCAACCGCGCGACCGGATTGGCCTGCGACGGCGGCAAGCCGGTGATCCGATACGGAATGCGGCGGGTGTCGCCAGGCGGCGTGGTGCCGAACACGGCGTCGATCAAGGGGCCGGCCGCCGCGAGATCGGATACGGCGACCAGCACGTCGGACGGCTGAAGGTCGTCGAATTCGTCGAACCAGCCGAGCAGGCGATCGTGCAGCACTTCGAGCTGCCGCGACAGACTGTGGCAAACGTGGACCTCAATGCCTTGCTCGATCGGCAGTTCGTCGGCGTCGGTCTCCTTGCGCAGATCGAGGATGCCGTTCTGCACGGCGGCAAGCCAGCTCGGTTGCGGATTTTCCGTGAAATCGCCGGTCTCGCCGGAGGCCGCGCTCTCGGTCAGCTCGTGCAGCATGTGCAATTGCGCCTGGGTCTGCCGGCCCCACTCGGCGAGCAGCGGATGGCCGACTTCCTGATAGTCGAGCTGGCCGGCGGCGTCGAGCGCCTGAACACGCCCTTCGCTGACCACGTCGAACCAGAACTCGCGGCACGGGTTCATCACGTACAGGCGCACGTCGACCCAGCGCGAAAGCGCGCGCAGCAGCGCCACGTGCAACGGCGGCATGGTGGGCAGCGCGAAAACGCTGACCGCTTCGGGCCACTGTGCGTTCGAGATGGCCTCGAGATCGAGCGTGCCGATTTCATCCAGAAAACGGTAGGCGGGCGGCAACGCGGCTGCGGCCGTTTGCCCGTTTCCCGCCAGTTCCGCGAGCACCGCGCGCCACAATGCGGCTTGCCAGCGCTCGTCTTCGCGCGCCGCTTCGCTCGCGCCGACAAGACGCGGGCCGGAGTCGTCCGCCGCACCGCTCGCGAAGATCGAGCCGCCCTTCTGCCATTGCAGCAGCCATTCCGGGCGATACGTCAGATAGTGGTCGAGCACGGTCGCCACGCGCCGCGCCAGTTCGTAGCGCATCGAAGCGTCCGCCGCGTCGAGATACGTGCGCAGACGCGGCGACGCATTCCAGGGCAGCGTTTCTCCCCCGTCGTTCAGTTGGCCCAGCAGCCGGTAGCAGCGCCATACGAGCCGGTCTGGCGCGAACGGCGAATGCTTCGGCACCTCGATCACGCCGCCGATCTGCGCCCACAGCCATTGCGCGAGATAACCAAAGTTGACATTCGCGCAGATGCCCTGGCGCGCGGCGATATCGAGCTCAAGACGGCGCCGCACGGCAGCGCTCGGGACGATCACGGGCTGCGCGGTCCAGGGGTCGGACGGCGCTTGCGCCAGGTCGTCGAGCAGCGCGCCGACAAGCGTTTCGTAGCGGTTCGAGTAGAAGAGCTGGAGCATGGATCCTGGGGTTTGCATGCGGCACTGGCGGAACGCCGGAGCCGCGACAGACAGTGAAGCGACAGCATAACAAACGCATGCTCAACGCAGAACCTGGCCGAACGGACGAGGTCAGATCACCCATGAAATCAGTTAGACTCGACGGCAGTTTGGGTCTGCCCCTTCAACCGCGGTTTTCTCAGTGAATGGAATCCAGGCAGTCGATGCGCTATTCGGTCGAAATAAAAAAATTCCTCTATAGCCAGTACTTTTATGGCGGCCTGCGCATCGCAGTCGGCGTGTCGTTACCGGCGGTACTGTGCCTGATCGTGTTTCACGATCGCGATCTCGGCTTCACGATCGCCACCGGCGCGCTCGGCGCGTGTGTGGTCGACATGCCGGGTCCGCTCAAGTACAAGCACAACGAAATGCTGGCGTGCACGGTGATCGGCTTCCTGTCCGCGCTCGCCACCGGCCTCGCCACCGTGAACGCGGTGGCGCTGTGGTGCACCGTCGTGCCGCTCACCTTCCTGCTGTCGCTGATCGTCGTATATGGCAACCGCTGGCCGCAGATCAGCTTTGCCACGCTGTTCATGATGACCATGACGCTGGAAGAGCATTTCACGCCGGTGCAGGCGCTCGTCAACGCCTCGTGGATTCTGGTGGGCGGCCTCTGGTACACCTACTGGTCGACCTTTGTGAGCCGCTGGATGATGCACCGCATCGAACAGCAGGCGCTGGCCGAAAGCGTGTTCGCGTGCGCCGATTATCTGCTGGCGCGCGCCCAGTTCTACGACCTCGATAACGATCTGGACGAGTGTTATCGCAACCTGGTCGACAAGCAGATCGCCGCGGTGGAGCGCCAGGATGCCGCACGCGACATCGTGCTGCGCAACCTGCCCAAGCTCAAGAGCGGCAAGCTCGAGCCGCGCCGTGCCATGCTGTTCAATCTGTTCATCAACACAGTCGATCTGCACGAGCTGTTTGTCGGCGCGCACACCGATTACCCGCTGGTGCGCAACACGTTCGGCGGCTCCGATCTGCTGGTGTTCTATCGCGATCTGATCCGCAAGGCGGCCGCCGATCTCGAGGAGATCGGGCTCGCGGTGCTGCAAAACCAGGCGCCACGTACACGTGTGAACGTCAAGGCGGAATTGCGCGCCATCGAATTCGAAATCGAGTTGATGCGCAAACAGAACCTGCCGGCAAAAAACCATGAGGCCTATGCGGCGATCTCGTCGACTTTCCGGCGCATCTGGAGCGCCACGCGCCTGATCGACAAGATGCGCAAGAGTCTCTCGAACGAACCCAGCACTACCGAGACCGAATTGCGCCTCGACCAGGCGCTCACGCGTTTCGTGTCGAGCCGCCGCGTGCCGTTCGGCCAGATCTTCTCGAACCTGACAATGGCCTCGCCGAGCTTCCGCCATGCGCTGCGCGTGACGATCGCGGTCGCCGTGGGCTTCTGGCTCGGCCGTCTGCTTCCGCTCACCAACGCGTACTGGATCGTGATGACCACCGTCATCATTCTGAAGCCCGGCTATTCGCTCACCAAGCAGCGCAACGGGCAGCGGATCGTCGGCACGCTGATCGGCTGCGCGGCAAGCATCGCGCTGATCGTATTCGTCAAGGAACCTCACATCCTGCTGGTCGTGATGTTCGCGTCGATGGTCATGAGCTACAGTCTGCTGCTGTTCAATTACACGGCGAGCGTGGTGTTCACCTCGTCGTATGTGCTGCTCATGTTCCATCTGCTCGCGCCGGGCAGCATGCGCATCATCGGCGAGCGCGCGATCGATACCGTGGTGGGCTGCGCAATCGCAATTGCGGCAAGCCACCTGTTCCCGTACTGGGAATACCGTTTGATGGGCAAGCTCGTCAACAACATGATCAGCGCGACGCGTCAATACCTGGAAGCAAGCTGGTGGTGGAGCGGCAAGCCGGCCGCGGCGGTGGTCGCCACCGTGACCGAGGCCGGCGCGCGCGCGCCCGCGGCGGCGATGGCCGATCCGGCGATCGACTTCGGCAAACCGGCGCTCGCGACGGCAGGCGGTGGCGTAAGCGCGGCGGCGGGCAGAGGCGTAGGTGTTGGTCCGAACGGCGGAGCAGGCGGTGCGGTAAGTCAGGGTGTAAGCGCTGCCTCAAGCGGTGGCGCAAGCGGTGCAGCAAGCCAAGGCGTAAGTGCTGCCTCAAGCGGCCGCGCAAGCGCCTCTGAAGGCAACAACGCAAACGCTCAAGCGGCCGTGGATGCCGATGCAGCAATACCGCCTGCCGACGTCGGCGCAGGCACCACCACGGTCAGCAATCCGACCGCGAAGCCGGCCTCCGGCGCCTCCGCTGCCGCCGCAGCCGCGGCAACCGCGCTCGATCGCGATTACCGCTACCGGCTCGCCCGCAAGAACGTCCACGTAGCGTTCGCCAATCTGGGCCAGGCGTTTCAACGCATGATGCTCGAACCGAAGTCCGCGCAAAAGTTCGTGCCGGAACTGAACGGCCTGCTGGTGCGCAGCCACGTCCTCGCTTCGCAGATCACCGCGGCCGCGCCGCTGCTGCGCACCACGGCGCAACAACAGGCCGAAGGCATCTCGCTACAGCCGCTGCAACGCGCGTTGAGCGTGGTGCGCGACAATCTCACCGAAGCCGAAACCGGCACCGCGCCGCCCGCCGATCAGGCCGAGCAGATCAAGCAGTTGAACCGTGAGCTCGATGCGATGGTGGTCGAAACGGAAAAGTCGCCGGACTATTCGGCGGACGCCGTGCACGATATGAAATTGCTTGCGCATCAATGCAAGCAGATGCTGGCGGCGGCGGCATTGATCCGCAAGGATGCAAGCGTGATTCGCCTGCCGGATGAGTGAAACGGCGTGGCGTGAGCCGACATCTCGCGTTGTGCGGCCGGTGTGCTCTTACGTTTTGGATAGGTCGGCGTTTTGCCTGGCGGCGAGCGTCGCGCGACGATCAGGCGCGATGCTCAAACCAGAGTGCGTGCAGTCTTACTGAGCCGCGCCGCTTGCCGGCTTCGCCGCGGTGGCCGCTGCCGCCGCGTCCGATGAAATCGACGGTGCCGGTTCGTTCTGGCTGTCGAAATCGTGCTTTTCCTTGATGGCGTTATAGAAGAGCGTGGCGATCACCAGCAGTACCGCGACCACGATGAAGACAGCAATGCCAAAGGTCGGGTTCTTCTTGCGCGGCGGTTTGTTCATGAGGCGGGCTCGGTTCGCGAGGCTGTCGCGGATGGGGTCTGGGAAGGCGGCATTCTACGCCCACCGAGCTTGCACTCGGCTTGCAATGGGCACAGACCAGGTGTCAAAGGGCATGCAAGCGCGCTATGGCTATAGATCCGAACGGTGGGACTGACAAACGCCCAGGGGTCTAGAACTGTGCGGTCAACTGAAAACCCGCGGAGACTCGCGCGGTCGGAAATCCCGACGGCTTGTAAATCGGCGTACCGGCGAAAAGGTCGTACGCTAAGCTGCCGAGACGAGCCGGCATGCTCCCGCGCAGACCGATCACTGCGCCCGCCAGTTGCGTGCCCGCGAGAAAGGCGGTACTGGGGCCGAAAACCTGGCCATAGTCGATACCCGCATAGAACGAATGTCGCGTCTGGCCGATCGGCAGCTGGAGTTCGTTTCGCCAGTAAAAACCGCGCTCCGCCGCGAGCAGCGTTTCCCCGTCGAAGCCGCGCACCGTGTAGCGGCTGCCGATGGTCAGGTCATCGATGTAGTTCAGCGTGTTGTTCGTGAACTGACCGTGAAAGGTCGTCACATATCGCAGGCTCTGGCTCGCGACAGAAAACGGCACCGACAGGTTCGCATCGAACACGGCCATGTGAAAGCGGTACGTCGGGCCGTTCGCCGTATCGGGCATCGCACCGAGCCAGCCGATGCCCTCCCGGTAGGCCAGCGTGCCGTCGAACTGTGCGGCGCCGAAGTAGTGGCGGTCGGTCAGCCCTGCCTCGATGAACGTGTTGTCGCGATGCTGCTGCGGAATTTCGGTGTCCTCGATGAAGCTTGCGCCCCAGCGTTTGGTCAGTTGCGCCTCAAAGCCGAACACGTCGTCCTGGCTGCGGCGCAACACACGTTGCAGTTTCAGCCCTGCTATCTGTGAATTGCCGCTTGATACAAACGTCTGGTTCACCGCAGCGATCTGCTGGTAATAAGTATTCGTGTTGCCGAAGAGCGTAGCCGTCCAGTAACCCCAGGGAACCGAATAGGAGCCGTTCCAGCCGTGCGAGCCGAGGCTTTTGTCTCCCAGTTCGAGGTCCTGATTCGCGCCCACGTTGAATATGTCGTTCAGTCCGAGTGGATTGTCGATGCCGACGCCGAGGTTGCCTTGCAGCTTGCCGGTGGCCCGCGTGCCTGAGTTGTCGACGGAAGCAACGACGCTCCACGGCTTTGTGCGTTTTACGGTGATCTCCACATCGCTCTCGCCCGGTGTTCCGGTCGGCACGACCTGCATGTCGACATCCTGACTCGCGACGCGCTTCATCTGTTCGAGTCCCTGTTCGAGATCGCGCAGGTCGAGCAGATCGCCGCCGCGTGCCGGAAATGCCGACTTCCACGTGCCACGCGTTGCGGAGTCGGCGAAGCGTAACTGGCGAATAACACCGGGCACGAGCGAGAAGCGCAGCGTGCCTTTCGACAGGTCCTGTTCCGGGACAAGGACGCGCGTGGTGATGTAGCCCCGGCTGAGAATCACCTGCGCGAGGCCCTTGACGATCAACTCGACGCCCTGCTTGCCGACGCATTGTCCGCTGTAGTGATCGAGCCATTCGCGGGCAAAGGCAAAGCGGTCCTGCGGCAGCGCCGAGGCGCCTTGTGCACGAACGGCATCGGGCAAGGTCTCCGGTATGTCCAGAACGAATGACTGGATGCGGAAGCAGGGAGTCCCGGCAGGCAGTTCAGGCCAGCCGGCGGCCTTGGGCGTACCTGCGCGGACGACGGGCGCATTGACCGCCTGGGCGCGCTCCTGGGCTTGTCGTTGCTGCTCGATGAGTTGCTGTTGCTGCGCCGCGCTGCGTGCGGCATTTGCCAAATCGGGTAAAGGCGGCGACGTTTGCGCCGAAACGCCGAAAGCCGTCAGCGTCACTCCTGCCGACAGTGCTCTCGCAACGCGTAAGTGTTGCATTAATCTTGTTCTCTACTGGTTATTATTGATCTGACTGCGTGACGCTTTTCACGGCCCCCGTTTTGGCGCGGTCTCTGTGCCCGACGACGGACACCTGGATGCGTACTGCGTTTCAACAGGTTCGTCCAGTCCACTGGCGTCGATGTGGCGAACCTCGATCGAGCAGTTCGGGGCCCTACGCCCTTCGTCCTGCAAAAGCAGATACGCGTCGTAATCCTGGCCGGCGATCGGCGTGAAGGTCATCTCGTGCGGCTTGCAGGACCACGAATAGCCGCCGTATTTGCCGCCTGCGTCCCCGGCCGTACTCAGCGCCAACGTGATCGGCTGCCCGGCCGGAATCACGTATTCCCGGATCATGTCCTTGAAACGCAGACCTTCGACACGCATCCAGGGCCGGGGACTCTGTGGCATGCCAATCACGACGCTGCGTGACGAGTATTTGTAGCGCGCCATGAAACCGTCGTCGACATTGACTCGCTGTGGGTCGCTTTCCCATGCATTGGAGTAGCACGCCCCCACTCTGAACGACGCGGCTTGCTGGTCGTTGCCCGACTTGATACGCACACGTGCTGAAATACGAGGATCGTAGTCGGGAGTTCCAGTTGTGACGTAATGCGCTGGCGCGCATCCGGCGGTGAATGCGAAGGTGAAGAGGATACCTGCTGTCAATGTGCGCATTATTGCGCCTCCTTTATTATCATTGGCTCTCCGGCTGGAATGTGAAATGGGATTGCACTCTAACCCCTTGTGCGGCAAGGAATGACGATCACTTCGTCGGCTTTTAAAGGGGTTGGCCTACGTGAAACGTGCAGTCGAGAGCGATTGACTTATCCAGCCCGACGAGCTTGTTCATTTCTATTGCTTTATCGGCGTGAACGTGACGGTCGCTTCGGTATGCGGCGTGAATATTTAGATACTGCTCTTGCTGCGTTAAGGTTAAACACCGCCCCGGAAGTAATCGGACCGTAATAATAAATCTTCCTGGCCGAAAACTGTGCGCTAATTGCGCTGTTGATAGGTGGAGCAGCGGTCGTCGCCTCTGTTACGGATTGGTCCAATAAGGCTTTGCAGTGCTGTCGTGTGTGCTTGCGGCATTTGGACTCACGTCTGTGCTCGGGAATGCCTGTTTGCTGTTGGCAACGTATGAATCTGGCGATCACCGCCACCCGCCGGCGACCCGACCGCGCTGCCGGCGTTGCCGACTGCGGCAATCGTGCGCAGAGAGGGCCCTGAGCCCGTTCATCCTGACTGCTAGCAGCCGCCTGCGACTGCTGGATCGTGTTATTGATCGCATCCCCCTGCACTACCGCCCAGCCCGAGCGTGACGCCGCTCGTCTTCGTCTCCTGCGTCTCGTCATGGTGATTCGTACCCGTCGCCGCATCGGGCGTGGCGCTCGC
>Ga0255336_100915_pt1 | contig 29690 bp, 28 predicted proteins | sample MeOH1_35cm_T3_17_FD_189102 | JGI IMG/M metagenome (GOLD analysis project Ga0255336, IMG submission 189102) | Sandy soil microbial communities from University of British Columbia, Vancouver, Canada - MeOH1_35cm_T3_179 | ecosystem: Engineered > Artificial ecosystem > Sand microcosm > Unclassified ...
TTGCGCCTTTGTGTGGCGCGAATCCGTGACGAAGCCAGCGGCGTCCCTAGGGAAGCGGCGAGCGGCGACGTCGAAGTTCGGACTGGATGCGGTTCATGCGCGAAAGAATACGACAAGGAAAGCGCTGATGTAAACCATGAATTTGCGTCGGACGGATATTTTTTCCATCATGCAAAGCCGTGTGGCTCGCCGATTATGAGACGCCCGGCTGACTAAAATGTGACGGCGATCGTTTGAACACTGTTTGGCGGACAAGACTCGCGTGGCCACGGATCTAGCCGCGTTTCCAGAACCACGCCCCCGCGAGCATCGGCGCTTACGCGCCGATGCCGCCCAGCTCAAACCGGGTTGGCCAGATCCGCTGCGCTCGTGAACGAATCCGCGTAGAACTCGTCTTCCGGCAGCCCATGATGTTGCGTGAAATCGCGTTGCGCAGATTCCACCATCACCGGCGCGCCGCATGCATACACCTGGTAGGCCGACAGGTCCGGCAAGTCCTCGAGCACCGCGCGATGCACGAAGCCGACGCGGCCCGTCCATGCGTCGCTCGCGTCCGGCTCCGACAGCACCGGCACGAACTTGAAATTCGGAATCTCGCGCGCCCATTGCTCGGCGAGCTCGAGCAGATACAGATCCTTCTTGCGGCGTGCGCCCCAGTACAGCGTCATGGGCCGGTTCAGGTTCTTGAACACGGCGTGCTCGATGATCGCTTTCAGCGGCGCGAAGCCCGTTCCCGACGCGAGCAGCACGATCGGCTTGTCCGAATCTTCGCGCAGGAAGAACGTGCCGAGCGGCGCTTCGAAACGCAAAATGTCGCGCTCTTTCATGGTGTTGAACACATGATCCGTGAAGGCGCCGCCGGGCATGTGGCGAATGTGCAATTCGATCGGGCCTTCCGTGTGCGGCGCGTTCGCCATGGAATAGCTGCGGCGCTTGCCGTCTTTCAGAATGAATTCGAGGTACTGGCCGGCGAGATATTGCAGACGCTCGTTGGCGGGCAATTGCAGCTTCAGCACGATGACGTCGTCGGCCTTGCGCTCGATCGCGTTCACGCGGCACGGCAGTTTCTTGACCTGCACGTCGCCCACGCCAGCCACTTCCCGAATGTCCACTTCGAGATCGGTGCAGGCAGTCGCGCAGCAGAAGAGCGCCATGCCGCGCGTCTTTTCGTCGTTCGACAAAGCGGACGACGAATGCGCACGCTGCTCGATTTCGCCGCTGACCACCGTGCCTTTGCATGAGCCGCAAGCGCCGTTCTTGCAGCCGTACGGCAGGCCGATGCCCTGGCGCAAGGCGGCGCTCAGCACCGGTTCGTCCTGTTCCACCTGAAACTGCCGGCCGCTTTGCCGGAGCGTGACGTTAAATGCCATAGAGTGTTCGAAATCGAAAAGTCGGTAATCGTTATCGGGCTTGCCGTCGCCAGCGCGCGGTACCTTCCGCGCTTGGCGGCTACAATGCGTCCACCATGAAAGCGACACGAAACTTCCGCCGGCCACGTGTGTTAATCGTAGGTTGCGGCGATGTCGGCATGCGCTGCGTGCCCTTGCTGCAGCCGCGCGCGCATGTCTTTGCGCTGACCAGTCATGCCGGTCGCCGCGCCGAATTGCGCGCTGCCGGCGTCACGCCGCTGGTCGGCGATCTCGATGTGCGCCGCAGCCTGAAACGGCTCGCCGGCCTCGCGCCAACAGTGCTGCATCTCGCGCCGCCGCAGAAAACCGGCGACGACGACCGCCGTAGCCGCGCCCTGCTTGCCACGCTGGGCACACAAGGCGCTTCAGCGCTGCGGGCCGCGCGGGGCAGGGTGGCGCCGGTCGGGCGGCTGCGCCGCGTTCGTGCCTCGTGGGCGGAATCTGAAACAGCCGGTATTGTACCCGACAGGGTGCGCCGGGCCGCCGCTTCGCCCGCACCCGTGCGCCTCGTGTACGCGAGCACCACGGGCGTCTATGGCGACTGCGGCGGCGCGTGGATCGACGAGACGTGCGCGACGCGGCCGGCGAACGCGCGCGCCAAGCGCCGCGTCTCTGCCGAGCGGCAATTGCGGCGTGCGACGGCGCGCGGCAGTGTGGCGGCAAGCATCGCGCGCATTCCCGGCATTTATGCGGGCAACCGTCTGCCGCTCGCGCGGCTCGAAAAAGGCACGCCGGCCCTGATCGACGCCGACGACGTCTACACCAACCACATTCACGCGGACGACCTGGCCGCGATCCTCGTGCGCCTCATCACGCATGGGCGGCCGGGGCGCGTGGTCCACGCGTGCGACGACTCATCGCTAAAAATGGGCGAGTACTTCGACGAGGTGGCCGACGCGTTCGGCCTTCCGCGCGCGCCGCGCATTACACGGGCCGAAGCGGAGCAGCGGATCGAGCCGACCTTGCTGTCTTTCATGCGTGAATCGAGGCGGCTGTTGAACCGGCGCCTCAAACAGGAATTGAACGTGCGCTTGCGCTATCCGAGCGTGGAAGATTTTTTGCGTGAAGGCGTGAAGGCGTGAAGGCGTGAAGGCGTGAAGGCGAAGGCCGCCACGCAGGCTTCAAAGAAAGTAGAAAGACGCGGCAAACAAGCCGCCACCCGGGGCACCGCCCGGACAATCCCGCCCGCGCCGCGCCCCACTGCGTTGGCGCCGCGCGGCCTCGCGCGGCTACGTGAGCGCGGGCAATGCTTCCAGCAGCACGAAACACAGCATCGCGCCGATCAATGCGCCGATCAGGTTCGGATGATACTTGTGCCGCAACCGCATGACGACCAGCATTGCGCCGATCAGAACCAGTCCGAGGCACAGAAAAGCAACCATCACGGACGAAACCTGGAAACTGTCGTGGATGACCATGGCGCCCCTCCTTGAACTCTTTGTAGTCTTTGTTTAAACGAGTATAGGGCGACCTGTAAGCAAGATCATGCTGCGACGCAGCGCGCGAGCGGCCGCCACGCGCGCTGTGTGCGCAGCCGCGCATGCGTTTTCCTGTTGCATCAAGGCCTTAAAGGGGCGCTACCGGTTTACCCGCTCCGTAGAGATCCGAGGTCGGTTTCGTCGAGCCATTGCCACGCGCCCGGCGCAAGTGCTTCGGGCAACGCGAGTCCGCCGATCCGCTCGCGATGCAGTGCCTCGCACCGGTTGCCCGCCGCCGCGATCATCCGTTTGACCTGGTGATACTTGCCTTCCATCACGGTGAGCGCGAGCGTGTGATCGCCGCGCGCCGCTACGTCGATTGCGGCAATCGGTCTGGCCTCGCCGTGCAGCAACACGCCGTCGCGCAGCGCGCTTAGCTGCGCGTCGTCGACGGGATGGCGCGTGGTCGCGACATACACCTTCGGCACTTTGCGTTTCGGCGATGTGAACAGGTGCACGAACTTGCCGTCGTCGGAGAGGAGTAGCAGGCCCGTCGTGTCCTGGTCCAGCCGCCCGACACACTGCACGCCGCGCTCGGCGAACTGTGGCGGCAACAGGCTGAATACGCTCAGGTGATGTTGCGGATCGCGCGAACATTCGTAGCCCGCCGGCTTGTTCAGAAGCAGATAGGCGTGCTCGCGATACGGCCAGACGACGCCGTCCACGGTGAAGGAGAACGTAGCGTCGCCGGTGGGGAAATCGGCGTCGGCATCGGTGCGGACAACGCCGCCGACGCTCACGCGAGCGTCGGCGATCAGCGCGCGGCATTGACGGCGCGAGCCGAACCCTTGAGTGAAGAGAATGCTTTCGAGATTCATGGCGAGCGAAGAATAACACCGCAAGAAGCGGAGCGCCCCGCGGCGCGAGTCGGACCACGATGACCTCCTTCATGTCCCGTCGCAGGAGTTCGTCGATGCACGCCACCTCGTCCGCTTCATCCGCGCAGCGTCTGCCGGCCGCATTTCAGCGGCTCGCGTGGTCGAATCTGGTCGCGCAATCCGCCGAGCAGATCAGCCTCGCCGCCGCACCGCTCGTGGCGGTTTTCGCACTGGGCGCCGATGCGCGCGACACGGGTTTGCTGCAAACCGCGCAGACGCTGCCGTTCCTGTTGCTGTCGATCCCGCTCGGCGTGTGGGCCGACCGCCGCTCGCGCCGCACGCTGATGACGCTCGCCGAAAGTGTGCGGGTATTCGCGATGCTATGCGTGCTTCTGCTCTTGATCTCACATGCGCTGAGCCTGCCGCTGCTCGCCGCGCTCGGCTTCATCGCCGCGACCGGCACGGTGGCCTACAACGTCGCGGCGCCGTCGCTCGTGCCCGCGCTTGTGCCGCGTGAAGCGTATGCTGGCGCGAACGGCCGGCTCGAACTTGCGCGCAGCGTGGCGTATGCGGCCGGACCGGCGCTCGGCGGGCTGCTGGTCGGCTGGATCGGCGCGGCTTGGGCATATGGCTGCGCGGCCGCGCTGTCGGCGCTGGCGGTCGCGTTGCTGGCGGGCTTGCGTGAACCGCCGCGCGCGGCCGCGCCGCAGCGGCACTTCATGCTCGAGCTGCGCGACGGAACGCGTTTCGTGCTGCGCGATGCGCTGCTGCGTCCCATGCTCGCGACCGCCGTGTTCTTCAACCTCGGCTTCTTCGTGCTGCAAGCGGTCTATGTGCCGTACGCGGTGCATCGGCTGGGTCTGAGCGCCTCGGCGGTCGGGGTGACGCTCGGCGCCTACGGTGTCGGCATGGTGTGCGGCGCGCTGGCCGCGCCCGCCATTGCGCGACGCGTGGCATTCGGCCGCGTGTTGATCATCGGGCCGTCATGCGGCTTGCTCGCCTCGCTCGTGATGGTGGCGACACTCGTCGTGCCGGCGTTCTGGCTGGCAATGGCGAGCTTCTTCCTGCTCGGCGCCGGCCCGATTCTGTGGGTGGTCGGCTCGACCACGCTGCGCCAGGCGATCACGCCCGAACGGATGATGGGTCGCGTATCCGCCCTCAACAGCACCGCCACGTACGGCGCGCGGCCGCTCGGCGCATTGCTCGGCGCGGCGATCAGCGCGCGCTGGGGCATGGACGCGTGTCTGGTCGCGGCGGTAGCGGCCTTCCTCGTGCAGGCGCTGATCATCGTCATGTCGCCGGCGGCGCGGCTTGCCCGTATCCCGGAGCAACACGCCGCGGTCTGCTGAAAAACGATTTTCATGCTGCGTCATGCTGGCGCGGGTGAAGGCGTCTGTGGCGCGCGGCGCCTCCGTGAAAACCCTCGAAAATGAAAATGAATTTTTTCGGATGAGATTTCTATGTAAATATACTTTCATTCATTTTCATTACGCTCCCGGGGTTGTCTTCTCGGGGGATACCGCGCCGCCAGCATGATCCATCAACCGTCCGTGGCTTCCAATCCCGCCGAGCAGGCCATTGCCGCGCGTATCGACGCCGCCATGCCGACCCTCACGCCGATCCATCGGCGCATGGGCGAATACGTGCTGGCCAATCTGTTCCGCGCGGCGACCATGCGGATCGACGAGCTGGCCAGCGTGGTCGGCGCGTCGGTGGCGACGGCGAATCGCTTCGCCCGCGCGCTCGGCTTCGACGGTTATCCGCAGTTCCGCGAGGCATTGGTGCGCGGCTTCGAGGCGACGCTCGCGCCGGTCGAGCGCTTGCGCAGCGCGCAGGAATCGCTTGCAGCCGGCGACGATGTGGTCGACGCATCGCTCGAACAGGCCGCCAACAATCTGCACGCCACCCGCACCGCGATCGACAGCGCCGCGGCGGAAGCCGCCGTCGAAGCCATCATCGCCGCGCGCCGAGTGTTCGTGCTCGGCTATGGCGCGAGCGCGTTTCTCGCGGGCCTGATGGAACACGGCCTTATGCCGTATCACGACAACGTGCAGTCGCTCGCGCTGATGGGCGGACCATCGCACGCCGCGCGGCGTCTGTTTGCCTGCACGGAGGGCGATCTGGTCATCGGCATCGCGTTTCCGCGTTACGTCGAAGACACGATCGAACTCGCGCATCGCGCAGCGGGCCGCGGCGCTCGCGTGCTCGCGCTGACCGACAGTCCGCGTTCGCCGCTCGCGCAGTTCGCCGATCTCTCGCTCTTTATCCGCGCCGATCGGCGGCTCGCGGCGAACGCCGATTCGGCCGTGCTCGCCGTGATCGAAGCGCTGTGCGATGCGGTGGCCTATCGGACGAAACGCTCGGTGAAGGCCGCCGCCGAAGTCAGCGAATTCCTGCTGCCGTGGCTCGTCGACCCGCAAGCCGAGGCCGCCGGCACGAGCGCGCGGCCCGCGCGCAACGCGACCCGAACTACCCGAACCGCCCGAACTACTCGCACCAGCAAAACCAAACGATGAACTCCAACGCAGTCATTGCCATTCACGGCGGGGCAGGCACGATCCTGCGCGCGTCGATGTCGGCCAGCGCCGAAGCCGATTACCACGCCGCCTTGAATGCCGTGCTGAGCGCCGGCCAGCGTGTGCTCGCCGACGGCGGCAGCGCGCTCGACGCCGTCAGCGAAGCCGTGCGTCTGCTCGAAGACTGTCCGCTCTTCAACGCGGGCCGCGGCGCGGTATATACGGCGGCGGGCACGCACGAACTCGACGCGGCGATCATGGACGGCCGCACGCTCGACGCCGGCGCGATCTGCTGCGTGACGCGCGTGCGCAATCCGATTCTGGCGGCGCGCCGCGTGCTCGAACGCAGCGAGCATGTGCTGTTCACAGGCGCCGGTGCGGAAGCGTTCGCCGCCGCGCAGGGGCTCGAATTCGTCGAGCCCGAGTATTTCCATACCGAAGCCCGCCATCGTCAATGGCTGCTCGCCCGCGACCAGCAACGCGCGATGCTCGATCACGACGGTGCTGCGCTCGCCGCCGCGCCGTCTTCGAATGACGACGATCCGGCGCCGCACGAGCCAATCGATCCGAACCGCAAGTTCGGCACGGTCGGCGCGGTCGCGCTCGATCGGCACGGCCACGTGGCGGCGGCGACATCGACGGGCGGCGTCACCAACAAGCAGGTGGGCCGGGTCGGCGATACGCCGTTGATCGGCGCGGGCTGCTATGCGGACGACGCGACCTGCGCCGTCTCGACCACGGGCTCGGGCGAGATGTTCATGCGCATGGTCGCGGCCTACGACGTCGCCGCGCAAATGGCCTACCGCAATGTGTCGCTGCAGGAAGCCGCCGCCGACGTGGTGATGAACCGCTTGCCGAAGATCGACGGCCGCGGCGGCCTGATTGCCGTCGATGCGCGCGGCAACGTCACGCTGCCGTTCAATACCGAAGGCATGTATCGCGGGTTTGCGCGGCTCGGTGAAACGCCGGTGACGGCGATTTACCGCTAGTCCATGCGTGCGCATGAAGCCTGAACTTCGCCTGAACTTTCGCTAGCCGCGTTCGAATTCAAAGGAACCACCGTGCCGACTTCATCGCACACCGCCCGTCCGCTTATCGACACCTTGCCGCCGCAACGCGTGCTCGCGGTCGACGATCTGTCCGTCGCCTTCCGGCGCGGCGACGCCACGTTCAACGCGGTGCGCAATCTGTCGCTGACGGTCGAGCGCGGCGAGACACTGGCGATCGTCGGCGAATCCGGTTCGGGCAAATCGGTGACTTCGCTCGCGTTGATGCGGCTGATCGAGCATGGCGGTGGGCGCCTTGCCGGCGGCAGCATCGCTTTCCGGCGCCGCGACGGCAGCGTGCTCGACCTCGCGAAAGCGTCGTCGGGCACGATGTGCTCGATTCGCGGCGCCGACATCGCGATGATCTTTCAGGAGCCGATGACCTCGCTCAATCCGGTCTTCACGGTGGGCGATCAGATCAGCGAGGCGATCGCCTTGCATCAGGGCAAGAGCCGTTCCGCCGCGCACGCCGAAACGCTGCGCCTGCTCGAACTCGTGCGTATTCCGGAAGCGCGGCGCGTGGCGGCGCGTTTCCCGCATCAACTGTCGGGCGGCATGCGCCAGCGCGTGATGATCGCGATGGCGCTGTCGTGCAAGCCCGCGTTGCTGATCGCCGACGAGCCGACCACCGCGCTCGACGTGACGATCCAGGCGCAGATCCTGCAACTGATTCGCGGCCTGCAGGACGAGATGAACATGGGCGTGATCTTCATCACGCACGACATGGGCGTGGTTGCCGAAGTGGCGGACCGCGTGCTGGTGATGTATCGCGGCGAGAAGGTGGAAGAGGGCGCCTCCGATGCGTTGTTCGCCGCGCCGTCGCATCCCTATACGAAGGCTCTGCTCGCCGCCGTGCCGCGTCTTGGCGCAATGCAAGGCACGGATCAGCCGGCCAGGTTCCCGATTTTGACTGTCGAGCAGGCGAGCCTGAGCGGCACCGACCAGGCGGTGCGTCCCGCTGCCGCCGTCGCCGAAGAAGCGCAGCCGCCGGTGCTGGACACCACGCCGCCGATTCTGCGCGTGCGCGATCTGATCACACGCTTTCCGGTCAAGAGCGGGCTGTTCGGCCGGGTGACGGGCCGCGTGCATGCGGTGGAAAAAGTCAGCTTCGATTTGCGGCCCGGCGAGACGCTTGCGCTCGTCGGCGAATCGGGTTGCGGCAAATCGACCACGGGCCGCTCGCTGTTGCGCCTTGTCGAAAGTCAAAGCGGCTCGATCGAATTCGACGGCAAGGAAATCAGTTCGCTGACCGGTCCCGCGTTGCAGGCGCTGCGCCGCGATATCCAGTTCATTTTCCAGGACCCGTTCGCCTCGCTGAATCCGCGCTTGACGGTCGGCTTCTCGATCATGGAGCCGTTACTCGTGCACGGCGTCGCGCAAGGCGCCGAAGCCCAGGCGCGCGTGGCGTGGCTGCTCGAAAAAGTCGGCTTGCCGCCCGAAGCCGCGCGGCGCTATCCGCACGAATTCTCCGGTGGTCAACGGCAACGGATCGCGATTGCACGCGCGCTCGCGTTGAATCCGAAAGTCGTGATCGCCGACGAATCCGTTTCCGCGCTCGACGTGTCGGTGCAGGCCCAGATCGTCAACCTGATGCTCGATCTGCAGCGTGAACTCGGCGTCGCGTATCTGTTCATTTCGCACGACATGGCCGTGGTCGAACGCGTCAGTCATCGCGTCGCGGTGATGTATCTCGGCCAGATCGTCGAGATCGGTCCGCGCCGCGCGGTGTTCGAAGCGCCGCAGCATCCGTACACGCGCAAGCTGATGGGCGCGGTGCCGGTGGCCGATCCGGCGCGCCGTCACGCCAAACGCATGCTCGCCGCCGACGAGATTCCGAGCCCGATCCGCGCGCTGAACGATGAACCGGTCGTGGCGCCGCTCGTCGCGGTCGGGCCGGACCATTTCGTCGCCCGGCATCACGTGGGCGGTGCGTACTAAAAACACGTACTCAAAACCTGAAGCAATACGCTTTCTCTCGCAGCACACCAACCTGTTTTCATTTCGCAGCCTGGAGCCAACCTCATGAACCTGCTGGTCCCGTCTTCTCCGTTTCGTTTGCGCGCGCTGATCAGCGGCGGCGCGGTGGCGTTCGCGATGCTCGCGGGCAATGCGGCGCACGCCGACACCACGGCCGTGATGGCCGTCGCCTCGACCTTCACGACGCTCGATCCATACGATGCCAACGACACGCTGTCGCAAGCGGTCGCCAAGTCGTTCTATCAGGGGCTGTTCGGGTTCGACAAGGACATGAAGCTGGTCAACGTGCTGGCCGACAGCTATGAAGCGAGCCCGGATGCGAAGGTCTACACGTTCAAGCTGCGCCACGGCGTGAAGTTCCAGGACGGCACCGACTTCAACGCCGCCGCGGTGAAAGCGAACTTCGACCGCGTGACCGATCCGGCGAACAAGCTCAAGCGCTACAACATGTTCAACCGTATCGAGAAGACCGAAGTGGTCGATCCGTACACGGTGAAGATCACGCTGAAGGCGCCGTTCTCGGCCTTCGTCAACGTGCTGGCGCATCCGTCGGCGGTGATGATCTCGCCGGACGCGCTGAAGAAATACGGCAAGGACATCGCGTTCCATCCGGTCGGCACCGGTCCGTTCGAACTGGTGAAGTGGGATCCGGCGGGCGACCTGACGGTGAAGAAGTTCGCCGGCTACTGGAAGAAGGGCTACCCGAAGGTCGACGCGATTGACTGGAAGCCGGTGGTCGACAACAACACGCGCGCTGCGTTGATGCGTACCGGCGAAGCGGATTTCGCGTTCCAGGTGCCGTTCGAGCAGGCCGCGCAATTGCAGACGAGCCCGAAGGTCGATCTGATCGCGTCGCCGTCGATCATTCAGCGCTATATCAGCCTGAACGTGAACCAGAAGCCGTTCGACAATCCGAAGGTGCGCGAAGCGCTGAACTACGCGGTCAACAAGGACGCGCTCACCAAGGTGGTGTTCGCCGGTTACGCGACGCCCGCCGACGGCGTGGTGCCGCAAGGCGTCGACTACGCGGTGAAGCAGGGCCCGTGGCCGTACGATCCGGCCAAGGCGCGCGCACTGCTGAAGGAAGCGGGCTATCCGAACGGTTTCGAAACCACGCTGTGGTCCGCGTATAACTACTCGACCGCGCAGAAGGTGATCCAGTTCGTGCAGCAGCAGCTCGCTCAAGTAGGCATCAAGGCGCAGGTCGAAGCGCTCGAGGCGGGCCAGCGCGTCGCCAAGGTGGAAAGCGCGCAGGACGCCGCGACCGCGCCGGTGCGCATGTACTACGCGGGCTGGTCCTCGTCGACGGGTGAAGCGGATTGGGCGATCACGCCGCTGCTCGCGTCCGTCTCGTTCCCGCCGAAGATGGTCAATACGGCGTACTACAAGAACGACACCGTCGACAGCGATCTGAAGCAGGCGCTCGAAACCACCGACCGCACGAAGAAAGCCGAGCTCTACACCGACGCGCAAAAACGCATCTGGACCGACGCGCCGTGGATCTTCCTCGTCAAGGAGAAGGTGGTGTACGCGCGCAGCAAGCGTCTGTCGGGTGCTTACGTGGCGCCGGACGGCTCGTTCAATTTCGACGAGATCGCGATCAAGTAATGCGCCGGCCGGGCGCGCGGGCATGCCGTTTCACCAGCACGCCCGCGCTGCCCGATCACTGCTTTGCTCCACTACGCGTCGCGCAAGATCTTTCGTTGCCCGCATCATTGCCGGATTGGGTTTCATGCTGAACTTCCTCGTCAAACGTCTCTTTGGCCTGCTGCCGACGCTCTTTATCGTCGCCGTGCTGGTGTTCCTGTTCGTGCATCTGTTGCCGGGCGATCCGGCGCGGCTCGCCGCCGGTCCCGATGCGGACGAGGCGACGGTCGCGCTGGTGCGTGCCGACCTCGGCCTGAACAAGCCGATGCCGCAGCAGTTCGCCAACTTCTTCGTGAAGATCGCGCACGGCGACTTCGGCATTTCGACGCGCAGCAAGCGGCCAGTGAGCCAGGAAATCGGCGAGCGCTTCATGCCGACGCTGCTGCTCACGCTCGCCAGCATGGTGTGGGCGGTCGTGCTGGGCATGGGCATCGGCATCGTCTCGGCCGTGTGGCGCAACCGCTGGCCCGACCGGCTCGGCATGACGCTCGCCGTGTCGGGCATTTCGTTTCCCGCCTTCGCGCTCGGCATGCTGCTGATGGAGATTTTTTCGGTGAAGCTCGGCTGGCTGCCGATTGTCGGCGACGGTTCATGGCAGAGCTACGTGCTGCCCTCGCTCACGCTCGGCGCGGCGGTCGCGGCGGTGATGGCGCGCTTCACCCGCGCCTCGTTCGTCGAAGTGATGAACGAAGACTTCGTGCGCACCGCGCGCGCCAAGGGCGTGCCCGAACCTCTCGTGATCGTCAAACACTGCCTGCGCAACGCGATGATTCCCGTCATCACCATGATGGGTCTGCAATTCGGTTTTCTGCTGGGCGGCTCGATCGTGGTGGAAGTGGTGTTCAACTGGCCGGGGCTCGGGCGCCTGCTGGTGGATGCCGTCTCGATGCGCGACTATCCGGTGATTCAGGCCGAAGTGCTGTTGTTCTCGCTGGAATTCATCATCATCAATCTGGTCGTGGACGTGCTGTACGCCGTGATCAATCCGACCATCCGTTTCAAGTGAGGCCCGCATGAGCACGACCGCCACCGAGCCGAATGCGGCCAACCCCGTCAAAGCCGAACCTGCTATCCGCACGCCGTGGAGCGAGTTCTGGCGCAAATTCCGTAAGCAGCATGTGGCGCTCGCCGCCGGCGTTTTCGTGCTGTTGTTGATCGTGCTGGCGATCGTCGCGCCGCATATCGTGCCGTACGATCCGGAAAATTTCTTCGACTATGACGCGTTGAACGCGGGGCCGTCCGCGGCGCACTGGTTCGGCGTGGATTCACTCGGCCGCGATATTTTCAGCCGCATTCTGGCGGGTTCGCGCATTTCGCTCGAAGCGGGTTTTCTCTCCGTTGCGATCGGCGCGGTGATCGGCACCTTCTTCGGCTTGCTGGCGGGCTACTACGAAGGCTGGTGGGATCGCATTACGATGCGCGTGGCCGACGTGCTGTTTGCCTTTCCGGGCATTCTGCTGGCGATCGGCGTGGTGGCGATTCTCGGCAACGGCATGATCAACGTGATCTGCGCGGTCGCGATCTTCAGCATTCCGGCGTTCGCGCGGCTCGTGCGCGGCAATACGCTGATGCTCAAGCAGCTCACGTATATCGAAGCGGCGCGCAGCATCGGCGCGTCGGATTGGACCATCATCGTGCGTCACATTTTGCCGGGGACGATTTCCTCGGTGGTGGTGTACTTCACGATGCGTATCGGCACCTCGATCATCACGGCGGCGAGCCTGTCGTTTCTCGGCCTCGGCGCGCAACCGCCGACGCCGGAGTGGGGCGCGATGCTCAATGAGGCGCGCGCCGACATGGTGACGGCGCCGCATATCGCGCTGTTTCCGAGTCTGGCGATTTTCCTGACGGTGCTGGCGTTCAACCTGCTCGGCGATGGTTTGCGCGATGCGCTCGATCCGAAGCTCGACCGGCCATGAACCCGGCTGAGATTCACCACGTGCCGCATATCGGCACATTGCCGGCGGGTCCGCTCGGCACGATTGCCGATGTGCACGGCGTGACAGTCGGACATTGCACGCTCGACAAAGGCGCCGTGCAAACCGGCGTGACCGTGATCCGGCCGCATGACGGCGATCCGTTTCTCGGCAAGGTGCCGGCGGCGGCCGCGGTGATCAACGGGTTCGGCAAAAGCGTCGGGCTCGTGCAGGTCGAAGAACTCGGCACGCTGGAAACGCCGATCGCGCTGACCAATACGTTCGGCGTCGCCGCCGTCGCGCAGGCGCAGATTCGCGCGGCTGTGCGTGCGAATCCGCGGATCGGTCGTGAGTGGTCGACGGTCAATCCTTTGGTGTTCGAATGCAATGACGGCTACCTCAACGATATCCAGGCGCTCGCCGTCACTGAACAGCATTTCGACGCTGCCTACGCGGCCGCCGGCGCGGATGTCGCGAGCGGATCGGTCGGCGCGGGCCGGGGCATGTCGTGCTTCGATCTGAAGGGCGGCATCGGCAACGCGTCGCGCGTGGCGAGCGCGGCAGGCCGCAGCTATACCGTCGGCGCGCTCGTGCTGGCGAACTTCGGCCGCCTGCCGATGCTGACCATCGACGGCACGCCGCTCGGCCGCATGCTGGCCGAACGCGCGGCGACGGCGGCTACTGCGGTATCGGCACCCTTGTCGCCAACGAAACCCGAGCAAGGCTCGATCATCATGATCGTCGCCACCGATGCGCCACTCGGCGCGCGCCAGCTCAAGCGGCTGTCAATGCGCGCGGCAGCGGGTCTCGCACGCACCGGTTCGGTGTACGGTCACGGCAGCGGCGATATCGCGCTGGCGTTTTCAACGGCGTATAGCGTGCCGCACGGGGCCGACTTCGTCACGCTGCCGCCGCTGCTTGCCGACGAACGTCTCGATCCGGTCTTTCGCGCCTGCGCGGACAGCGTCGAGCAGGCGATTCTCGACGCCTTGTGGCGTGCCGCGTCCGTGACCGGCCGCGACGGCCATCGGCGTCTGTCGCTGCGTGACAGCGTCCCCGATCTCGCCCAACTACTCCAGTCCACCCCCTGATGAAAGTCCTCATTTCCGCCGATATCGAAGGCATTGCCGGCGTGTTTCACCCCGAGCAAACGCGCGCGGGTAACGGCGAATACGAAGCCGCGCGCCGCTGGATGACGCTCGAAGCCAACGCCGCGATTAAAGGCGCCTTCGCCGGCGGCGCGACGCAGGTGTGGGTCAACGATTCTCACGGCGGCTTTCGCAATCTGCTGCCGGACCTGCTCGACGCGCGCGCTCAGGTCGTGCTCGGCAAACCGCGCACGCTCGGCATGATGGCCGGACTCGAATACGGCGCGGCGCTGGTCTTCATGATCGGCTATCACGCCATGTCGCAAACGCGCGGCATCCTCGCGCACACGATCAATAGTTTCGCGTTCGCACGCGTTTCGCTGAACGGCGTCGAAGTGGGCGAGGCGGCCCTATATGGCGCGCTGGCGGAAGAATATGGGGCACAGGTCGCGCTGTTATCCGGTGACGACGTCTTCGCCGAAGAAACCGCGCCGCGTTTCGCGGGCGCGCGTTTTGTCGTCACCAAGAGCGCGACGGGCCATGCGAGCGGCGTCACACAGTCTCCGGCAAACGCTCGCGAGGCCATTGAAAACGCCGCGCGTGAGGTGGTTCAACAGCATCTCGCCAATGGATCTGCGCGTGAATCGACACGCGCCGAAGCGAAGCCGATGGAATGCGAACTGCGCGTGCAAACCAGCGCGCTTGCGGATCTGTTCTGCCAATGGCCGACGCTCACGCGCGTCGATGCGCTCACGCTGCGCTTTCACGCGGCATCGGCGGAACACGTGGTGCGTATGCTGAATTGCCTGTCGGCGATGTCGTTCATGTTGCGTTGATCGCCCGAGGTGCGGGACGCTACGGTATCCGAATCAAACTGCAGGAGAACGCCGAGCCGGCACACGGGCGAAAAGTATTCGCGCCTACACCTGAAGAGACCTACTGCTGCCGGCTCAATTCACGCGCCGCGCGATCGATCACGTCGGCAATCGCGCCCGCGTGCGACACCGGCGCCAGATGGCTCGACGCCATCGGCACCACCTTCGCGCCCATCCGCTCGGCCATGAATCTTTCGACTTCCGGCGATACCGCCCGGTCGCGCGTCGTGATCACGTACCACGACGGCTTTTCTTTCCATGCGACCTGGCTCACCGTTTCGCTGAAGGCCGTCGCGGCAATCGGCACCTGCGCGGTGGCAAGCACGCGCGTGACGTTTTCTGGGACGTCCGCGGCGAAATCGGCATGGTATTTGGTGCGGTCGAGCCAGAGAAAACCGCTCGGATCCTTGATGATGCCCGCGCCCGCGGGCATCGGCGCGGCGCGCTTCATCAGATCCACGGTCGACTCGTGCAGATCCGGCGCGATCGCCGCGACATAGACGAGACCGGCCACGTTCGGCGCGTTCGCGCCCGCCTCGGTGATCACGACACCGCCCCACGAGTGCCCGACCAGCATGGTCGGACCTTGCTGGCGCGCGAGGACGCGGCGCGTCGCGGCGACATCGTCGGCGAGGGACGTGAGCGGGTTCTGCACGGAACTCACGTGATAGCCCTTCTGCTGCAGTTTGGCGACCACGCCGTTCCAGCTCGATCCGTCGACGAATGCGCCGTGAACCAGCACGACGTTGCGCACGGGGCCGGTCATGGGCGCGGCGGGGGCCGGCGCGGCGGCGGCCTTGGCGGGCGGTGCGGCGGGTGCCGGGGCCGGAGTCGGCGCTTCGGGTGCGCTCGTCTCCATGCCCGGCTCGTTGGCCGGCTCGGCAGCGGGTTGCACGGCCGGCGCGGCGGCAGGCGCCGTGGCCGGCGCGGTGGTTTGGGCGAGAGCGACGGCCGCCGGGAAGCAGAGACACAAAGCAGCGGCGCAAAGCAGGCGTTTGGGCGACATGTTGAATCTCCGGAGGCGCAAAGCTCGACTAGGGCAACATACAGAAGCCCTGCGCCAGTGACAATCACTATCCTTGCCGTTAAGTGCGGCGCAGAACCAAGCGCGGGTTGCTCCCAGTATTTAGGTCATTTCGGCCACGGTAAAATTTCAGGTTCTGCCGGGCCGGACCATAAGTCCGATCGGGTGATCGATATCCATACACTGGGGCGCAATTTGAATAGTGCACAGCAGCAAGACGGCCTGAAGCGGGGGCTCAAGAATCGCCACATCCAGCTCATCGCGCTGGGCGGCGCGATCGGCACGGGCCTCTTTCTCGGCTCCGCCAGCGTGTTGCAGACAGCCGGCCCGTCGATGATTCTTGGCTACGCTATCGGCGGCATCATCGCGTTCATGATCATGCGGCAGTTGGGCGAAATGGTGGCGCAGGAACCGGTGGCCGGTTCGTTCAGCCACTTCGCGTACAAGTATTGGGGCGATTTTCCCGGCTTTCTGTCCGGCTGGAATTACTGGGTGTTGTACGTGCTCGTGAGTATGGCCGAGCTGACCGCCGTCGGTACTTACATTCATTACTGGTGGCCCGGTGTGCCGACGTGGGTGTCGGCGCTGGCGTGCTTCGCTTTGATCAACGCAATCAATCTCGCCAACGTCAAAGCGTACGGCGAAACCGAGTTCTGGTTCGCGATCATCAAGGTCGTCGCGGTGATCGGCATGATCGTGTTCGGCGGCTATCTGCTGATCAGCGGCCACGGCGGCCCGCAAGCGTCCGTTTCTAATCTCTGGAGCCACGGCGGTTTCTTTCCGCATGGATTTCATGGCCTGTTCATGATGCTCGCCGTCATCATGTTTTCTTTCGGCGGGCTGGAGCTGATCGGCATTACGGCAGCCGAAGCCGACGAGCCGCAGAAAAGCATTCCAAAGGCCGTGAATCAGGTGATCTACCGGATTTTGATTTTCTACATCTGCTCGCTGACGGTGCTGCTGTCGTTGTACCCGTGGAACGAGGTGGCGGCCGGCGGCAGTCCGTTCGTGATGATCTTCTCGCAGATCGGTTCGTCGCTGACCGCGAACGTCCTCAACGTGGTGGTGTTGACCGCCGCGCTGTCGGTGTACAACAGCGGCGTCTATGCGAATAGCCGCATGCTCTACGGCCTCGCGGAGCAGGGCAATGCGCCGCGCGCGTTGATGAAAGTGAACCGGCGCGGCGTGCCGTATATGGCGATCGGTTTGTCGGCGCTCGCCACGTTCACCTGCGTGATCGTCAACTATCTGATTCCGGCTGAAGCGCTCGGCCTGCTGATGGCGCTGGTGGTGGCGGCGCTCGTGCTCAACTGGGCGCTGATCAGCCTGACGCATCTCAAGTCGCGCAAGGCGATGGTCGCGGCAGGCGAGACGCTCGTGTTCAAGTCGTTCTGGTTCCCGGTCAGCAACTGGATCTGCCTCGCGTTCATGGCGCTGATCCTCGTGATTCTGGCGATGACGCCGGGTCTGTCCGTTTCCGTGTGGCTGGTGCCGGCGTGGCTCGTGGTGATGTGGGCCGGGTACGTGTTCAAGCGCCGGCGCGCTGCGGCGCTGGGTGGCGCGCGGGTCGTCGGGCAATAAAGCGGGGGCCGTAAGGCGGGCGCGGTAAAGCGTGTGAACGGCGTGAGCGGCGCGATTCGCGCTCACGCCGCTGAAGGTCGTTGAGGTTCGTCGGGGTTTTCAGGTAGCGCCAGAAACGACAAACCCCGCGGGCAGCATGTGCTGGCGGGGTTCGAGGGGAGGCTGAAACAGCGGGCTTGCGAATTCTTTGGTGCCCAGGGCCGGAATCGAACCGGCACGCCTTGCGGCGGGGGATTTTGAGTCCCCTGCGTCTACCAATTTCACCACCTGGGCAGGTCTTGCGGCGCACGCGCCAGAAGCTGGAGCGCGGCGAAGACGCAGATTATGGCCGAAAATCGGACGACGGGCAAGCCGGTTGCTTTCATCCACGTCAAAGCCTTCAAACCGTGCGGGAAAACCGCTCGAGTGTCTGCTGGCCGAGGTAGCGGTCGAACACCATGGCGATGTTGCGCACGAGCATGCGGCCGGCCATCCGCACTTCGAGCTTACCTGTGCCGAGCGACACCAGGCCGTCCTGCTCGAAGCTGTGCAAGCGCGCCAGCTCCGGCTCGAACGTTTCGGCAAAGCGGATGCCGTAAGCCGCTTCGAATTCATCGAAGCGCAACTCCAGATTACACATCAATTGCGTGATGACGTCGCGGCGCAGACGGTCGTCGGCGCTGAGGCGCACGCCGCGTGCGATGGCGAGCTTGCCTGAATCGATCGCCGCGGCATAGCCCGGTAAATCTTTGGCGTTCTGCGCATAGACGTCGCCGACCTTGCCGATCGACGACGCGCCGAAGCCGATCAGATCGCAGTCGGCGCGCGTGCTGTAGCCCTGGAAATTGCGATGCAAGGTTCGCTGCGCTTGCGCGCGCGCGAGCTCATCGGTCGGCAGCGCGAAGTGGTCCATGCCGATATACACATAGCCCGCGCCCGTCAGGCGTTCGACCACGCGCTGCAGGATTGCGAGCCGGACATCGGGCGAGGGCAGCGTGGCGGGGTCCATCTGCCGCTGCATCTTGAAGAGTTGCGGCATGTGGGCATAGGCGAATACCGAGAGACGATCGGGCGCGAGCTCGATCATCGTGTCGAGCGTGCGGCTGAAGCTCTTGACCGTTTGATGCGGCAGCCCGTAAATCAGATCGACACCGATCGAGTGAAAGCCGGTGTCGCGCGCGGCCTGCATGACCGATGCGGTCATCTCCAGCGGCTGAACGCGGTTGATGGCCTGCTGCACGACCGGATCGAAATCCTGCACGCCGAGGCTCAACCGGTTGAAACCCAGCTTGCGCAAATGCGCGATAGTTTCGGGCGACGCTTCGCGCGGATCGACTTCGATCGAATATTCGGCTTCGGCATCGGGCAGCAGCGTGAAGTGCTCACGTGTGGCCGCCATCAACTCGGCCGTCTCGTCGTGCGAGAGAAAGGTCGGCGTGCCGCCGCCCCAATGCAATTGCGATACCGGCCGCCGTGTGTCGAAACACGCCGCTTGCAACACCATTTCGCGCTTCAATTGGTCGAGGTACGGACGCGCGTGGGCGCGGTTTTTCGTGGCGACCTTATTGCAACCGCAGTAGAAACACACGGTATCGCAAAACGGAATGTGAAAGTACAGCGAGAGATCCGTCGACGAGGCGCCCGGATCGGCGGCGGCGCGTAAATAGTCGGCCGGATCGAAATCGTCGCGGAACTGCGGGGCGGTCGGATAGGACGTATACCGTGGGCCGTTCGCGCTGTATCTGGCGAGCAGGTCGGGGCGGAACAGCGTGTTGTCGTTGGACATGAGGGGCTCGAGGGCTGGCGGCCATCGAGGAAGAGGCGCAACCGGCGGCGATTCGCGAGACCGGATCGAACAGCGCGGACGCTTCTTGAGCATGGCCTTTCGGACCCCTCGAGTGTACGTGAGCGCGGATTCGCGCGATTGCGTAAAAAGGTCGCATGGAATGCGGTGGCACAATGCGGGTCTGATAATGCATTGCCCGGTGTGGGGATCAGGAAGAATGTGGTGAATCAAGCATCTGAAGTGTCGAAGCGCGTTGTGAACGGCGCGTCTGCTTTTCATGTGGCGGATCATGCGTGCCGCCCCGACTGCGGCGCGTGCTGTATTGCGCCGTCGATTTCGAGTCCCATTCCAGGCATGCCGAACGGCAAGCCGGCGGGCGTGCGCTGCGTGCAACTCGGCGACGATCTGCGCTGCGCGATCTTCGGTCAGCCGCAGCGGCCGGCGTGCTGTTCCGGTTTGCAGCCGCAGACGGAAATGTGCGGCACGAACCGCGGGGAAGCACTCGCGTGGCTGACGCTGCTCGAAGCCCAGACTCAACCGCCCGCGCCACCGGCGGCCCGCCGATAGGCGCGCACGACTGCACGCACGAACGAAGCGCCACACGCCGAAGACGAACCACGCAATCGCATGCCCGAACAGGTTTCCACAGGAGATTTCGCATGACCCGACCCGCTGCGCCGGCCCGGCGCCGCTTTCTGCTTGCCGCGCTGACAGGCTCTGGCGCGCTCGGCATCACCGTTTCGCTCGCGGCCTGCGCAACCTCGACTTTTCCATTTATCCCCTCGCACTACACCTTCTCTCAGCAGCAGGTGCAGGACGCGGTGCAGCGCAAGTTCCCGTATCAGCGCACGGTCTCGCAAGTGTTCGAGGTCGCGCTGACCCATCCCGTGGTGGGCCTCTTGCCGGATGCGAACCGTGTCTCCGTGAAGCTCGACGCCCGCTTCGCGAGTCCCTTCATGCCGCAGCCGGTGGACGGCGTGTTCATGCTGTCGAGCGAACTGGCCTACGACGCCGCCAGCAAATCGGTCGTGCTCAGATCGCCTAATGTCGACAACGTGAGCGTGAGCGGGCAGGCACAGGCCTACACGCAGCAGATCAACGCCGCGGCGGGATTGCTCGCCACGCAGTTGCTGACCAACTATCCGATCTACACCTTCAAGCCTGAACAGCTGCAATTTGCCGGTGTGAATTACGAACCCGGTACAATCACCATCCTTACAAACGGCATACGCGTGCAAATCGTCGAAAAATGACGCGGCGCGCGGCCGGCAGGGCCGCGCGATAGCGTGCCGGCCCTGTTCGTTCCGACTATCTACCGCGATGAGGGGCAGGGATGGACTGGCTATTGGCTTGCAAGGCGCTGATTCTGGGCGTCGTCGAAGGGTTGACGGAGTTTTTGCCCGTGTCGAGCACCGGGCATTTGATCGTCGCGGGGAGTTTGCTGAACTTCACCGACGAGCACGCGAAAACCTTCGATGTCGTGATCCAGCTCGGCGCGATTCTCGCCGTGTGCTGGGAATTTCGCCGCCGCATCGGCAGTGTGGTGTCCGGCTTGCCGAGCCGGCCGGATGCACGCCGTTTTACGCTGAACGTGGTCATCGCCACCATTCCGGCGATCGTGCTCGGCTTGCTGTTCGAAAAATCCATCAAGGCGGCGCTGTTCTCGCCGGTGCCGGTGGCGTTCGCGCTGGTGGCGGGTGGCGTGGTGATTCTGTGGGCGGAGGCGCGTCAGCGCACGCGCGGTGACACGGCGGCGCGCGTCCTGAGCGTGGACGACCTGAGCCCGCTGGACGCGCTGAAAGTGGGCCTCGCACAATGTTTCGCGCTGATTCCTGGCATGTCGCGCTCGGGCTCGACGATCATCGGCGGGATGCTGTTCGGTCTCGACCGGCGCGTCGCCACGGAGTTTTCGTTCTTCCTCGCGATTCCGATCATTTTCGGCGCGACTGCGTACGAACTGCACAAAGACTGGCATCTGCTTTCCGTCGATGCGCTCGGCACCTTCGCGCTCGGCTTCGTGGCGGCGTTCGTCAGCGCGTTTGCATGCGTGCGCTGGCTGTTGCGCTATATCGCGGCGCACGATTTCACCGCGTTCGCGTGGTATCGGATCGGCTTCGGTTTGCTGATCCTGCTGGTCGGCTATAGCGGCGCATTGAGCTGGACGGAGTGAGCGCGTCAGTTGTGCCCGCGCCATGAAAAAGGTCCGCGTTTGCGGACCTTTTTCTTATCGCTGTATGAGTCTCTGCGCGCAGTCTTACTCGGCGGCGCGTTTGCGGAACACCAGATCCCACACGCCGTGCCCGAGCCGCAGGCCACGACGCTCGAATTTCGTTACCGGCCGGTACTCCGGACGCGGCGCATAGCCGTCGGCGGTGTTCTCCAGCGCCGCTTCGGCGCCCAGTACTTCGAGCATCTGTTCAGCGTAGTTCTGCCAGTCGGTCGCGCAATGCAGATAGGCGCCCGGCTTCAGACGCGATACGAGCAGCGCGACAAACTTCGGCTGGATCAGCCGGCGCTTGTGGTGCCGCGCCTTGTGCCACGGATCCGGGAAAAAGATGTGCACGCCGTCCAGGCTGTCGGGCGCGATCATCTGTTCGAGCACTTCGACCGCGTCATGCTGAATGATGCGGATGTTCGACAGATTCTGTTCGCCCATCAGCTTCAGCAATGCGCCCACGCCCGGTTCGTGCACTTCGACGCCGAGGAAATCATCGTCGGGACGGTGCGAGGCGATTTCCGCCGTGGTCGCTCCCATGCCGAAGCCGATTTCCAGCACCCGTGGCGCCTCACGGCCGAACACGCTATGCCAGTCTGGCTGCTGTGGTGCGAAGGGCACCACGAAGCGCGGGCCGAGTTCGTCCATGGCGCGGCGCTGGCCGGTCGAGACGCGGCCAGCGCGTGTGACAAAACTGCGGATGCGGCGCCGATGCAAGGCTTCTTGCGGTGTGGCTTCGCCGGCGAGTGGGTCTTCGACTTCGGTTGTGGGCGTCGGGAGTTCGTCCGGCGGGCCGGCGTCGTTTGGATCGTGGATCATCGTCGATGCTGCTACAAGGGTGAGGGCTTCGCGGCTTGCCTGGCGTGCTGCACGGCGCGTGTCCGGGCTCGCGCGGCAGGACGCGCGAGTCGCACGCGCGGCCGGCAGGCGCAGTGCTTACGGATCGCAGCGCCGGGCCGCCGCCATGACAAAAAAGCCGCCTTCATGGAGGCGGCTCGTGCTGGATTCTGCTCAAGTCATCAGCAGGAACGTGGAGCGGGCGTTGCAAGTGCGCGTAAGGTAGCACACCCGGAAAGGGGGCGTCCAGACGGGGGGGGGGGGGCGGCGACGCATAGGGAACCGTCGGCGATATTACATTTAAATAACGAAAAAAATGACGAAGTCGCTCGCCCATTTGATTTAATCATTCTGAAAGCTATTTCCAGTGACGATTATCTGGGCAAATGACAGCCATCAGCACAAGTCTTGCATCGCTAACCCGCGGATTTCACTTCGTCATGCGATGGCAATCGCGCGGCGCCGCACGTTCAATTCAGCATCTATCTGAAAATTGCGTTGAAGAATCGCTGGAGTACTCGGCACTTACACGACCGCTATTGCAATCCCGCGCCTGCTCGCCGCTTGGGCAAGCGAATCCATTGTTGAATGCGGTGATGGAGAAAAGGCTTCTTGAGGCGGGATGGGCAGAAACTGCGGCAGAGGCAGATACTTTCGCGGTGCTGCCGGATGGATCACGGCGCTTAACGGAAGGTGTCTGGAGCGGGTGATGGGAACATCATCGTGTTCCTAACTCGTTGATTGATAACGAGTTTTCCGCACTCGGCGAACCGAGATGGACATAATTATGGACTGAAAAACCACGCTTGGTCAATGTGCGCTCCGAGCAGGTCCAGTGCGAGCCATGGACAGCCAGCAATAGCCAATGTACCCGAGCGCTCAACGTCACGAGGCCGGTTCATCTCCCTTTGGCAGGAACTCCTTGCGGGCGCGCTGCAGAAACCGCTTCATGGGCTCAGAGGGTTCGGCGCCGCGGCGCAGCAGGTAGGTGGACAGCATGGGCGGCGTGCCGGCCAGGGGACGGACGGCTATGTCGGGGCGGTTCAGGGTCTGCACCTGCGAGTCAATGGCGAAACCGATGCCGTAACCGGCACCGACCAGAGTCAGCATCACGCCTAAGCTCGTCACCTGATCTACCAGCTTGAGCGGCTTGGACGCACCTTGAAGCACCGCCTGGATTTGATGGTGGCAGCCCGATCCCGCGTCCGGATGGCACAGCACCAGCGGGAACTTCAAGACTTCATCCAATGGCACTTCCGCGTGCGCCAGCAAGGGGTGGCGCACGGGCACGATCACCGACAGCGGATCGGTCCACAGGGGCTCGGCGACAAGGCCTTCGCTCACCGCGTCCGACAGCGCAAAGCCGATGTCCAGCAGATCGTTGTGTAGGCCCTTGAGCTGCTGCGCGAAAGGCAGCTCGAAGACGCGAATCTCCAGTTCGGGCTCTTCCTCGCGGCTGCGCGCCAGCAAGGTGGCAATGTGGGGCTGCGCCAAACTATCGCAGATGGCGATGCGCAGATAACCCTGATAGCCCTGCGCCGCCGCCTTTGCGGCACTCACCGCTTGCTCCACGGTGGCCAGCACGCGCCGGCACTCACCGAGGAACACTTGACCGGCCCAGGTCAGTCGCGTCTGGTGCGCGCTGCGGTCGAACAACTGCACGCCGAGCGTGGCTTCGAGATTGCGCATTGCGCGCGACACAGGCGATTGCTCGACGCCAAGGCGCTCGGCCGCTCGCGCGAAATGCAGTTCTTCCGCGACCGCAACGAAATAGCGCAGTAGTCTGAGTTCCAATGCGGCCTCCTGTTCGCCCCGTTCCTGGCCTGCGTCCACCTCATGCGGATTGCGCCTCGCTTTCTCCTTCGATGATGGGAAAGAGGTTCTGGCTCTGCTCTGCTTGGGGAGCAGATTCGCCCCAGTCTTGCTTATTCCATCAGCGCCACAGACTTCACCTGTACCCACAGTTCGAGCCCAGGCTTGACACCAAGGGATGCAGCGGCCTGCTTCGTCACGGCTGCTGCCGCATTCGGGGCGAAGTTGGCACTCTGCCCGCCGACTCCTCCCTGTAGCCCACAGCGATGGGCTATGGCAACACGAGGTCCACCGATTTATCGATCGGCGGATAGCACACGCCCAGCTTCTCGTTGCAACCCTGGTAGCGGGCAAGCAGGGTTAGAGTCTTCGCCTTGGGCGTCCGGTCCAGGGCGATTTCTGCCTGGATCGGCTTGCGGTACACCTCCATCGGGCCGAAGTTTGGATCGTTCTTCGCCTCCCCGACCGGCAGTTGCACTTGGCGGATCATGACGCCGCTCGCATTCTTCAGGGCGAAGCTAACCTTGCTCTTGTACAGGTAGTGCTCGGGCGCCGGTACCAGCTCGGCGATCACGGTGTTCGGTCCGCGAACGGAAACCTTCAGCTTGAAGGCCTGGTCGGGTGGCAAAGGCTCCGCCGCCCAGCCAATTGAGGTCCCTGCGAGCGGCAGCAGCACCAGCAGGAAAGCGTGCAGCGTCAGTTTCGTCGTTGTTTGAGTCATGGTGAAATTTCTCTCGTGAAGTTCTTTCGTTGCCCCCGTTTCAACCAAGCGCGCCGACCGATTCCAGGAAGGCCCGCAGCTTGTCGAAATCGATGATGCCGACGGTCTTGGAAATACGCTTGCCCGTGCGGTCGATGAGGAAGGTCGTCGGCGTGGCGCGCACGCCTTCGTACTCCTTGGCCAGCGCGCCGTCCCGGTCGAACACCACCGGGAAGGGCAGCTGGTGCTTCGCCATATAGGCGCGAATCTGCGCCGGCTCGTCGTAATCCACGGCGACCGCGATCACCTCCAGGCCACGGCTTCGATAGCGGCGGTAGGTGGCGATCAGGTCAGGCATTTCTTGCAGGCAAATACCGCAACTCGTCGCCCAGAAATTGACCAGAACAAGCTTGCCGCGTAGCTCGCCGGGGCCGATCTTTTTCCCATCCAGGGTGATGAACGTCGGGGGCTCGGGTGCTGCTTGTGCGGGCGCATGCCAAGACGCGACCAGCGCAAGCGCCAGCAGCGCCCAACGCAGCCCGCGCAAAAGTCCTCTATACCGTCCCATTGCTCGCATCCGCGACGATCCGACCGTCCTTGACCTGAATTACGCGCTGGGCTCGCGCCGCCACCGCCGGGTTATGCGTCACCATGAGGAGCGTCTTTCCGGCCTGGTGCAAGCCGTCCAGCAAACTCAATAGTTCGGCTTCGGCGGCGGAATCCAGGTTGCCCGTGGGTTCATCCATGAGCAGGATGTCGGGATCGTTGGCGAGCGCCCGGGCAATGGCGACCCGCTGCTGCTGGCCACCGGAGAGCATGCCCGGCAGGTGGTGGGCCTTGTCGCCCAGTCCGAAGCGTTCTAACAACTCCAGGGCGCGTCCGTTGCGTTTGGCAGCGGCGCCGAGCCAGAGGGCGATTTCGACGTTCTCCAAGGCGGTGAGATGCGGCATCAGGTTGAAGAACTGGAACACGAAGCCGATCTTCCGGCCGCGCACCGCCGCCAGTTTCGCAGCGTCGAGGCCGCCGATCTCCGCGCCATCCAGCATGATGCGGCCGGCGCTCGGGCGGTCCAGGCCGCCGATGAGTTGCAGCAGTGTGCTCTTGCCGTGACCGGACGGCCCCATGATCGCCACCCAGGTGCCGCGTGCGACGGTCATCGAAATTTCCGAAACCGCCTTCGTCGTAGCGGCGCCGCTGCCGTAGATCTTGCTGACGCTTTCCAGCTTGATGACAGTCTCAGACATGGCGCATGGCCTCCACCGGCGAAAGCTGGGCTGCCCGATACGCCGGGTAGAGACCGGCGAGCAGCGCGAGGCCCACCGAGAGCGTCAGCGTGAAGAGGAGTGTTGCCTCGTCGAGTACCGGCGTCGGCGACTGGCGGAGCGAGGCGGTGAAGGCGTTGTCGGTGAGTGCAGGGCCGAACAGCCAGGCGCCAAGGAGACCCAGGGCCGTACCCAGGAGGCCGCCGAGCAGGCCATAGAGCCCGGATTCGAGCATGAACGCCAGGAACAGTGTGCGCCGGGGACTGCCGAGGGCCTGCAGGATGCCGATCTCACGCCGACGCTCGTAAACGGCGGTGAGCAAGGTATTGACAATGCCGAAGGCGGCGGCTAGCACGCCCACCGCTGCCACCGCCTGCATCGCCGCGCTGACGGTGCCGACGATGGACAGGATCGAAGCCAACAATTGCTTGTCGGAAACCACCGCGACGTTGGCGACTTCCTGGATGTTGAGACTCACCGCTTCCAGTTGTTCGAGGTCGGTCACCTGGACCGCGATGAACGACACCTTGTCCTCGACCTCGTAAATCTGCTGGCCAAGGGGCAGCGGAATGAAGGTGGCGATGTCGTCCTTGGTGCCGGCTTCGCGCAGCACCCCGATCACCGGCAGCGGCTTGCCGCGCACCGTGAATTCGTCGCCCGGCTTGAGCTGGAACTGTTTGGCGATGGCTGCACCGATGACGACGCCGCGCTCATCCGGGGCGTTGAAATAGCGCCCGGACTCGACCGTCCATTTCTGCAGTGTGCGCATTGGCTCGGGCCAAATGCCGATCACCGGCACGGGCTGGTTGCGGAATGCGGTCTTCTCGTTGAGATAGGGAACAGCACTCCCGACCCCGGGCACGGTGCGAATCTTTTCCAGCTCGGACATCGGAATCGCCTCGGGCAGTTGCTCCCCGGTGAGCACCGAGATTTGCTCATAGGCACACCAGCCCTTGGGCGTGACCACCAGATTGGCACCCAAGCCCTGGGCCTGTTTCCTGATTTCGCCGGTCAGGCCTTGTCCGATGGTCATCAGAGCGACGAAGGCCGCCATGCCGACGCTCACCCCGGCCAAGGTGAAGATGAAACGCCCGCGTCGGCGCAGCAGGTTGCGCCAGACCAGTTTGCCGAGGTTCATTTCTTGATCGGCCCCAGATTCTCGACCGAGTCGGCTTGAAGATAGATGAGCTTCCTGGCGGAATCTTCAGCCATCGTGCCGCGCACGTTGAGTTCATCCCAGGGCTTGAGCTTGGCGTCCTTGACCTTGATTGGCAGGTAATACTTGGCGCACTGCAGGTCCTGGCAGACCCGCGCTTCGCGCGAGTCGATCAGGGCGAACAGTTGCGGGTCGTAGGGCGAGACTTTCGCGACGACGCCGCGCACCAGGATGCGGCCGGTATAGCCTTTCGGATCGGCCTCCAGGTCCTGCACCTGCAAAGCGCCTTTCGGCAATGGGGGTTGCGCCTTGCCGAACAGGTCGGGCAGGCCGGCGTGGGCGAGGCCGCTGCCGGCCCAGGGCACAGCGCCGGCCAGCAACGCGGCGCCCACGACGATTGAAACGATGGCTTGCTTCATTTTCTTGACTCCTTTGACGTTCTCATCGGACGCCTGAGGCCGATGTCGTACAAGTGCAACTGTCGCCGGAACAGGCCGGTGATGCAGCGTCTTCTTCGCCCGGGGCACGGTCCTGCACGTAGTCCTCCCCGGTGACCAGGGCATGCTGGGCGCGCGCCAGTTCCCGCCCCAGGTAGGCGGCGTGGTCGAGCCGGCTAATCAGCCCCTCGGCGATGACCGTGCTGTAGAGGGCCGTCGGCGTACCGCCCTCGATCACGCGGGTGAGCACGCCGTTGTTGGCGTAATGCTCCAGCACTAGGAGGTGCCGCCGCCAGTCCGGGTAGATCACCACATAGCCGGCCAGGTCGGAGACGAGGCGCTGCGGCTCCACGGCATGCAGAACGGGTACCACGGGCGCTTCGGTTGTGATTGCCTCCGCCGGGCCGGGATCGTTCGCGGCGGCCTCGGCGATGCTGCTGGTGAGCGCATCGAGATCGGTCGTCCCGATCAGGTCTATCACCTGCAGCCGGCGGCGGAAGGCCTCGACCTGCTCACGGCCCACGTTCTTGAGGATGGGACGTTTGCCCTGGGCGCCGCGGATGCGCCCGCTCTCCTCCAGCCCCTCGCGCATCAGGCTGACCAGGGACTGCCCCGGCAGGTGGCCGATGGCCTTACGCGTGTCTTCCCCGCAGACCACAAGGAAACGCACATGCGGATTGGGCAGCAGGTTGCGAATCAGGTGCTCGATGCCCAGGTTCTCCGTGTGTAGGCTGCCGACGATGGACAAGCCGGGCGGGCGCGCGGCGGCAAGCCGCAGGATCAAATCATCGGAGTTGAGGGTGCACACCGCCACTGGGGCCTGGAAGCGCAGCACCCGGTAGTCCCCGGGCAGCGGCGGCCAGCCGGCGCGTTCCTCGGGTGCCTCGGTGGCGCAGTGGCTGGCTTCGGCCAGTGCCGGGTCGAGCTCGGCGGCGGCGTTGATGACCAAGGCCGGCCAGCAGACCTCGCAGCCCAGGCAGTCGTAGCGCTTCGGTTCGAACAAGGCACGCGCCTCGGCGAGTTGTGACGCAAGAATCGCCGGCAGGACAGACGAGCTGGCAAGCGCCTGTACCGTATCCTGGTAGCAACCGCAGCGATGGCACTTGGTGGCCGCCATCGCGCTGCCCAGTTCCTGCCGCACGACTTCCAGCGCAGGGTTTTCGATGGCCGACGCGTTCACGCGAGTCGCTGCTCCAGCAGGCAGAAGTCGCCCTTGAGCGCCTTCAGCAGTCCCTCGCTGTGCAGCCGGTAATAGACCATCTTGCCGTCGTTGCGCATGGCGAGCCAGCCTTGGTCGCGCAGCAGCTTCAATTGATGGGAGGTCGCCGCGACGGTGAGCCCGAGCACATGGGCCACGTCGCACACGCACAACTCGCCCTGGGCGAGCGCCAGCAGGATCTTGAGCCGGGTGACGTTGCCCAGCAGCTTGTAGAGTTCGGCGAGCTGGGGCAGCAGTTGTTCCTCTTTGGCTAGTTCGGCCTTGATTCGCGCGACCTTCTCCTGCTCGAAGCAGGTCACGTTGCAGACTGGGCTGACGATTACCTTGGCGGAAGTGGCCACGTTAGGAATCCAATTTAGACATTTTCGAAAATGATATAGTGAAACCAGCCTAGGTACAAGGGGTCGTCTGCGAAAACGGAAAAATCGCGCCGACGCGTCCTGCTGCAGGGCGCGTACGCTGAAACCAAACCGGCATCGATGATCAGATTACCTTGCCAATTCGCCACAGGGCGACCCGTCACCGAGCCATAAAACACGACAGGAGTCCGTCATCATGCTGCCCACACGGGTGAGATCCGTTTTTTGTTCGCTCGCAATCGCCTTCGGGCTGGTTTCGTCTGCGGCTGCGCAGATCGAATCGCTTCTTCGCTTCGGTGCGCCCGCGGCGAACATCAAGAGTGAACTGCTTGCGGCGACAGATGCGGTGGTGCCGGGCCAGCCCCTGGTGGGGTCGTCTCAGAATTCGGAAAATAAAGCACGCTAAGGCGTAGTCACCCCGTGACTCCCCCGCGCCGATGCAGCGAGCTTCGTTCCGTCTTGCAGTGACGCAATCAGCGGGCAGGAAACGTTCCCTTTCCGCGCATGGCAGGCGCACACCAGTTCAGACAGCACGGCCTCCATGCGTGCCAAG
>Ga0255336_100917_pt1 | contig 29664 bp, 25 predicted proteins | sample MeOH1_35cm_T3_17_FD_189102 | JGI IMG/M metagenome (GOLD analysis project Ga0255336, IMG submission 189102) | Sandy soil microbial communities from University of British Columbia, Vancouver, Canada - MeOH1_35cm_T3_179 | ecosystem: Engineered > Artificial ecosystem > Sand microcosm > Unclassified ...
AGGTATTCCGTGGTAGCTCAATGGCGGAGCATTCGGCTGTTAACCGAAGGGTTGGAGGTTCGAGTCCTCTCCACGGAGCCATTTTTATTTCTTGGAAAATAAACAAAAAATTATAATACAAATAAAAATACACTCGGATGTTATGAGTGTATTTTTATTGCCTTTTAATAGTATTTCCATCAGATATAAGAACTATAGTGCCTTCAATATCTGTTCTATAAATAGTATATTTTCTGTTTTTAAATTCTGATATAGTTCCCTTACTAGGATGACCGAATTGATTGCCTCTTCCGCTGCTTATAACAGCAATTTTGGGCGATACTTTGTCTAAAAACTCTTTTGAAGAGGAGGTTGAACTTCCGTGATGTCCAACCTTTAAAACATCACAAGAAATATCAGCATTAGACTTAATTATTTCGTCTTCGCTAAGCTTTTGAGCATCTCCCATAAAAAGAAATTTATTTTTCTTGTAAGTTAATTTAATAACTGCCGAATAGTTATTTATATCATCATATTCACTACTGTTAGGAGCCAGCATTTCGCAGTTAGTATTTGATCCTAAATTTAATTTGACTCCAGCTTTAGCTGTAATAATTTTTGTACCTTTTAGTGCTGCAATCATATTTTCAAATACATTGGTATTAGCCAATTTCTTAGGTGCAAAGAATTCCCCTATGGTAAAACTTTTAATTACTGAACTCATACCGCCAATATGATCTTCGTGGGGGTGGGTGGCTACTACATAGTCAAGCTTATGAACACCTTGTTTCTTTAAGTATGAAATCAATTTATCCTTTGAATCAATGCTTCCAGCATCTATAAGTAAATTTTTATTGTTTACTTGTACTAGAATACTATCAGCCTGACCTACGTCTATATAATGGACTATAAGTTTATCCCTATAGTCAGGGTTAATTTTTGACACAGCAGAATATGAAATTAACCATGCAGTGAGAGAAACAAATAAAATAGGGAAAAATATATAAATCATTATAGGCTTTAAAAATTTTTTCATTAGACTCAACCTTTCAGAAAGAAATATAGGAAAAAGCACTATTAATAACAGAAAAATACTATAAATGAAAAATTTACTATATGGTAGCATATATAACGCACTATTGCAATGAAAGCTCGTACTAAGTATAATTATCTTTGTAAAAACTTTATTTAGTAATAAAAATTGCAAATGCTTGTTTTAAGAATTAAAATTAATATTTATATCTGAAGCTAAGAAAGCAGATAATTTTAAGCTAATATAGGAGGAAAGATGGACCATGCCATATTTATGGATATTTTATGGTGTTTATTTTATTATAAAATTATTTATTAAAAAGGGTAAATTTGAGTTATTAAAAAGAAGAATGAAACAGGAAGAAATTGATGATTATGCCTACAGGGAAGTTAAGTCCCTTGCTAAAGAATTAGTAGATATTACTGGATCAAGTGTTAAAGTTATTGGTAAAGAAAATATACCTAAAGGGGCCTGTGTTTTTGTTGGAAACCATCAAGCAGATTATGATATATTGGCTATGCTTGCTTATATAAATAAGCCAATAGGTTTTATTGCAAAAAAAGAACTTGAAAAGCTTATTGGAGTAAATTATTGGATGAAACAAATTCACTGTGTATTTATGGATAGGGATGACCCACGAGATTCTGTTAAAGCTATTTTAGATGGAGTTTCAAATATAAAAAATGGATATTCCATGGTTATATATCCAGAAGGAACCAGGAGTAAAGGACCTGCCCTTCTGGAATTTAAAAAAGGGGCAATGAAGCTTGCTACAAAAGCAGGGGTCCCAATTGTTCCAGTTACAATTAACGGAACTTATGAAATTTTTGAGGGACAAAAGAGCAAGAGAGTAAAAGCAAGTAATGTAGATATAATATTATCTGAGCCTATTTATACAAAAGATATGAGTAAGGAAGAACAAAAAAATCTTTCAGAAACTATAAAAGCTATAATATCAGAGAATTTAAAGAAAATAAATACATAGTAAAAAGCTGTGAGAAATTGTAGGTGGAATTTTCACAGCTTTTTTAATTAGTTTTACTTCTCAGGTATAAGAAATTTATCAATTATTTTTTCTGCCATTTTCTTTTGTGCATTAGCAGAACTAATAAGCATTAAGATAGTTAGAATTACTTCGATAGTTTCACCATTTTCAGATTCAATGTTTGCTGCTTCTTCACTGACTAATTGAAGCTTATTCTTAAACCAAGAATTAAATTCTTCACGCTGTAGCTTGTTAATATCTAAAAACACATTATAAATTTCATCTAAAAAAGTATTTTGTTTATCTAAGGAAAGATTCTTTATTATTGGGCTTAATATAAGATTTAAATCATTTAATGATAATATTTGCTTTAAGTTATAAATCATGGATAACAATACCACTTGATCTTTAGAATACTTTTTCCCTTTAATAGGCATTAACAATTTTGCTTTAGCATAATTATTAATCATTGTTTTCGTTAGAATCTTCTCATCAGCATCTCTTTTTAATGGACTTAGTTTATCGTCAAAGAAAGTAGTAACTTGATCCATATATAAGTCTACGCAGGGAATATCGGATAGCTTTATATCTTCAAAATTAGATATTTCATTAATAAGTTCAATCAGCTGTTCATTTATTGGTTTCATAATAAGGTACCTCAAATTTTGTTTTTTATTTATATTATAAATATTAATTTTTATAATAACAAGCATTACCTAGATAAATTGGATACTTAACGTACTTAACATAATTTCATTTTAAGAAAATACAGGTAATATTAAATTTTACTAAAAATATATATTCTCTTGAATATGTTGTATAAATCATACATAAAATAAGACATGAAAAATAAAATTTGCAATTTTTCTGTCAAGTATTGATTTTTTTCCGTTTTTGTGTTGAAATTAAAGAGATGAATAAAGGAAAGGATGGTAATTATGAATAGTAATGTTTTAAAAGATTTGAAGCCCCTTGAAGTATTTAAATATTTTGAAGAGATTACCCAAATTCCAAGAGGTTCTGGAAATGAAAAGGGCATAAGCGATTATTTAGTAGCTTTTGCAAAGGAAAATAGTTTAGAGGTTATTCAGGATGAAGCTTTAAACGTTATCATAAAAAAACCTGGTACTTTAGGATATGAAAATGCTCCTACAGTTATATTACAAGGTCACATGGACATGGTAAATGAAAAAAACCAAGATACTGTCCATGATTTTGATAAGGATCCTTTAAAATTAAGAGTTGAAGGAGATATGGTTTATGCTTCAGGAACAACACTTGGTGCCGATAATGGTGTTGCTGTAGCTTTTGCCATGGCTGTTCTTGCTTCAAAGGATATAGCTCATCCTCCAATAGAAGTATTAGTTACAACTGCAGAAGAAACTGGTATGGACGGTGCTGTAGCATTAAATCCTGATCACATTAAAGGAAGAACCTTAATAAACATTGATTCAGAAGAAGAAGGAAAACTTTTAGTAAGCTGTTCAGGCGGAGTAAGATCAACAACTACTCTTAAAGTAGATTGGGTTCCTATAGCTAAAGATTCTGCTACTTGTGCAGTAAGAGTTAGAGGTCTTAAGGGTGGACATTCAGGCATGGAGATACATAAGGGAAGAGGAAACTCAAACAAGATAATGGGACGCTTTTTAAGTGATCTAAAATCCGCTGGTTGCTATGATATCTGTGCTTTAAATGGTGGTTCTAAGAGCAATGCTATTCCTAGAGAAGCTGATGTAACATTAATTGTAAAAGAAAATGAAATTGAGAAAATTAAAGAAAAAGTAGCTTCGTGGAATACAATATTAAAGAATGAATTTAAAACTGCCGATCCAGGAATTAATTTAGAAGTAGAAGTTATTCCAAATAGATATGACAAAATGTTCTCTAAAGATACTACAGAAAAAGCTGTTGAACTTTTGTTTTTAATACCAAATGGTATTCAAACAATGAGTATGGATATAGAAGGATTAGTTCAAAGCTCTACAAATCTTGGCGTAGTAACTACAACTGCTAATGAAATAAAATATGAAAGCGCTATTAGAAGTTCAGTTAAGAGCTTAAAGGTTGATATAGTAAATCAATCTAGAATGGTATCAAATTTATTGGGTGCTGATTTTAATACCCAAGCTGATTATCCTGATTGGGAATATGATCCAAACTCAAAAGTAAGAAAAGTATTTGAAAATGTATATAAAAACATTTATGGTAAAGAACCAGAAATAGTTGCTATCCATGCTGGTGTTGAATGTGGATTATTTAAAGAAAAATTTGGGGAAATAGATATGATATCCTTTGGTCCAGACCTTTTTGATGTCCATACACCTAATGAACACTTTAGTATAGCTTCAACTGAAAGATCATGGAACTATTTTACTGCAGTATTAAAAGAAATTAAATAAATTAAAAAAACCTCGTGAATTTTTCACGAGGTTTTTCCATAAAATTTAGGAAAGCCAAAGAATCAAAAAGTTATAATAAGTCAATAGGGTGGTACTTGACTTTTAATGTTATAATAATATACAAGAATCTAGCAAATGGAGAAAATTATGAAGATAAAATCAGGATTATTTAAAATTAAAAATTATTTTAATAGTGAGCACAAACCACAGCTCACAGCATTAGATTTCATTAAATATATTGGACCTGGACTCATAGTTACTGTTGGTTTTATTGATCCAGGGAATTGGGCTTCAAATGTGTCTGCAGGGTCTGATTATGGATATAAACTTTTATGGATGGTTACACTTTCTACAATAATGCTTATTGTACTACAGCATAATGCTGCTCATTTGGGTATTGCTACAGGACTTTGTCTTTCAGAGGCTGCAACTATTTATTTAAATAAAAGAATATCTAAATCAGTGTTAATTTCCGCTGTAGTAGCATCAGTTTCCACTGCTATGGCAGAAATTTTAGGAGCAGCTATTGCTCTCAATATGATTTTTAGAATTCCTATTAAAATAGGAGCTGTTTTAAGCACAATTATTGTTATGTGGATGCTTTATGCTAATTCTTATAAGAAATTAGAAAAGTGGATTATAGGTTTTGTTTCCATTATTGGACTTTCCTTTATTTTTGAACTTACTTTGGTTCATGTACCTTGGAATGAAGCTTTAATAGGGTGGGTTACACCAAGCTTTCCTAAAAATTCTTTACCTATTATTATGAGTGTGCTTGGTGCAGTTGTTATGCCTCATAACCTCTTTCTTCATTCAGAAATAATACAAAGCAGGCAATGGAATTTAAAAGACGAGCATATTATAAAAAAACAATTAAAATATGAATTTGCAGATACTTTATTTTCTATGATAATAGGCTGGGCAATAAATAGTGCTATGATTATTGTGGCGGCAGCTACCTTCTTTTCTAATAGTATTCATGTCACTGCTCTAGATCAGGCTCAAACAATGCTTAAGCCTTTACTTGGAAATACAGCTTCTATAATTTTTGCATTGGCTCTCATGTTTGCCGGTCTTTCTTCTAGCGTAACTGCAGGTATGTCAGGAGGCTCAATTTTCGCTGGTTTATATGGTGAGCCCTATGATATTAAGGACAATCATACAAAACTAGGTGTAGCAATAACTTTATTAGCTGCTTTATTTGTAATTTTCTTTATAACGGATCCATTTAGCGGGCTTGTTATATCACAGATGCTTTTAAGTATCCAATTGCCATTTACAATATTTTTGCAGATATATTTAACCTCATCAAAAAAAGTAATGGGAAGTTATGTAAACAGTAAACTTGATAGACTATGCCTATGGATAATAGGCATAATAGTAACTGTATTAAATATTGCACTGCTTATAAGCTATTTATAATTAATATGGTAGTGCAAAATTTGGTTATAATTAAAACAGTTTTATGCTAAAATATATGGTATAGAGGTTATTTAATAAATCTATTAATATTAAATTGATTTAGATATTAAATTTTTAAGGGGGAATTTTTTTAATGGAATCGGACAGTATTTTGCTTCAATTGTTTCTAATATTTATCTTGGTGGTTATTAATGCATTTTTCTCAGCAACTGAAATGGCAGTTGTTTCATTAAATAAAAACAAGATAAATTATATGGCTAATGATGGAGACAAGAGAGCAAAGCTGCTAGTTAGACTTCTTAAGGAGCCAAATAAGTTTTTGGCTACTATCCAAGTGGGGATAACTTTTGCTGGATTTCTAGCAAGTGCGTCAGCAGCAGTTAGTATTTCAGCACATATATCTATCTTTATAAAGAAAATTAATATTGCTTTTATTTCTCATGTAAGTGATGAAATCTCTTTGGTAATTGTTACTCTTGTACTTTCCTTTATTACTATGGTTTTAGGAGAACTTTTACCGAAACGCATTGCGCTTCAAAATTCTGAAAAAATTGCGTTATTTGTGGCTAGACCAATTATTATTATTTCAAAAATTATAATTCCTTTTGTGAAGATTCTTACTGTAACTACTAACTTTTTTTGCAGCATTTTAAATTTAGATAATGATTCAAATGAAGAAAAAGTTACTGAAGAAGAAATAAGAATGATGATAGATGTGGGGGAAGAAAATGGGGTTTTAAATGAAACTGAAAAGGAAATGATTGATGGTATTTTTGAATTCGATAATACTTTAGCAAAGGAGATAATGACTCCAAGAACTAATGTTTTTTCAATAAATATTAAAACTCCTATAATTGAGCTTATGGATTCAATTTTAGAAGAGCAGTATTCTAGAATGCCCGTTTATGAAGATGAAACAGATAATATAATAGGCATTCTTTTTATGAAGGACCTGTTCAGTGCAATGAATAAAAAAGAATTAGAGCATATAGATATTAAAGAAATTTTAAGACCTGCATACTTTGTTCCAGAAACAAAAAATATTGATATATTATTTAGAGAACTGCAAAAAAGTAAGAATCATATGGCCATACTAATAGATGAATATGGAGGGTTCTCTGGAATAGTTACTATTGAAGATTTAATTGAAGAAGTAATGGGAAATATATTTGATGAGTATGATGAGGATTATGAATCTAGTGAATATATTAAAAAAGTAGACAACTCAACTTATATGGTAAGTGGTTTAGTTGGAATTGATGAAATAAATGAAAAATTAGAATTAAATCTGCCATCAGAACATTTTGATACGGTTGGAGGGTTTGTAATCGACCTTATAGGAAGTATACCAAAGGAAGATGAGGAGCATATTGTAGAATATGAAAATTTAACCTTCAGGGTTGAAAAGATTGATGAAAAGAGAATTGAATTAATTAAACTTTGTATAGAATAAAGGAAGCTCATGGAGAGCTTCCTTATTTTTTTAAAATTATTGCCAACATATATTAATTATTTTTTGGAAAACTATTATCTATATAAAAATAGTGAAAGAAATAAATTTGGCTTCTTTTGGCTTGTAAGGGTTCATTATTAATTGTAGCACGGGAACGGGGACGTTTCTCGTGGCACAAAGTATATGAACCACAGAGCTATTACTTTAGTTACAAAGAAGCAATTGCAGTTACAGTAGAAGTTTATAAGAGCCTGAAAGAGGACTTACTTTATGAAAGGATGAATACTAAAATGATATTCAGAATTAAAAAAAGATTTATTATGTGTTTAATATTTATCTTAATATTTAATTTAAATATAACTACTAAAGCCTTAGAGAATAAAAATAATAAAGCCATAAAACAGGATCTATTGTGTTTAATGCTGGCCTATCCTGAAGATATTACTGATATTAAAGTAAATGACAATGGATTAATCTATATAAAAATGAAATCTCAAAAACTGATTTTATATGATGACAAGAAAACAAAGACTATTGAAGAAAAAATTAACAATGCAGATTTGCAGGACACCATGGAACAACTCTATCCTTTAAGTTTTCCCAAAGGGCTTATGGAGAAAAATTTTGATCCAGGCAGGCTTAGAAACTATGAGCTTTTAAAAGAAGTTTACGGAAGTACAAAAAGCTCTGTTGAAGCTAATCTTAAAAAAGCAAATATAGGTTATGGAAATCTTCAATTTAATGGAAATAATAATGCTGCAAAGGAACTAAGTGCCGCTATTAAGGAAGCTGCGACAATGTCTAAGGGAAATGAAAATATAAGGAGAGCTCTGTTTCCAACAAGCGGTACCTTTAATTATAGGAATATTTCAGGAACAAATAGATTAAGTCCTCATGCCTTTGGAATTGCAATTGACCTTGCCAGTAATAAAAATGACTATTGGAAGTGGGCTTCTGTGAAAGAGGGAGAAAAAAGACTTTTAACTTATCCAAAGGAATTAGTAAACATCTTTGAAAACCATAATTTTATTTGGGGAGGAAAATGGAATCATTTTGATATTCTTCATTATGAATATAGACCTGAAATTATTATAAAAGCAAGATATTTTAGTGGAAAAATTGAGGATGATAGTGTTTGGTATAAGAAAATTTTATTAGATAATATAGAGGTTAAAGAAAAAATAGAATATATAAATAAAGTAATAAATTAAAATAGATTGTTAATTTATTAATTAAATTGACACAATATTTCTAATAGTATATATTTAAACTATAAATATTAGAAGATAAAAAATTAATATAACAGATGATATTAGCGGGAGATATCTTAAAGGGTAGCCGAAGAAGAAATAAACTAATTGCCGATTGGTTTAGAAGCTTTCAGGCAAAACAACCGTTAATGGATGGAACTCTGGAAAGTTCAGAAATGACACCGAAGAAGAAAAATACACCTAGGAGTATTAAAACTTTCAGGTAAATATACAGAGAGATATGAAGGCTCATAGCATTGCTTTGCCATCATATCTCTTTTTAATTTATAAAAAAGGAGCTTAATGTATTTAAAGAAATTGTAATTGAAGGAGGAATGTGTAATGGAAAACTTAAAAAAAACTGCTCTCTATAACGAACATGAAAAGTACGGCGGAAAACTTATTGAGTTTGCCGGCTGGTGCCTTCCAGTACAATATGAGGGAATTATTGAGGAGCATGAAGCTGTAAGGAGAAAAGCAGGTTTATTCGATGTATCTCATATGGGAGAGGTTGAAGTAAATGGTAAAGAAGCTTTTGACTTTGTTCAAAATCTAGTTACTAATGACATAAGAGTATTAAATGATAATCAAGTTATATACACCTTTATGTGCTATGAGAATGGCGGAGTGGTTGATGATCTTTTAGTATACAAATTTAACAATGAAAACTACTTATTAGTAATTAATGCAAGCAACGTAGATAAGGATTATGAATGGATGCTACAAAATAAAGATAAATTCCAGGTGGAAATTATAAATATTTCAGATGAAATTTCAGAAGTTGCACTTCAAGGACCGAAAGCACAAGAAATACTTCAAAATTTAACATCTGAAGACTTAAATAATATAAAGTTTTTCTATTGTAAAAAAGATGTATTAATAGCTGGTATTAAATGTTTAGTATCAAGAACTGGCTATACTGGTGAAGATGGATTTGAAATTTACACAGAAAATAAAAACATAGAAACTATATGGGAAAGTCTTCTTGAGACTGGAAAGGTATACGGGCTGGTTCCAGCGGGACTTGGATGCAGAGATACTTTAAGATTTGAAGCTACTTTGCCTCTTTATGGAAATGAAATTACAAAGGAAATTACACCGCTTGAAGCAGGCTTAGGATTTTTTGTGAAGTTAAATAAAGAAAACTTTATAGGAAAACATGCTTTAGCTAAGCAAAAGGAAGAGGGGCTTAAGAGAAAGCTGGTTGGCTTTGAAATGAAGGATAGAGGAATTCCAAGACATGGCTATGAAATTATTGCTGAAGGAAAGAATATTGGATTTGTAACTACAGGATATTTTTCACCAACTTTGAAGAAAAATATTGGACTTGCACTTATAGATTCAAATTACTCTGAATTAGGAACTGAAATAAATATTCAAGTTAGAAATAGGTCATTAAAGGCTGAAGTTATAAATAAGAAATTTTATACAAAAAATTATAAAAAATAGAGGGGGAAATAATAGTGAAGGTATTAAAAAATTTAATTTACACAAAGGAACATGAATGGGTAAAAGTTGAAGGAGAAAAGGCTTATATCGGAATTACAGATTTTGCACAGCATGCCCTTGGAAGCATAGTTTATGTTGAATTACCAGAAATAGACAGTGAAGTTAGTGAAGGTGATACATTTGGAACGATTGAATCAGTTAAAGCAGCTTCAGATGTATTTATGCCATTTGACGGGAAAATACTTGAAGTAAATGAAACAATTGTTGATAATCCAGAATTAGTAAATGAAGATGCCTTTAAAAATTGGATGATATTTGCTGAAATAATAGATAAAACTCAGCTTGATGGACTTATGGATGCTGATGCCTATGAAAAATTCTGTAATGAGGAGGCTTAAAAATGTTTCCATATATACCTAACAGTAAATTTGATGAAGAAAAGATGCTTGACAGCTTAGGTATGAATTCATTAGAAGATCTTTTTAAGGATATTCCAGAAGATTTAAGATTAAAAAGAAAACTTAGTCTTAATGAACCAATGTCTGAGCTTGAGGTTAGCAAAAAAGTTAAAGCTCTTGCAGGTAAAAATCTAAATAGTGAGGATTTAGTATGCTTTTTAGGTGCTGGCGCATACGATCATTATATTCCAGCAGTTGTTAAGCACATTACTTCAAGATCAGAGTTTTATACAGCTTACACTCCTTATCAACCTGAAATAAGCCAAGGTACTCTTCAGGCAATATTTGAATATCAGACTATGATAGCAGAAATTACAGGAATGGATGTAGCAAATGCATCTATGTATGATGGTGCAACTGCTTGTGCAGAGGCCGCAATGATGGCTGCTGAAAATACAAAACGTAAAACAATATTAGTCTCTAAAGCTGTACATCCTGAAATTAGAAAAGTATTAAAAACTTACATGAGATTTCATGGGGATGAATTAGTTGAAATAGATACTAAAGATGGAGAAACTGATTTAGAAAGTCTTAAAGCTAATTTAAATAATAATTCTGCTGCTGTTATAGTTCAAAACCCAAATTTCTTCGGAGTAATAGAAGACTTAACAGAAGTAGAAAAAGTAACGCATGGTAACAAATCCTTACTATTAATGAATGTTGATCCTATTTCACTATCAATATTAAAGACACCAGGAGAAATTGGTGCGGATATAGTAGTAGGAGATGGGCAAGCCCTCGGAAATTCCATGAATTTTGGAGGACCATATTTAGGCTTTATGGCTACTACTACAAAACTAATGAGAAAAATGCCAGGCAGAATTGTTGGTGAAACAGAGGATGTAGACAGTAAGAGAGCTTTTGTGCTTACGCTGCAGGCAAGGGAACAGCATATAAGAAGAGAAAAAGCTACCTCAAATATCTGTTCAAATCAATCTTTAAATGCCTTAGCTGCAGCTGTTTATCTTTCAGTTATGGGAAAAGAGGGCTTAAAAGAAGTAGCAGAAACAAGCATGAAAAAAGCACACTATACCCTAAATGAATTAACTAAAACAGGAAAATATAAAAAAACCTTTAATAAACCATTTTTTAAGGAATTTACTGTTACAGGAAATGTGAATACTGAGGTTCTAAACGAGATGCTCCTTAAAGAGGGTATTCTCGGCGGATATTCACTTGAAAAGGATTATGATAAGCTAAAAAATTCTATTTTGCTATGTGTAACTGAAAAAAGAACAAAGGAAGAAATAGATAATCTAGTTAAATTAATGGTTTATATAGATGAAGCTAAGGAGGTTAAGAGGTAAGCATGAAGGAGTATAATAAACTTATATTTGAAGTTTCAAAGGTAGGAAGAAAGGCCTATTCTCTTCCGAAATGCGATGTACCTGACTCTAATTTGGAAGAATTAGTTCCCAAAAATCTCCTTAGAGAAAAAGAATATCAATTGCCGGAGGTAAGTGAAGTAGATGTTATAAGACATTATACTTTATTATCAAACAAAAATTACGGTGTGGATTCAGGCTTTTATCCACTTGGTTCCTGTACAATGAAGTATAATCCTAAGATAAATGAAGACATGGCTTCAAATATGCATTTTACAGAGGTTCATCCTTATCAATCTGAAAATACTGTACAAGGTAATTTAGAGCTTATGTATGACCTTAGTAAAATGCTTGGTGAAATAGTTGGTATGGATGGCTTCACTCTTCAACCAGCAGCAGGAGCTCATGGTGAACTTACAGGACTTATGATAATTAAAGCCTATCATGAAGCAAGAGGAGACTTCGCTAGGAAAAAGATAATAGTACCTGATTCAGCACATGGTACTAATCCGGCCAGTGCTTCAGTAGCAGATTTTGAAGTTGTTGAAATAATATCTGATGAAAAGGGAGCAGTGGATTTAGAAAACTTAAAAGCAGTTCTAGGAAATGACATTGCTGGACTTATGCTTACAAATCCAAGTACCTTAGGTCTATTTGAAGAAAATATAAGTGAAATAGCAAAACTAGTTCATGAAGCTGGTGGACTGCTTTATTATGATGGAGCTAACACTAATGCTATTATGGGAATAACAAGACCTGGAGATATGGGTTTTGATGTAGTACATTTAAATCTTCACAAAACCTTTTCAACTCCTCATGGAGGTGGAGGACCTGGAAGTGGACCTGTTGGAGTAAAAAAAGAACTTATTCCCTTCCTTCCAACTCCAGTTATAGAAAAGCAGGATAATAAGTTTGTTTTAAATTGTGATAAACCGCTATCTATAGGAAGAGTAAAGAACTTTTATGGAAATTTTGGCATTCTAGTAAGAGCATACACTTATATATCAACTATGGGAAATGATGGTCTTAAAAAGGCTAGTGAAATGGCAGTCCTAAATGCAAATTATACTAAGGAAAAGCTTAAGGATTACTATATGACACTTGATAAAGTATGTAAACATGAATGTGTACTCGGAGGGCTTAAGGAGCCCGAAAATGGCATTACAACCTTAGATGTTGCTAAGAGACTTATAGATTATGGTTATCATCCTCCTACTATTTATTTCCCTCTTATTGTAGATAATGCACTAATGATAGAACCAACAGAAACAGAAAGCCTTGAAACTTTAGATGGATTTATAGATGCAATGATTGCTATAGCTAAGGAAGCTAAGGAAAGTCCTAAGCTTCTTAAAGAGGCCCCACTGAGCACTGTTGTAAGGAGATTAGATGAAGTAAAGGCCGCTAGAACTCCAAAATTAAGATGGAAGGTATAATGATGGAAAAAGATATAGTAGTAATAGGCGGAGGTCCAGGAGGGTATGTAGCTGCTATAAGGGCTGCTCGGCTTGGCGCAGAGGTTTGTTTAATAGAGATGGATAAGTTAGGTGGAACATGCCTTAATAGAGGCTGTATTCCAACAAAAACACTTTACAGAAACGCTGAGATTTTAAATACTTTAAAACATATAGACGAATTTGGTATTAATGTTTTAGACTTTAAGGTGGATGTAAAAAAGATACATCTTAGAAAACAAGGTGTAATTGATCAGTTAGTTGGAGGAGTAGAGCAGCTGTTAAAAGCTAATAATGTATTAGTAATAAACGGCAAAGCTGAACTAAAAGATAAAAATACTGTTAAAGTTATCTTAAAGGATAATAGAATAGAAGAAATAACTGCAAAAAATATAATAATTGCAGCAGGATCGGCACCTTCCATTCCTCCCATTGAAGGTGCTGACAGTGAAGGGATATATACAAGTGAAAATATATTAAATTTTGAAAGCATACCTGAGACTCTTGCAATAATTGGCGGTGGAGTTATAGGAATGGAAATAGCTTGTATATTTAATTCCTTAGGTACTAAGGTTACAGTTGTTGAATATTTACCAAATATTCTTGCCCAAGTAGATTGCGACATTACAAAACGTCTTACTGTTTCTTTAAAGAAAAAAGGAATAGAAATAAACACTGGAACTAAAGTAAGTAAGATTGAAAAGGATGAAAATGGCTATGTAATTTTCGGTGAAGGTAAGAAAGGAGAAATTAGATTGGAAGCTGAAAAGCTGCTTATTTCTGCTGGAAGATCACCAATGACTCAGGGATTGAATTTAGAGGCAGTAGGAATAGACTTTGATAGAAAAGGCATTAAAGTTGATTCAAATTATGAGACAAACGTTAAAGGAATTTATGCCGTTGGAGACATAAATGGTAAAGTAATGCTTGCCCATACAGCCTCTCACCAAGGTATGTTTGCTGCAGAAAATATCTTAGCTGTTTCTGAGGAAGTACCAAGTGAAATAGTACCTAGCTGCATTTTTGTCTTTCCTGAAATAGCTGTTGTGGGCACTACTGAGGAGGAAGCAAAGACAAAGGGGCTTTCATATAAAACTAGTAAATTTATGTTTGGTGCTAATGGAAAAGCTCTTGCTTTAGGTGAGGGCGAAGGTTTCGTGAAAGTCATAGCTAGCGAGGATAAAATCATAGGGGTTCATATTATGGGACCACATGCATCGGATATTATTCATGAAGGTACTTTAGCAATTGCAAACAATATCAGTTTAAAGGAAATTAAAAAAACCGTACATGCTCATCCAACTCTTTCAGAGGCTTTTTTAGAGGCATCAATGGGGATTAATGGCGAAGCAATACATTTAATGCCGATAAAAAAGTAAGAATTAAATTTAATTTGTTATTTTTATAAGAATTATAGGAATAATAAGTGGTGATAATTACGAATATTGTGGTAAAATAGCATTACGGGGGTGAAATATATGAATTTAGATATTGTTAAAAAAGTTGACCTAGAAATATTTAATGTAATTAAAAGTGAAATGGACAGGCAGGAAAACAAAATAGAACTTATCGCATCTGAAAACTTTACCAGTAGTGCTGTAATGGAAGCTATGGGTTCGCCACTTACTAATAAATATGCTGAAGGATACCCAGGAAAAAGATACTATGGCGGCTGTGAGTGTGTGGATGTAGCTGAAAACATAGCTAGAGATAGAATGTGTAAGCTTTTTGGGGCTGAACATGCAAACGTACAGCCTCATTCTGGTTCACAGGCTAATATGGGAGTATATATGACTGTACTTGAACCAGGTGATAAGGTACTAGGGATGAATCTATCTCATGGTGGACATTTAACTCATGGAAGTCCAGTTAATTTTTCAGGAAAGCTTTATAAATTTATTTCCTATGGAGTTAATGAGCAGGGTGTAATAGATTATGAAGAGTTAAGAAGAATTGCTCTTGAAGAAAAACCTAAAATGATTGTTTCTGGTGCTAGTGCCTATTCAAGAATAATAGATTTTAAAACTATAAGAGAAATATGTGATGAAACTCACGCATACATGATGGTAGATATGTCACATATAGCAGGACTTATAGCTGCTGGAGTTCATCCAAGTCCAGTACCTTATGCTGATTTCGTAACTACTACAACTCATAAAACCTTAAGAGGACCAAGAGGTGGTGCAATACTTTGCAAGGAAGAGTATGCTAAGGCACTAGATAAAGCTATTTTCCCTGGTATTCAAGGGGGACCTCTTATGCACGTAATTGCTGCAAAAGCAGTTTGTTTTAAAGAAGCTATGTCAGAGGATTTTAAAAATTATCAAAAGAAAGTTGTGGAAAATGCACATACTTTAGCTGAAGCTTTGACTTTTCTAGGCTTTAAACTAGTTTCTGGAGGAACTGATAACCATTTGATGCTTGTAGACCTTAGAAATAAAGGAGTAACTGGTAAAGAAGCAGAGCACCTTTTGGATGAAGTTGGAATAACTGTAAATAAGAATACAGTACCTTTTGAAACACAAAGTCCATTTGTAACTAGTGGAGTAAGAATCGGTACTCCAGCTACCACAACCAGAGGTTTTGGAAAAGAAGAAATGGTAGAAATTGCAGACATTATTTCTTGGAGTATAGATAACAAGGATGGGGACTTAACACCTGCTAAAAACAGAGTTAAAGCTTTATGTGCAAAGTTTCCACTCTACTAATTTATAATTAATTTTTATAAAAAAGCTACCATTTGCAAAATGATAGCTTTTTTATATCCTATTGTATATATGTTAATCAATTTGAACTAGAATAGTGATATGTTATAATAATATATGAGAAAACATATGAAAAAGAGGTAAATCTTATGATAATGAAAATAAATACGGGTAGTCTGCAGGTGGGTAATCGGCAAGCAAGACTACCCCGTGTTGCAAGGCAAGCTCAAACTACCCAGTGTTCCCACTAAAAGGAGGAAAAATATGAATAAAGAAATATACATTGGAAATAAACTTTTTCAGCTTGGAAAACAAACCTATATAATGGGAATATTAAATGTTACTCCAGATTCTTTTTCTGATGGAGGAAAATTCATTAATGTTGAAAAGGCTGTAAATCATGCTAAGGAAATGATATCTCAAGGAGCAGATATTATTGATATAGGTGGAGAATCTACAAGACCTAATCATATACCAGTTGGAGAAGATGAAGAAATTAAAAGAGTTATTCCTATAATTAAGGCTTTAAGTCAGGAAACAAACATTCCTATATCGGTTGATACTTATAAAGCTAAGGTGGCAGAATGTTCTATTTTAGAAGGTGCTTCACTTATTAATGATGTATGGGGATTTAAAAAAGATAAGGATATGGCTAAGGTTGCAGCAAAGTATAATGCAACCTGCTGCTTAATGCACAATAGAGAAAATAATAATTATAAGGATTTAATGGCAGATATAATAATGGATTTAAAGGAAAGTATAAATCTTGCATTAACGGCAGGTGTGAGAGAAGATAAAATTATTATAGATCCAGGTATAGGTTTTGCTAAAAATTATGAGCAGAATCTTGAAGTTATGAATAAACTTGAAATGCTTAGTACGTTAGGTTATCCTGTGCTTCTAGCAACTTCTAAAAAATCTATGATTGGAAATACTCTTAATTTACCTCCAGAAGAAAGAGGAGAAGGCACACTTGCTACTACAGTTATAGGAATAATGAAAAATTGTGATTTTGTTAGAATTCATGATGTTAAAGAAAATAAAAGGGTTTGCAGAATGACTGATGCAATTATAAGAAAATAGTAAGGTAAGCAGGTGAATAAATGGATAAGATACATATAAAGGATTTAGAGGTTTATGCTTTTCATGGAGTTAATAAAGAAGAGAAAAATATGGGACAAAGATTTCTAATATCTTTGGAGCTTTCGATTGATTTAAGAGCTGCAGGCCTAAGTGATGACTTAACTAAAACTGTAAATTATGCAGAACTTTGTATTAACATAGAAAAGGAATTTACAAAAAAGAAATTTGATCTTATTGAAGCTGCTGTAGAGGCATTAGCTCAGTACATTTTATTAAATTATGCATCTGTAAATAGTGTTAAAATATTGCTTAAAAAGCCTTGGGCTCCTATTGGCAAGCCTATAGATTATGTTGCAGTAGAAATTGAAAGAGGCTGGCATAAGGTATATATTGCTTTAGGCACTAATATGGGAAATAAAGAGGAAAATATAAAAGAGACACTTAAAAAATTAAACAGTGAAGATTATAAGGTATTAAAAGTATCAAATATGTATATAACTAAGCCGGTAGGGTATACTAATCAAGATGATTTTTTAAATTGCTGCGCAGAATTAAAAACCTTGCTGACACCAAATGAATTAATTAATTTATTGCTTACTATAGAACAGGATTTAAAGAGAGTAAGAACAATAAAGTGGGGACCAAGAACAATAGATTTAGATGTTTTATTATATGATAATATAATTACTTCTTCTGAAGAAATAATTATACCGCATCCTAGAATGCATGAAAGGCTTTTTGTTTTAAAACCGCTAAGTGATATAGCTCCATTTTTAATTCATCCGATTTTAAATAAAAGAATAAAGGATATTGAAATGGAAGTATCTAAAATTCAAAGTTTATAGAAGTTATAATATAAAGTTATAAAGTATAAATACTTTATAACTTTATATTAAGAAGCGAAAGTATGACAGTAGTGCCATACTTTTTTTTATAAATTAATATATTTAGAAAGTTAATATAAACCTTACCATTTTCTAATATAATTTTAATCTAGTTATTTTATATTATAATTATTATGCTAGTAATTATAAATAATAACATAATTTTATTTTTTAAAGAGAGAAGGAAATAAGTTGCAATTTGTAATTAATTTATTTAATCATTATGGATATATAGTATTATTAATTGCCTTGATGTTTGAACTATTGGCTCTTCCATTGCCTGGTGAGGCACTAATGACCTATTGCGGATATCTTATTTATGAACAAAAGATGAATTGGGGAATAAGTATAATATTTGCTTTTATTGGAATCTCGATAGGAATTACTGCATCTTATTTTATAGGAAAGACCTTAGGAATAAGTTTCTTCGAAAAGTATGGTCATATTATTCATATGGATAAGAAAAGATTAGATAGAGCATCTTTGTGGTTCCAGAAATATGGTAATAAATTATTGATTATTGCTTATTTTATTCCAGGAGTAAGGCATATAACGGGGTATTTTTCAGGCATAATGAAAATTTCTTATAAAAAGTTTGCAGTGAATGCTTATTTTGGCGCCTTTTTATGGAGTGCTACTTTTATTTCCTTAGGTAAAGTCCTTGGAGTAAACTGGGATAAGTATCATGATCTAATGAAAAAATATTTATTAATAGGAAGTATAATAATAGCAGTACTCATTTTATTATTGTTAATATATAAAAACTATAAACAAAAGATATATAATTCAATAGTAAACATTCTTAATAAGGGAATGAAGATTTTTCATTCCCTTGGAAAAATAAAAGTTCTAATTGCCGGGATAACAGTAGTATTTTTAATATTTTCAGCATTAATAATTGGGATTATACAGGATTATTTGGGACATGAGTTTAATGTGTTTGATGAAGTATCAAGATATATAATCGTGAAAATTTTTAATGATAATTGGATAAAATTCATGAAAATATTATTAAATGTATCAAGTAGCTATGCATTGATATCAATTTTTATAATATCATTTGTATTTATTATTATTAATGGTATAAATAAACTACATAATATAAAGTTTTTAGGCCTTTCTTTTTTAGGTGCTGCAGCTTTAAATTATTTACTAAAAATAGCATTTCATAGAGTAGGTCCATTAGGCACCAGATATACTTTCCCAAGTGGAGAAATATTAATGTCTGTAGTTGTTTATGGGTTCTTACTCTATTTAATAGGAAGCTTCATAAAAAAGCCTTGGATTAAATTTTTAATTGTTAGTTTATATATAATTATTTGTTTAGGACAAGGTATTAGTTTAGTTTATTTTAACCTGCAATATGCAAGTGATATTGCAGCTGGCTATGAATTTGGAGTAATGTGGCTAAGTTTAAACATTATTCTATTAGAAGTATTTAAAATTTTACCCAAAGTAGAAAAATAATATTATTTAAAATTAACTCCTTATTCTTGAAATTATGAATAAGGAGTTTTATCATTTTGTGTAATAATATGGAAAAACAGGCCTTTAAAAAATGAAAATATTACAAAAATCAGACAAAAATTTATATAAAATTATAAAAATTCCAATTATTTTGTATACTTTTCCATAATTTATTGATATAATTTAACTGTAAATATTTCGGGCAATTAGTAGTTCACTGTTAATTTGACTATTAACAATTAACACTGCATTTTTACAGTAAACTAACTTTATTTAATAGACAAGCAACTAAACTATTTTAATTCCTTGAAATAATGTTAATGAAAATAAGGAGGGGATTTAATTGAACAAAAAGTTAAAATCAATTAGCTGTGTATTAGCAGCCACATGCACATTTTTAGTTGTACAAAACACAATGAAAGTAGGTCCACTAGCTGTAGACGTAGTTTCAGCTGCTACTGGTGAAGCTCCAGCTACACCTGCACCTGCATCTGCACCAGCACCAAGTAAACCTGCAGCAACTAAACCAACTACTACATCTTCATCATACACTTTCAGTAGTGTATCACGTTTACTTGCTTTAGGTGCTGCAGGAAACGATGTTAAACTTGTTCAAACTAACCTTAATGATAAGGGATACAAGCTTACAGTTGATGGTTTCTTTGGAAATCTTACCTTAAATGCCGTTAAAGGTTTCCAAAGTTCTAACGGACTTGCAGCTGATGGAATAGTAGGACCTAAGACTTTAGCAGTTTTAATACCAAGCTCAGCTGTACCAACATCAATAGTTAAAGTAGGTTCAGTTAATGATGATGTTAAGTATCTGCAAACAAATCTTAATAAACTAGGGTACAAGCTATCTGTTGATGGTATCTTCGGAAACCTTACTTCAGCAGCAGTTAAGGCCTTCCAAAAGGATAACGGTCTAGTAGTGGATGGAATAGCTGGTCCAAATACATTTGGAAAACTATTTGAGAAAGTTTCTGCTCCAGCAGCATCAACTACACCAACTACACCAACTTCCCAGCAGACTTCAATAAAAATTGGAAGAGCTGAATATGCTGCACATGGAACTAAATGCTTTACTGTAGCAGTAGTTGCAATGGCTGGTGATAAAATAGTCGGTGCTTCAGTAGATGATTATCAGTATACAGCACCAACTGGCTTTGTTGGAGTTCCAAATTCTGATAAAGACTTTGGTAAGAACTATCCAGCTGGACAAGTATTAATATCAAAGAGAACAAATTCAGATGCTTATAGCGCAAATATGGCAAAATCAGCTGGAGCAACACAAACTTGGGTTGCAAATATGACTGGTGTTGAGAAATTTGCTAATGGCAAAACAATTGCTGAATTAGATGCAGCAATTAATGGCAATAAGAATGCTGATGGTACAAATAAAGATGCAAAGGTTGACGCAGTTACAAGTGCTACATTTGCTGATACAAATGGATATCTTTCTGCAATTCTTGCTGCTGCAAAAGATGCTAAAGAAAACACTACTGTTCAAGTAGATGCTTCACAGTTAAGCAATATAAAAATTGGAAGAGCTGAATATGCTGCACATGGCACGAAATGCTTTACTGTAGCAGTAACAGTAATGGCTGGAGATAAAATTGTTGCTGCTTCAGTAGATGATTATCAGTTTACAGCACCAACTGGCTTTGTAGGGGTTCCAAATTCAGATAAAGACTTTGGTAAGAACTATCCAGCTGGACAAATATTAATATCAAAGAGAACAAATACAGCAGCATATAGTGCTAATATGGCTAAATCTGCTGGAGCAACACAAGCTTGGGATGTTAATATGGCTGGAGTTGAAAAATTTGCAACTGGTAAAACTATCGTTGATTTAGACGCAGCAATTAAAGGTAATAAAAATGCTGACGGTACAAATAAAGATGCGAAGGTTGATGCAGTAACTAGTGCTACATTTGCAGATACTAATGGATATCTTTCTTCAATATTAGAAGCTGCAAAATCTGCAAAATAATATAGATAAATCAATTAAAAATGTTATATAGAAATTAATTCGCTACAATATTCGAAATGAGATTAACAAAATGCCTTATATGTAAGAAGGGAAACCTCTTACATATAAGGCATTTGTATTTTGAATAGTCCTTTTATATTTCAAATTATAATAATTTACAAATAAAATTCAATTATTCAATTAACAATATTGTAAAAATAATGTAAATACGCGATAAAATATTATAAATATTCTGAATTTACTGTGTACTTTTAGTTATTTTGTTGATATAATTTAATTGTAAATATTTCGGAGGATTATTAATCAATTGTTAGTTTGACTATTAACAATCAAATTTTAAATTGAGCAATGAAGTCTACAGCTTTAGTTCCTTGAAATATTATCTAAAAATTATTAAATCGGAGGGGATTATATTGAACAAAAGGCTAAAATCAATAAGCTGTATTTTAGCAGCAACTTGTACATTTTTAGTTTTGGAAAACACCCTAAGAATAGGACCCTTAGGTGTAGATGTTGTCTCTGCAGCTACTGGGGAAGCTACACCAACTACTCCTACTACTCCTGGTAAATCAACTTCTTCATCTACATCAGGAATTGTATCTCGCGAACTAAGTGTTGGTACAAGCGGTAGTGATGTTAAGCTGTTACAAACTAATCTTAATGCTAAAGGATATAAGCTAACAGTGGATGGCTTCTTTGGAAATCTTACATTAAATGCAGTTAAAGCTTATCAAAAAGATAATGGACTTACAGTTGATGGAGTAGCTGGGTCAAAGACTTTAGCAGTATTAATTCCAAGTACTGCAGTACCTACATCAATAGTTTTGATGGGTTCTGCTAATAATGATGTTAAGTATTTACAAACTAATCTTAACAAACTTGGGTACAAGCTAGATGTAGATGGTATATTTGGAAAGCTTACTTCAGAAGCAGTTAAGAGCTTCCAAAAAGATAATGGCCTTACAGTTGATGGAATAGCTGGAGCAAAGACCTTTGGAAAGCTATTTGAGAAGGTATCTGCTCCAACAACACCAACAACACCAACAACACCAACAACACCAACAACATCTACAACACCAACAACACCAACAACGCCAACAGATGTAGTAGCATCAGCTTCAGTAACAGATAATGCGGCTGTTTTCGAAAAATCAATAGGTGTAGCTGGTAAATGGATTGTTTGTACTACCAAAGATTTAACTTTTGACCATCCTATCGTGGTTGATGGAAACTTTACAAATGGAAAAGTAGTTAATGGCTTAAAAGCAATTCAACGTAAGATAGGTCTTTATACTCAGAAACAGAATGCTGATGGAACAACTGCTAAGGATGCAAATGGCAAAAACATAACAGATAAGAGATTTACTTTGACTGCACCAAAAATAACAATATTGAGTATGAATGCCAGCATTGAACAAGGAACCATTAAGGGTGACATCTATGTATCTGCTCAAAACTTCCAATTAAAAGGAGCTACGGTTCAAGGAAATATATTCTTTACTAATAAAGGTGCTCAAGCTACATTTAACAAGAATGATAGTACAATAACAGGTATGCAGTCGTTATTATTGCTACCAGAAACAGTGGATGCTTATGCATCAGCTTCAAAAGTAATGGATAATAATGCTTTTGAAACCGCTATAAGCAGTTCAGGTAAATGGATAATAGCTACTCTAAATAACTTAAAGTTTGATCATGGAATTGTTTTAGACGGAGATTTTAAGAAAGCTGCTACTGACGCTGCTCCACAACGTAAACTAGCAATTTACGCTCACGATATAGCTAACTCTAAGATAACTACAGGTAGATTTATTTTAGAAGCACCAAAACTAACTATTAAGAGCGCTAATGCTAACATTACAAAGGGAATGTTCAAGGGTGATTTATACGTTACAGTTCCAAACTTTAAGTTAGTTGATGCAATAATTGATGGTAATGTATACTTTACTACTAAAGAAGCTAAAGATACATTCCAGCCAGACGCTACAAGTATTATAACAGGAGTACAAGAATTAAAGACACCAGTTGACGTAGTTACAAGTGCTTCACAAGTTAATGACGAAGCTACTTTCGAGAAAAATATAAAAGATCCTAATAGCTACTATATGCTAATTGTCAATAAGGACCTTACGTTCACAAAGGACCTGACAGTTGTGAGTGGAACTAAACCAGCTTCAACTAATGCTACTACAGGTGTTACTACTCCAGCTGCTCCAAACCGTTCAATTGCACCTTGTGCAGAGGATCTAACAACTAAGAAAATAACAAAGCAATATACAATTACATTACCAAACTTAATACTGAGCGGCAAAAATGAAAAAGTTGAGTACGGTATTGTTAAGGGAAATGTATATGTACAAGACGCTGGATTCACGCTACCAGGTGCAACAGTCAACGGAAATCTTTATTTTGCGAATCAAGCATTATTGGATGCATACAATCAACTTACTCCTGCTAACAAAGGTACAGTTAATGGAACAATTTCAGTAAAGGCATATTAATAACTGCTTGATATAATTGTTTTGAAATGTGAATACATGCAACATTCACAAGTACAAATGGCTATCTTTCTGCAATCCTTAAAGCTGCAAAAGCTGCTAAATAGTTAGCAGAAGATAGAGAAGTTACTTGAACATAAGAATGTTGATAAAGTCTAATATACCCTAACTTTAAGGGTTCTTAAAATTATAAAAACACCTTATATTTTGTATTAATAATGCAATATATAAGGTGTTTTTTAGTTAATAAATATATATATAGAAAATATAATCTATTAAAGAATAGCAAGATTTATATATAGTAGATCATAGAAATATAATAAAGAGATTTGTAGCTTGAAGAAAATTATAATATTATAATAAAGAGAAGTTACATGGATTTGAACTTCTCATTATTATTAAAATAAATATTTAAGCTAATATATTCGGAAACTCAATAGTAAAGGTAGTACCCTCATTTAACTTGCTTTCAGCATAGATTTTTCCAGCATGTGCTTCCACAAAAGCTTTTGTGATAGAAAGACCTATACCAGAGCCTCCAGTATTTTTGTCCCTAGACAAATCCGTTCTATAAAAGCGTTCAAATATGAAAGGCAGATCTTTTTCAGGTATGCCAATACCATTATCAATAACTTTGATTACTACATTTTGTTTTTCTTTTTGTAAGATTACTTTTGCTTCACCCTTTGGCTTTAAATACTTATATGAATTTGAAAGTAAATTGTTCATTATTTGCTTAAATTTATCCTTATCAATTATTGCAATAATCTCAGGTTCTATATTCCATTTTAAAATATAATTTTCTTTATCAAAAAGTGGTTTAAAGGTTTCCATAATTTTCTCTAGTTCTATAGAAAGATTAAGCTTACTTTTGATTAAATTTTGATTTGCCTCATCAAGCTTTGCAAGGTTCTTTAGATTATCCACTATTTTAGTCAGTCTATCAATTTCATCATAAAAAACCTCTAATCTCTCAGTGGAAGGCTGCCAAACTCCATCAATAAAGGCTTCAACATGAGTTTTTAAGGTTGTTAATGGAGTTCTTAATTCATGAGCCATATCTGAGGTAAGTCTTTTTCTAAGTATCTCCTGACTATTTAAAGTTTTCGCTAAATAATTTATAGAATTTGAAAGTTCATCAATTTCTTTTGTGTTTGTATTAATTTCTGATCTAACATCCAGATTGCCATACCTCATTTTATTTGCAGTCTCTGTAATCTTAACAAGTGGCTTTGAAAGCTGACTTGAAATAACTATACTAATTGCAAAACCAAAGATTAAGGCAGCAATTGCAGACACAAAAAAGGAATGATTTAAAGTGCTAATAAAAGTAATAGAACCTGAAGTTAAATAAGAAGTTCCATAATATCCGATAATAATAGTTCCAATATTTTTGTTATTAGACATAAAAGGATATTTATTTTCTGTATACTCACCTAGATTTACCATAGAAAAGTTATTCATCATGGAACCCATCATATTACCCATTATAGGATTTTGCCTTAAATGAGAATTACCTGAGGAATAAATTGTGTTATTATTTAGATCTTTAACTTCAATGTATAATTCCTGCAGCTCAGCATATCTTTGTATTTCATTTGTGTTGACCTTTGAAAGGTTAGCTTGACCTTTATATAATTCATCCACAATTTTTACAGCATTATCTATTTTAACATTATGTTCATCAACTAAATAATCTTGAAATTTCTTTCCTACTGTATAATTGGATATAAGGCTTGCTATTATAATTGAGCCTAACACTGCAATAAGAAAGCCAAAGGATATTTTTTTTCTTAAAGAAATTTTCATTTTTACCTCACGTTTTACTAGAGTTTTCAAACACTTTTATTTGTCTGGCTCATGGTTTTACTTCACACAATGATTACTAAATGTCAACTTCAGAAGAGTTTAAAGCAAATTTATAACCTGCACCATAAATTGTTGTAATATATTTTGGCTCCTTTGGATTATCTTCTATCTTTTGGCGAATGTTCTTAACATATGTGTCTACAGTTCTATCAAAACCGTCATAGTCAGTTCCAAAAGCCTTATCTACTAATTGCTCCCTAGAAAAAACCTGACCTGGATTTGTTAGTAATATTTTTAACACCTTAAATTCATTTGCTGTTAAGTTTACAGCTTCACCATATTTTTTAACAAGCATTTTTTTAATATCAATTTCTAAATCTCCATTGTTAAAGTTTAGAATATCAGCAAGAGGAAATATATCCCTGTAAGATCTTCTTATTAAGGCCCGAACTCTCACTACAAGTTCACGGACACTAAAAGGTTTAGTTAAATAATCATCAGCGCCCATTGAGATTCCTTCAATTTTATCATCTTCCTCAGCCTTAGCTGTCAGCATGATAATGGGAACAGTTGATGTAGATCTTATAATACTGCATACTTTTTCACCAGATATTTTAGGAAGCATTAAATCTAAAACTATAAGATGAATTGTCTCATTATTAAATATATTAAGCGCTGCTTCACCATCCATTGCTGAAATTACTTCAAAGCCTTCTTTTTCAAGATAGGCTTTAACTACATTCAATATATTTTGTTCATCATCAACTACTAATATTTTAATTTTATTATTCATTTTTCACCTCAAATAATACAAATAGCAGTAAGTTTATTATAGTTCATAGATGTTTAAAAAACTAGGGCACAATAACGAAGCCACTGAAAAAGCTCCGCTTTTTCAGTGGCCTCCACAATAACCCTAGTTTTTCTTTGATAGTATGGTTTTCCTTTTTAAATACTCTTCCTCATTGATTTCACCATTAGCAAATTTTTCATCAAGAATTCTCATTGTGCTGTTATTAAAATTATTATGCTTTTTATATAATTTTACTGCAAGGACTATTAAGCCTATTAATATTAATAATCTAAATCCCATATTTATAAGATCCCAGCCAATTCCAAAAGATCCTGAAGCACCATAACCATAAGGTCCATAACCACCAAAGCTTCCAAAACCTCTGCAAAACATAAAAATTACCTCCAGTTAATAATAAATTTTGTTTTCTTTATAAGTAATTTTATAACTAAACTGTGGAGGAATTATGAAGAGATATAACTGAATTAAATATTTATTGATTTAATGTTGAATTAGTTATACTTCCCTGTGGCAAATTTCTTAATTAGTTCATAAGATGTTATGGAGTAAAATATTTCAGTGAATTAAATTTCAAGGAAATAAAACAATAGTTTGAGAGGTTAAATGTGGGAAATTTAATTTATAATCAAGGAGACACAACTTTTTGGAATCAAAATGTTATCAGAGTACAAGACGCCATTATACAAAGAATTTTCGTAGATAACAGAAGAATAGGATATGTAACAATATCATTTAAGATTATTAATCAATTTAACATGGTTTTCACTAATATTGTTACTTTGATAGTTGGTCCAGCTACAATAATTCTAGATCAATATGATCAAGTCTTTCCATTTTGGAATTTAAGAGAAGGTATGATAGTAAATGCTGATTTTTCATCAAAAATGACAAGAAGTATACCACCACAGTCACAAGCATTTAGAATAATTGTTAGTCATAAAAATTGGCCTTATAATGTTAAAGTAGACAAAGTAATGGAGGTTGATGTTAAAGATAGATTCCTTTATACAGGTAATGTAAATGACATATATAGTCAAATGCGATTTGTGGTAACTAAAACTGCAATTATTATGAATAGAAGAGGAAATAGAATAACCTTAGGAGATATAAGGCCTGGGCAGACTGTAAGAATAGAGCATGCAACCTTTCAGACGGACAGCATTCCCCCTCAAACTACAGCATTTAGTGTTCAGGTTTTATAAACCTTTTAAATTAAGGCTCTTTGCAGTTCAATGCAGAAAAAGCGTTCCGTGGGTTCAAATCCCATTCTCTCCGCCATAAATAAATGGCTCTAGCAGATTTTGCTGGAGCCATTTTGCTATGATTTTTTCTGTAAATAGTACTTATTTAGCACATATTCGAAGAAAATATTTTGATATTGTATCAATTGCGGTTTATACGCAACCTCCGGTTCGATATTGTAGTAAACGTGAAATAATAGGTTTCATGCATGAATAAATTTCATTTATAGATTCACTTGACATGTCAAATCTTGAATGTTACAATAATGAATGAATAAAATAAATATTCGTTCATTATAGATGGAGGTCAATATGATGCTAGATAAAAAAGCTGCCATTTTTGAAGCTGGAAGAAAATTGTTCCTATTAAAAGGCTTTAAGGATATAAGTGTTTTAGACATAACGAAACGGGCAGGGGTAAGTGTTGGGACTTTCTATAACTACTATACCTCGAAAGAGAAACTTTTCACAGATATATACTTCAGGGAAAACGAAGAGGCAAAAAGGGCAATTATAGATTCTGTAAATCTGGAGGATACCCCTAATGCATTAGCTACAAAGATTATGTCGAAGATTTTGGATACCTTAAACTCGAATTTGATCTTAAAAGAATGGTATAACCAAGATGTTGCAGGTGAGTTGGAAAAGGCATATAGTGAGGAAGAAAACAAAAATGATTATTTTATATATGATTTTTTCAAAGAGCTGTTAAAAAAATGGAGGGCTGAGGGAAGAATCCGAAGCGATATTGATGATTCCAATATCCTTGCACTTTTTGATTCATTAATCTATCTTGATACTCATAAAGAAGAAGCTGGGATAGGCCAATATCCTCAAACAATGCAACTTCTTGTGGAGTTTATTATAAAAGGTCTAACTAATTTTCAAAAAGAATAAACAAAATATAACAAAATGAAAGGATGGTAAGCACTATGTCTGGATTAACAATATTAGGGTATGTTCTTGTAGTCTTGGGCTTGATTGTAAGTATTGGGGGAGGAGTACTAAAACCTATGGATTTGATGAACAGTGAATTTATGTCATTTCTAACTGGTGGTCTTGTGTTAATTACAATTGGGCTTCCTTTAGTTAAAAATGCTCCTCATTGGCTACTGCTGGGTTCCTTATGGATAACAGCTGTATCTGTAATTTTCTATATGTATGGATTCCATATGCCAGTTTGGGTATTTGCTTCAGGTTTAGTGGTTGTTCTTGGTATTGGTTATTGGTTAACTTCTTTAATTTTAAAAAAGTAGAAGTTTTACAAATGAATGAATAATAGTTAAATGTTGTGAAATTGCCTTAAAACTAAACACACCCTATTCAGAGGAGGAGATACTATGAAGTTACATATATTACAAACTGGCTACACTAAAGTTCCATATGGGCAGTTTTTCGGAGGTTTAGAAGGTTGGACAGGTTTTAAAGGATTCATTAAATTTGCTACAGATAAAAAACATTATATATTAGTACCCATCAATTGTTTCTTAATAGAACATCCTATTGAAGGGCCTATTTTAATAGATACTGGTATAAGTTGGGAACTGGCACATGAACATAGTAAATACTATAGAGGAGCTGCAAAGTTGATTTTCGATGAGGATGAGTATATATTACAACCTGAAGAGCAGATACAATTACAGCTTAATGCGTTAGGATATGAATGTAAAGATATAAAAACAATTATATTAACGCATCTCCACGAGGATCATATAGGAGGCTTAAAGTATTTTCCTCATGCAAAAGTGATATTAAGTGAGGCAGAGTGGAGTACACGGAATGATAAAATTTTAGGATTAGTACCGCTTGGATATCCTAAATCAATATCACCTATCAAGAATTGGAAAACAATTTCCTATTCTTCAGGAACTTTTTATAGTTTTCCTAAAAGCGAAGATATCTTTGGAGATGGCAGTTTAGTAATGATTCCAACACCAGGTCATAGTGCCGGTCATTCCAGTGT
>Ga0255336_100919_pt1 | contig 29640 bp, 28 predicted proteins | sample MeOH1_35cm_T3_17_FD_189102 | JGI IMG/M metagenome (GOLD analysis project Ga0255336, IMG submission 189102) | Sandy soil microbial communities from University of British Columbia, Vancouver, Canada - MeOH1_35cm_T3_179 | ecosystem: Engineered > Artificial ecosystem > Sand microcosm > Unclassified ...
CAAAGATTGGATCAAGACAGCCACACCCTTTATAAGCGGATTGTTCTTAATAATTCCTTTGGCGCTTATCGGTATGGTTGCAATTAATGGCGGCGGTGCACGGACACCTGAACTTATGAAGCTTGTTCTTAACTGCGCATTCCCCATTATATTAATGATTATTTATTGGAATAAAATGGAGCCAATTAACCTAAAGAAGGATAAGATTATTTTTGTCGTTCCAATTGCTTTGCAGCTATATAACCTAGCTGTTGGATTTGGACGGGGTATTAGCAAAAGCTATATTCCCATAACGGTTTGCGCTTTGATTAATTTTGCTTTTCTGTTCTACTTATATAGAAAAGCAAAAAAAGCTGAATTTGATATTAATTTGAGTGGCAAACAAAGAAAAATACCATTAACTTAATCAAAAAAAGTTGAAGCAATAATCTACTAAAATAAAAAGTGGTTGGAACACCTTGCGTTGGATGTTGGACCGAATTAAGAGGAAGGAATGTGCATTTTCTTCTTCTTTATTTCTGCAAAAATCCAAACAATAACAGGGATTACAACCTGAAACGGGAAAGCATAATATTGATATACTGTAAAAGCCCAATTCTGCATATCCATGATACTGTCATAAAGGATTTGAGAAAAATATATCATCAATAATCCTGTTTGAATCGTAACCGAATTATAGTTGTCAAGATTGAATACTCTAGCAATACCCTTACATGTTACGAGTAAGCAAACACTAGTTTTTATAAATGAACCCATAGCAAATACTAAAGCAACTGCCACTTCAATTCTCTGTAAAAAATTACCTAAATTAATAAGGCTGACAGCTGCATGAGAAGGAAAATAAAGTTTTCCAAGTAACCCACCTAATATAAGGATATTTCTTATTGTCACAATAACAATGATGGTTCCGGCCAATAACAATCCTGAAAAGTAAACCTTATATGGGGACTTTTTTGTTTTCAATGAAAAGAATACAGCAATGAAAAGCACAGTTTCTGCAAACGGAAAGGAAAATACAGAAAACCCGCCTTTCAAAACAGGAGAAAAACCCTGACTTAGTATGGGTTTCAAATAGTTAAAATGAAGCTTAGGAATGCCAAGAAGCAATACCGTTAAAATAATAAACAGGGTCACAGGAAGAAAGAATGCACTGGTTCTTGCTATCACTTCAACTCCTAAATTGACAGCAACAACGCATACCAACCCTAAACAAAGCATTGGTACAAACATAGGTGTTTTTGTCATGGTTACAGTATTGATAAATTCACCAAAATTGCGAATAACCAATGCTCCCAGGTGAAAAGAATACCATATGTACAGAATTGAAACTAATTTCCCGATACCTTTACCAAACACCAGGTTAAGTATTTCATATAAGTCTTTGCCTGGATATAACGACAATACTCTTGAATAGATGAGAAGGATTGGAATTGAAAAAATAATACCGACAGTCACTGCAATCCATGCATCATTTTTTGCTATACCGCCAATCCCAATAATCAATGTGCTTCCCAAAATGAAAATTGTAATAAGGCAGATTGCTTCTTTATCTGTAATTTGCTCTTTTTGCATAATGAACCTACTTTCCTATGATTGATGTTATGGCATCTTTAATGGGGTTTGCAGGGCTTGGAATTTTTACCCCAAAACTCAGAAGCATAGCTATACTAAAGGAAAATATTAACAAGACAATGTTTACCCAAAAATCACGCCATAACTTTTGCTTATAAAGTGGTATAAATTCAAAAATCACTAATATTGTATAAGCAATAAGTACTAATACAAACACAACCTCTAATCACCTACTTCCAATGGTTTTGACCGCATTGCACTATTTTTCACATGTACTCTTGCCTTAACAGTAATCTTTAAATCTTCAAAGCTTTCTTCCCAATGCGCAGATAATTTATTCCAGTCTTTATTATGATCCTCTCGTAGCTTTGCCCCGAACCCAAAAATATCTGTTCCATACATCGTTTGAATTTTTTTTACTGTGTTTTCTATACGATCCTTCATCATTTTTTCGGCCAACTGTTCCAACTTTTTCCGACCATCATCATCAATATAATTCTCATTTCCTGCAATTTCACCAATTGCAACGGTTGTATCCATGCTTATCTGCATTTCAATATTGTTATCGTTCGTCATTGGCTCAAGCTTCGTTTTGTTTTCGAGAATTTCAAGTGTTGCAGGTGTATTTCCTCCATATTCATCAAGTATCAGCGTTCCCCCTTTTATTTTATTTTGAACAAATAGCATATCTTCTGTTTCGTCTCCGTTAATAAAACCAATCAGTTTATCTTGTTTAAAAATTGCCGACCCCATGATCTGTAGAACTTCTGCTCCGTTTTCCTTCATCAAATTTGTTGAAGGGGCAACAGCAGAAATTCCTTCCCCTTCCAGGTTGTTTGTAAACTCCCAAATTTCAATATGAGGGGCTTTAAAAAGATTTTTCTGATTTTTTAACATGTCATCTAGTTCAAAGGACATAACTTCCTCTGTCATGCTTTTTCCTTCAAGAATTTTTTTCGCTGAATCTTCTTTGGAAATCAATAGGTGAACATCCAACCTCGTTTCAGCATCACGGCTTAACCAATCAGTTACTTTAAACATACCTTCTTCGGCAATCTTCCTGCTTACAATAACTACCTTTACATGACTCCAATAGAGTTTTTTTCCTGACAAGGATATCCCGTTACTTACCGCATCCAAAATAGAGTTGCCTTCCATGGTAAGCAGTTTTGAGGTTGTTTTTGACTCTCTTCCCCCAGTGACATGAACAATTTCAACTGTAACCTGATATTTCTTATTAACACCTTTATCAATTGCAACTCCTGCGACTATGGACATGTCATCAACTTCTCGGTAGTTCCAGCAGCCTGTGGCAAATACCCCATGAAAGCAAATTAAAAATACCAGAAGAAGTGTTTTAATCCTCTTCATTACCCTAGATTCCTCCTGTTTTTACTTCCGGACTGTCTAACCAGATTTCTGGCTGCAATGATTTTGGGCCTTAAAGTCATGGACCACCATGGAGCACGTATCCATGCATCTTGACCATTATGGTATCTTGCGGTAGTTATGTTAATCATATAGGGAACACCAAAGGAACGAATACTCATTAAATGAAGAAAAAGGAGAATGAAAGCAAAAATAACCCCGTAAATCCCTAATATCGCAGCAGCCAATAACATGATGTTACGGAAGACGATAACTGCGCCAATGATTTTTGTGTTCATTAAAATCAAAATTCCTGTTAAAGCGGTTACGATGACGACAGGAGCACTGACAAGCTTAGCTTCAACTGCTGTCTGACCTAATACCAATGTACCAACGATATTAATAGCTTGACCTATAGGGGCAGGCATCCTTGTTCCGGCTTCTCTTAATAAATCAAACACTAAAAGCATAAGGAGCATGGAAAGCACAGTTGGAAACGGCACTCCCTGCCGTGAAGCAGATATACTTAATAACAAGGGTGTAGGGAGAATTTCCTGATGAAACGTAACCATCGACACAAATATGGCTGGAACAGTCACAGCTGTTAACACAGCAATTGATCTTAAAAGTCTATTTACTGATGAAAAGATGTAGTTATTATAATAATCCTCGCTTGATTGTGACATCTCAGCACCTATAAATGGGACTGTCAGTACAACGGGGCTTCCATCTACAATCAGGGCAATTCTTCCTTCCAAAAGCTTTCCTGCGACAACATCAGGTCTTTCCGTACTTCCTATTGTCTCAAAAGGTGAAAATGGAGCATCACGAATCAGCTCCTGTATATACCCTGAATCGAGAATACCATCAATATCAATTTCATCTAAACGCTTTTCTAATTCTCTCAGGATATTGCTCGCTGCAATTCCCTCAATATAACATATACAAGTTTTTGTATGAGTTCTTTCCCCAATCTCCTTGAATTTTATTTTCAAATCGGGAGTTCTAATTTTCCGACGAATTAATGAAATATTCATCATAATGGACTCTGTAAAGCCTTCCCTCGGTCCACGTATGACCCTTTCCGATTCTGGCTCGGTAATTGCTCTAGTTTGCCAGCCTTTTGAACTAATCACTAACCCTTTGTCGTATTTCTCCAATAAAAGGAGGGTATCTCCATAAGCTATCCTACTTACAATGCTATTAATATCATTTTCCATCTGGACATTATTTGAGACAATCACTTTATACAGCAACTCATCCCAGGATATATCTTCTGTTAAATCATTACGAAGGATGGGTTGAATAATATTTTCGTTTAGGATTTTGGAATTTACCATTCCATCAAGATAAATAACACAACATTTTGCATCTGCTAGACGTTTGTTATGAAATCTCCTGACAATTAGAGTTTCATCATTTTTAAAAATATTCTTAATCAAGGAGATATTGTCTTCCATGGATTTTACTAAACTTTTATTAGAAGGATTATTACAATTCTTAGGAATAGTTTCAATATCTTCAGTTTTGGTTTTTTTCTTTTTTTCTAGCATATTATCACCCATATAAATTATTTACATCTTTAGGGATATTTATACGAGCAAAACAGAGCAGGTGAGTTTGAGAGGATCGATTGAAGGTAAAATAATCAACCGTTGTACAGCAGTTATTGACAGGCTTATTATTTACATGATAAAATTAGGTCGAACGTACGAATTAGGAGTCAAAATACATTTGTAAAGAAAAAGAGAATACTTCACAAAGAATCCCTTCTTTGTTTATAAATTGATTATGAATTTTACATTAAAACCAAAGTTGGAACTCTAAATGAATTCAAAATTGATTGTTTGGACCATTGCCTGCACCTATTGTACTAAAGTTATATTATTTGCAGAAAGTTCAGGTTTAATTGGATGGCTGCAGGCGCGGAGGTGGGATAACATTAAAAGGCTGCAAAGGCTGTTTATAAACTATTTTTATAAATAGTGAGAAAGTGTGAAAGGATTAAACAACATGTCCGATTCAAATATAACCAAACAGGCTCTTGCTAATTCTTTAAAAGAAATGATGACAAAAAAAAATTTTAGTAAAATCTCTGTCAACGACATTGTTGAGAACTGTGGTTTAACTAGGCCGTCATTTTATTATCATTTTGAGGATAAGTATGATTTGATGAACTGGATTTATTATACGGAAACGGCAAGGCTTATGATTAATTATGATTCTATTGAGCATTGTACGGATGGTATCAGAGATTTATGCTATTATATGATTAAAAATAAAATCTTTTATACAAATGCCTTGAATACCACAGGTCAGAATTCCTTTCCTGAATATCTGGAAAGCTATATAAGGACAATTTCAGGAACTGTTATTGAAAACACACTTGGAACAGATATTGACCGGAAAAAGTGGGAAATGACGGTGGAACTTGCTTCTACTGCCTTAGTAGGTATAATTATCAAATGGGCAAACAACGGTATGAAGGACGATCCGGTAGATTTTATTACCTTGGGAAAAAGTATTGTTGATGGTAGCTTGTTCAGTGAGCTGCAGAAAAGGGAAAAGAATAAGTAATTTGACTGCTCATCCTATTTAATAGCAAAAAATAAACTTCAACCAACTGATAGTATTGGGTAAAAGACTTTCATACCATGCACATCCTTTCTTTAGAAAAAACAGTTTATTAGCAGCCTAGATGATGGTTACTTTGTAGGTTAAAAAGCAGATATTTGTCTTGCAGTCATCCAAATCCGAAATATATGCCTTTTCACTGTATATTCAAATATATAAAATATCACATATAATTTAGAAAAAGGTGTAAGCTATTACATTCTAATGATTTCCAGCAGTGAAGTTCCTGTAAAGGTATTCTTATTCTGAAGTTTATAGCTGGCCTGCCTTGCGGAAGGAAGGGTCATGCAGCCCCCTTTAGACAAGAGCTTTTCACTGATAAAAGCAGTATCTTTGAACCAATCAAAGCAGATAAGTGGCTGCCCGCGGGAACTTCTTTCACGGCATACAAATTTATATAGAAGCTCCTTATTTACAGAGGATAGCTGAGTACCAGATCGAAATATATAAAAGGTGTTTCCCTGTTCAATTGTTTTAGTTATATTCTGGGGTGAGGTAACTAGATCAAAATTACTATCACTACATTTTGAAGAACAACCGTATAAACAGTGGTTTTGTCTAAGATGGATAAAAGCATTAGTGCATTCTGAGCTGTTCAATTCCAAATCTCCAATGTCAACCACAATAACCGCATTATGAATTTCATTAAAGTAAGCGGCATTTTGAGAGGTAATTAGACCTGGCTTAGTTTCTAATATAAATGCGCAACCTTTGAACTGTTTTATAATTTCACATAATAGAGGTAGATTTTTTTCACTGCAAGAAGAAAATCCAAAGCTATATATTCCAAGCTCTCGCCCCTGATAAATCCATCTTGGAATTTCGAAAATAATATCCCCAAAACCAGTATCAGATGACATGTCGAATAACAAAAACCAGGGCAGCTTCAGATTCATAGCATTCTGCATATTTTTAAGTTTATTTGCCCCATAGATTAAACTGGAATAACCCAGATTGATACTAAAGGTTTTTATGGTTTCATGGTCAATATCTGATACCATACGGGATATGAGTGAATTGTAAGGATTTTCGGGAGTAGTAATGACTTGTTTTGCTGCATTGAAAAACCATTTCTGAGTATCGCTACGTGAAAAAAGAAGGCCCAAATCAATCATGTTCCTTATAGTTCTTTTTGTGTTTGTTTGCATATCTTTTAAGGCTTTACTGACGGCAATGTTAATTGTCTGTCTTACCAATTCATGCTGCATTTCCAAGATATCAACCCTTTCTTAGTGAACCTGCGGTTCATTATTGTATTTTTTTCTATTGCTATTGTAGCCTTAAATTAGGATATCATCTATTTACAAAAATCCAAAAATGTAAGAGTCTTTTACATTTTTGGATTTTTGATTAATTACTTTAAAGTATTCTCATGCTAATATTTTTTCAGTAGCAGTTATATATTAACGAACTCAAATATTGGAGGTAATATTTATGAAAGAAACATTAAGTAAAGTGGGGCTGAAACTGGCCTATTCTTATTTAAACTCAAGCCCGGAGAAAAACTTACCAAAATTGATGGATTTAGTCGACCATTTTGATTCCAAAGACAATATGATTGGACAACGCAAAGCAATTCGAAAGATTATTGAGGACAAAGATAATAACTGGTATAAACTGATTCTTAGTCTATGGACAGATGTAGATCCAGAAGTAAGGAGGACATTCTTTAATAATTTTATCTTGAATGAAAATATTCTTGGATGGCCTATACAGGAAAGAAACCGGGAAAAATATGACTGTAATATTCCATGGGCGGTTTTAATGGATCCTACATCTGCCTGCAATCTGAAATGCACTGGCTGCTGGGCAGCTGAGTATGGCAATAAACTGTCCATGAGTTTTGAAACATTGGACAATATTATTTCACAGGGTAAAGAGCTGGGCACTTATTTTTATATTTATTCCGGTGGAGAACCACTAGTGCGCAAAGACGATATTATCAGTCTTTGTGAAAAACATAAAGATTGTCATTTCCTTGCTTTTACCAACGGCACATTGATAGATGAGAAGTTTGCAGATGAAATGCTTCGTGTAAAGAATTTCATTCCTGCTATTAGTGTGGAAGGCTTTGAGGAAGCAACTGATTCCCGTCGTGGTAAGGGTACTTATCAATCTGTTATTCGTGCCATGGAGATTCTAAAACGTAAAAAGCTTCTGTTTGGCGCATCACTATGTTATACTAGTAACAACACTGAAATTATAGGTAGTGAGGAATTTTTCGATAAAATGATTGAGTATGGTGTTAAATTTGCCTGGTTTTTTACTTATATGCCCATCGGCGCAGGTGCTCCTACAGAGCTATTAGCTACTGCCGAGCAGCGGGAATTCATGTATAATCAGATTCGAGAATTCCGTAATATTAAGCCGATGTTCACCATGGATTTTTGGAACGACGGTGAATATGCAGGAGGATGTATTGCAGGTGGAAGGCGATATTTGCATATTAATGCCAACGGCGATATAGAACCCTGTGCGTTTATTCACTATTCAGATTCCAATATTCATGAAAAAACTTTACTAGAGGCTCTGCAATCACCACTTTTTAAACAATATCATAAAAACCAACCTTTTAATGAGAACCTCTTGCGTCCTTGTCCTCTGTTAGACAATCCAGGCAGGTTGACTGAAATGGTAGAAGTTTCCGGTGCTAAATCCACAGACCTTATGAAACCGGAGGATGTGCGTGATCTCAGTGAAAAGTGTGTGGATGCTGCTGAAAAATGGGCAGAATCAGCAGAACGTCTTTGGAATGAATCACACAACTGTGCAGAGTGTACCAGATGTTCAGCTACTCAGAAATAAAAGGTTATATTCTCACTTTAACAACTTTATTTTAGAAACAGCCGGAAAAGCTAATTTGCCTTTTCGGTCGTTTTTCATTGTGTAACTACCTTATATAATCAGATGAGCAACTTGATATTAAAAATGAATATAACTGAAAGGAACTATATATGATTTACAACATGTACTTTTTATCTTTTATTCTATACAGCTTTTTAGGATGGGTCTATGAGAGTACCATATGTTCTATGCTAGGGCATCATAAAATTATTAACAGGGGATTTCTGCTTGGACCATATTGCCCTATTTATGGAATTGGTGTATTAATGAATTGGTTTTTATTGAAAGATATTAAAAACCCCGCTACCATTTTTTTAGCTTCTGCATTGATTTGCTGTGCTATTGAGTATGTAACTTCTTATGTAATGGAAAAATTATTTTATGCAAAATGGTGGGATTACAGCAATTTTCCATTTAATCTTTATGGACGCATATGCTTGTATGGAGCATTGCTATTTGGAGGAGGAAGTGTAATCTTTGTAAAAGTAATGCACCCATTTGTTATGTCAGTAATGAAATATATTCCCAAATCTCTAATAGATATTCTGGCATTAGTTTTTGCAGTTATCCTTTTAGGAGACATTATTCTGACGGTAAACAGTATCAACAACCTGAACAAAAAGTTAAAAACCATACATGAAGCCATATGCGGAAAATTTGATTATTCCATGGAAATTCTCACCGATAAAGTCAGTCTACTGGAGGACAATATGATAGTAGAAAAGGGAAAAGGCATTATCGTAAAAATGCAAAATGCCAACAGTTTGATTAAATCAAAAGAACTGAGAATAATCAAAGCATTTCCGAATATTAAATTTCTGAAATATGGTACTTTAGTAGATAAAATTTATAAGAAAATTGCATGGGGTAATTTAGAAAAGAATGGTCAAATTCTGGAATCTTCAGAGAATACAGACATTTTTCCTAAACTGCATGAAGAGGAAGAAGAGTTGGTATAAAGAGGAGAAGGACATGGAAAGCTCTGCGGGGCAATCTTTAGAACACATAAACGCACCTAGCGATATCAAAAAATTGAATAAAGTTTATTGGACCAGTTAGCATTTGATGTATTCTACATGAAATAGCAGACTACTGGAGAAAATAAAGTTAATTCTAAAAATAAAATTACTATCATTGACCGCTAAAAGTTAGTCTTTTAGAAGTATGTTTAGGAGGAAGAGATATGAAAAATGTGATAGATTATGTAGCTGAAGCAAGTGATAATTTTCAAGACAAGGAATTTAATGTGGTTGACAGCTTAATTTTGTCACAACTAGCATATCTGAAATTTGACGGACTAGTACCCAGCATGTCAGACGCAGCAAAGCCTGTCAGTATAGAAGAAATAGCATATAAACAAAACCTTGATAAATTGTTTCATGGCTTGATAGCCAGTGAAAGCTATCGGAGACTTTTCTACACACTTGCAGATAGTCCAAGATTCCGGAATGTGAAGATGAATTTTTATGTGGATAAAATAGATTTTAAGGTGGAGAAGCAATTTTCTGCTATCACGTATTTGCTGGATGACGGAACTGCATATATTGCTTACCGCGGAACCGACTCAACCTTTGTCGGATGGAAGGAGGATTTTAACATGGCCTTTATCAGTCCGATTCCGTCGCAGGAAGAAGGCGTAGAGTATCTGAACGCAGTAGCTGAGTTGATTTTATGCGATTTAAAAATCGGAGGACATTCAAAAGGCGGAAATATAGCAGTCTACTCATCTATAAAATGTCACCAGTTTGTCCAAAACAGGATTACCCAAGTTTTCAGCCATGACGGTCCTGGATTCAGGGACGAAATCTTTCTATGCCATGAATATTTGAGCATAAAGGATAGGATATATAAAACTTTGCCACAGTCATCTGTAATCGGAATGCTTTTACAGCATCAGGAAAATTATTCTGTGGTAAAGAGCAATCGCATCTGGCTTATGCAGCATAATCCTTTCACATGGATGATAGCTGACAGCGATTTCTACTATGTCAAAACAGTAAAAAGCAGTGCAATATTCATGAATGAAACGATAAATAAATGGCTTAGTTCTTTAGAAGACAGCAAGCGCCAATTGTTTATTGAAACTCTTTATCAGGTTATCAAAGCAACAGGTGCAACAACATTTTATGATTTAACAAGTGATTGGCAAAAAAAAGCAACTGCTGTACTCGTAGCGATTAAAGGTATTGACGAGGAAACAAGAAATTTTGTTTTAAAAACAATTGGCTCTCTTTTTATTTTAACAGCAAAAAATTTACGGGATATCCATACAGTAAATGCACGAAGACAAGTAAATGATTAAATAAAAGTAGAGCGACTTATTTAATAAAAATACTTACTGTTAGGACTAGACAGGGAGCAGTTCACTACAAGGAAAGCTAAATTTTGTATTTTCAGGCTGCTGTAGTACCAAAAATTACACCCTATGTATTTTATGCTTTGATTGCAAAGCGTAATTTAGCAGAACGTGCACGACTATTGACATGACATTCTTCTGCAGAAGGACGTATAGGCTCGGGTGCTATTTCGGAATAAACGCCTTCACGAAAAAAGTGTTGAAAAGATTTTTTAACGCGACGATCTTCTCCTGAGTGAAATGTAAGTATGGCAACACGTCCACCCTTAGCAAGTGCATCAGGAAGTTTTTCTAAAAACTCATCAAGCACTTCAAACTCATTATTGACATCAATTCTGAGCGCTTGAAAGGTTCGCTGACAGGATTTTTTAATATCATCCTCTTTGATTTTTGGAACATATTTCAGAGCATCTTTTATGATATTTCGGAGCCCAGTTGTTGTCGTTACATCAATTCCTTTTTTTATGCTAGAAAGAATGGCGCGAGCGATTACAGCGGCATAAGGCTCATCAGCATTTTCTATCAACATATCTTCTATTTCAAATAGTGTCATTTCTTTTAAAAGGTCTGCTGCAGAGGTACCCATTTTCGGATTAAGTCTTAAGTCCAATGGTCCTTCAGCCTTAAATGTAAACCCTCTTTCAGGATTGTCTATTTGCATAGAAGAAACACCTAAATCTGCCAATACAAAATTAAAGGGCTCTGATTTGGAGGTGATTTTATCTAACTCAGAAAAGTTCATTTGCTTAATCTCTAAAATTTCTAAGCCATAACCCAAACTTTTTAAACGATCTCTGGTGCGTGGCAATTCAAGAGGATCTACATCAATTGCATACAAGCGTCCCTTTGAATCCAAACATTTAAGCATCTCTAAAGTATGGCCACCGTAACCTAGTGTTGCATCTAAACCGATTTGGCCTGGTGTAATTTGTAGGAATTCCAATATTTCTTTAACGCAAATCGAAATATGCATACCCGCAGGAGTATTGCCTTTCTGAATAATCTTTGTAATATCATCAGCATATTTCTCTGGATTCAGTTCCTTGTATTTTTCTTTATAATTCTTAGGGTGAGTGCCTTTATATCGAGGACGCCTCTGATGTTTGGGCTCTTTCTCATCCAACATGTTATCTGGGCTCATTCTCTTCCCTCATTCTTATAATATATTTTTGTATTTTTATTACGAATTATATGATAGCAGATACAATTTGTTAAAGCAACACCAACTATTTAGCTTCTGATTTTTCAGAGTTGTAATTATAGTAAATGTAGACATAATTGCCTGCGTTATTATATCATTTACTTGATGTGAAAATTGTTATCCTTCCTCAATCAAAGAAATAGTAAAGAAGAAAAGCTGCCTACTTGGTAGCTTTTCTTCTGTTTGTGCAAAAATGTCGAAAGATAGTGAAAGTATTCTATAGTTCTAAATAATGTTATATCTACGAAAAACCCTTACAATAATTCTAAGATTAGTAATCATCAGATATTTTATCTTAGAAATGGAGAAATAATATGATATTGATTAAAGAGTTTGAATTTGATGCAGCACATAATTTGATATATTATCACGGAAAATGTGAAAGGCTTCATGGACATACGTACAAAATGGTTGTAAAACTAGATGGTGTTCCTGATACAGAAGGTATGATAATAGATTTCGTCGAATTAAAAAATATAGTGAAGGATAGCGTGATTAATAAATTTGACCATGCTTATCTTAATGACATAATAAAACAACCAACGGCAGAGAACATTGCAATTTATACATGGAATGAACTTAAGGATAAACTTAATAAAGATAATTGCAGATTGTTCGAAGTGGAAGTATGGGAAACTAAGACAAGTGGAATAGCATACAGAGGGGAATAGCACATTCGGTGTTTAAATTAAAAAATGGTTTGATGTCGATACAAAAATGTCTACTTGGAGGAATAACATGGTATTAATAATTGATAATTATGATTCATTTACCTATAATCTATATCATTATTTTTTAATGCTTGAACAGGATACTTTAGTTAAATGCAGAGATCAAATTTCAATAGAAGAGATTGAGAGCTTAAAGCCAGACTATATTGTATTGTCTCCTGGACCAGGAAATCCAAAGGATGCTAAACTTCCCCTTGGAATTATTGACAGATTTAAAGGGGAAATTCCAATTTTGGGAGTGTGCCTTGGATTTCAGTGTATTGGATATTATTTTGGCGCACAGGTTATTGAGGGTATAATACCAGTTCATGGGAAAGTACATAGTATTACACATACAAACGAAGGTGTTTTTTCTGGATTAAAAAATCCTTTGAAGGTTACAAGATATCATTCATTAGTAGTATCAAGGGAGGGATTACCTGCAGAACTCGATATTACTGCTCACACTGTTGATAATAATGGAGGTTCTTTTGGTGTGATAATGGGGATAAGACATAGAAGATATAATGTTGAGGGTGTACAATTTCATCCTGAAGCAATATTAACTGAAGAAGGCTTAGAAATGTTAAAGAATTTTCTGAGGAGAAAAACAAATGAAATTAAAAAAGCTTAACTATGCAATAAATCCCTATAAAGCTTTTCTTGAAGTAAATTATAAGTATTCAATGCTTCTAGAAAGTTGTATTAGAGTTAAGGATACTGGTGATAATTCCATATTATTTTTTAACCCTAAATTCGTTGTATGTTACAAAAATAAAAGGACATATGTTATAGAAAATGATGTGGAAAGGGAGATAAATAAAACAGTATTGGATTTCATGGATGAATTTTTGAAAAACACTAAACCCTTAGGGACCGGACTAATTTTCGATGGAGGCTTTGTAGGATACTTAAGCTATGATTTTGGAATGGAAATAATGAAGGTTGATAAAAAAAACCAACCATATTATGAAATGCCAGAAGTGTTTATGGGATATTATGAAGACTTTATATTAGTGGATCATAAAAATGAATGTACGTATATAAATACTGACGATAAGGATATTTTTCATAAAATAATCAATATAAATGACAAAGATGATGAAAAGTTAATCCACAATAATGTAGTTTTGAATTCGAATTTTTCAAAGAATGTGTTTGAATACCGAGTTGAGAGCGTTAGGGACTATATAAGAATTGGCGATGTTTATGAGGTTAATATATCTCAACAATTTAGAGGAATTGGAAATTTAAGCTCCTCAGATCTATATAATAAATTCAGAACAGCGAATTATGGGCCATATAATGCATATCTAAATTTTGGAGAATTTTCAGTGCTTTCAACATCTCCAGAACAATTTATAAGAAAAAGAGGAGAGTTAATAACAACTAGACCAATAAAGGGTACGATTAGAAAAAGTTTAAATCCCGATGAAAATGATAACCTTAAAAACGAATTATATAATAGTGAGAAGAATCGATCAGAACTTCTGATGATCATAGATTTAGAAAGGAACGATTTATCGAGAATTTGTTCCCCTGGAACTGTTAAGGTTGAATCATTATTTGAAGTTGAGGAATATGCAACAGTTAATCATCTAGTATCAACTATTAATGGAAAAATAGAACCCAACAAGACCTTTGGAGAAATTATAAGAAATACTTTTCCAGGTGGATCAATTACAGGAGCTCCTAAACTTCGCTCAATGGAGCTAATAGAAGAACTAGAAAATGTTTTGCGAGGAATCTATACCGGATCCATAGGTTATGTATCTAATAATGGAAATATGGATTTTAATATCGTTATAAGAACGGTTGTGATTAATGAATCCGGTGTTTTTTATAATGTTGGAGGCGCTATAACATGGGATTCTGAACCTGAAGACGAATATGAAGAAACACTTCACAAGGGAAGGGCTATTTATAAAATCCTCACTGGGGAGGATGCATAATGGAATGGAATATATTTGATAAGGAAGTAGCCTTTGGTTTATTGCCCTTTGAAACTATATATTTTGCTGATGAAGAAATTCATTTTATAAATGATCATTACTTGAGATTTAAAAGAGCATGTAGAGTGTTCAAGATAAAATTTGAATATAGTTTAGATAAATTTTGCAGTGAAATACATTTGTTTATTGAAAAAAGTGGAGAAAAATGTGGTGTTATAAAACTTATTGTGCTAAACAATAAACTTAATTTGAATATAAGAGAACCAAATTATTCAGTGGAAACCTATAGACGGGGATTGAATCTTACATTATCAAAATCTTTAAAGGATAGGAAAAATATATTCAATTATTTTAAAACCTTCAATTATGGTGTGAATTATATTGAGAATTTAAGAGCTAAAGAAAAATCCTATGACGGAGCATTATTTTTAAATAATGAAAAATTTATTTGTGAAACTTCAAGTGCTAATATATTCTTTGTAAACAATAATACTATTTACACTCCAGATTTAAGAAATGGTATTTTAGACGGAGTATTAAGAAAGAATGTTATCAAAGAAGCGACTAAATTGGGATATGAAATAAAAAAGGCTAACGTAAAGATGGATGAATTAGTAGGTTATGAAGAATGTTTTATTACAAATAGTGTGGCTGGTGTTTTTCCTGTTGCAAAAATAAATCATTATTCCTTTTATTCAAAGGAATTTTCAAATAAAATCAATAATAATAAATATTTCAAAAGATCCTGGAATAGATAATGTTAATAAAATTAGTCCATAAAAGCAAGAATTAGAGGTTAGGGAAACAAAGGCAAATGGGATTGAAGGGTATAGTGGGTAACAGAATGAATGACCTTCCCCCAATAAAATAGACACACTAAACTCGTAATATCTCTCTTTTTCGTAGAATAGCTAAAAAATTTTTTCTGTTTTTATGTGTGTTGCTTTAATTTTTACTGTTACACCAGCTAAACAAGTCAATGCAGAAGAAAATACAAATGCTTTTAAAACAAATGAACAAATAGGATATGCACCAGAACAAATAAGAATTTTAAGAAACTTTGATGGCTCTGAAAGTCAGATGACAACTTTATCTGCAACATTAAGTTTATCATCTATAGGGTGAAATCAAGACGTTCCGAGGCTTTATCGGAGGGTCTTTTAGTTCTGTGTATTCATCTAAGTTGAACAGTGCCTGTTTTGTATAGTCCGTGGTTTTATGTTTATATTCTAGAATCACTGGATACCTTTTCTATTGTATATTTTGTCTTTTATTAATAAGTTCCACGAAGTAATCAACAGTACTTGCATCCTGATGTGAAAAGAATAAACTATTAGCTGTATCTAATGTCTTTATTGCATCAATATCCTCCTTAGACAATTCAAAATCAAATATATCGAAGTTTTCATGCATTCTTTCAATATGTGTAGATTTTGGTAAAGCAACGATATTTCTTTGAATTAACCATCTTAAAACTTTATTTGCTGGTTCAATGGATTTGTTTCTACCTGATTTACCTGAGGAGTGATTTTGTTAAAAGCACAGATATCAGACAGTCTGTCAGGATAGAAATTACTCACTCCTATAGCTCTTATTTTCCCTTCTTTATACAGTTCCTCTAAAGCACGATAAGAACCATAATAATCACTAAAAGGTTGATGCAACAAAACCAAATCTAAATAATCTGTTTTTAACTTTTTCATTGATTCAAAAACAGATGCTTTTGTTTTTTCATAACCATAGTGTTCTATCCATACTTTCGTGGTAATAAATAATTTTTCACGGGGTATGCCACATTTTTCAATAGCATTTCCCACTGCTTCTTCATTAAAGTATGATTGTGCGGTATCAATTAAACGATAACCCACCTTAATTGCGTCCAATACACATCTCTCACACTCTGATATTGGCTTACATAGAGTATAAGCGCACTGAGTCAGGCACTGAACTGAGCATTTTGTTTAATTAACTTCAAAGGGTGCTGTTTTATTACAGTATCCTTTTGTGTTTTTGGGATAAACTATAACAAATCTAAAAATGAAAGGAGTTGATGCCCATGAATACAAGTACAAGTGTACCCAATAGACTTATAAATGAAAAGAGTCCTTATCTTCTTCAACACGCCTATAACCCTGTGGATTGGTTTCCGTGGGGAACAGAAGCATTTGAGAAAGCAAAAGCAGAAGATAAACCAATTTTCCTGTCTATTGGGTACTCCTGACTTGGGTACAGTAAACCCACTTGCCATTGGTGTCACGTTATGGAAAGAGAATCCTTTGAGGATGATGAAGTTGCAGAAGTATTGAACAAATATTTTATTTCAATAAAAGTTGATAAAGAAGAAAGACCAGACATTGACAGTATATATATGTCGGTATGTCAAGCATTAACTGGCAGCGGCGGATGGCCTATGACTATAATTATGACTTCAGATAAAAAACCTTTTTATGCAGGTACATATTTCCCCAAAATAAGTAAGTATGGCCGTCCTGGGCTTATGGATGTTTTATATTCTATTGAGAAAGCTTGGAGAACTAGAAAAGTTGATTTAATTAATTCTGGCAAAAATTTAGTTAATGTTATTTCTAAATCAGAAACTATAAGTAATAAAGAAAAGCTTAGTGAGGATGTCCTTAAGAATGCCTATGGAGAATTAAGAAATAACTTTGATTCTGTATTTGGCGGTTTTGGAAAGTCACCTAAGTTCCCAATTCCTCATAGTCTTTTATATTTACTTAGATATTATTACAGTTTTGGTGAAAAAGAGGCACTAGAAATAGTTGAGAAAACCTTAGATTGTATGTATAAGGGTGGTATCTTTGACCACATTGGCTTTGGATTTTCAAGATATTCTGTAGATAAAAAATGGCTGGTTCCACACTTTGAGAAGATGCTTTATGATAATGCTCTTCTTGTTCTGGCATACTTGGAGACTTATCATGCCACAAAAAAGGAGTTTTATAAGGAGGTTGTAGAAAAAATATTCACCTATATTTTAAGAGATATGACTTCAAAAGAAGGTGGTTTTTTTTCTGCAGAAGATGCAGACTCAGAGGGCATTGAAGGAAAATTTTATTTGTGGGATTATAATGAAGTAATTAATACTTTAGGAGATGAAGAGGGAGGACTTTTTTGTAAGTATTATAATATCACTTTAGAAGGTAATTTTGAAAAGAAAAATATACCTAATTTAATTTCCGAGGATTTGCTTGAAATTGAGGAAAATAAAATTCTAAAAAACAAACTTGATAAGCTAAGAGCTAAATTATTTAATGAAAGAGAAAAGAGGGTTCATCCATATAAAGATGATAAAATACTTACTTCTTGGAATGGACTTATGATTGCAGCACTTTCTTATGGAGGCAGGATTTTAAAAAATAATAGCTATATTGAAGCTGCTAAAAGGGCAGTTAATTTTATATTTAGAAATTTAATAAGAGAAGATGGGCGGCTTCTGGCTAGATATAGAGCTGGAGAAGCGGCATATCTAGGGTACTTAGAAGATTATGCATTTTTAATCTGGGGACTTATTGAACTATATGAAAGTACATTTGAAACTGAATATTTAAGTAAAGCACTAGAGCTTAATAAAGAAATGTTAAGGCTATTTTCAGATGAGAAGGGTGGATTCTACTTATACGGAATTGATTCAGAAGAATTAATCCTAAGACCAAAAGAAATATATGATGGTGCACTACCTTCAGGAAATTCTGCAGCAGCTTATAATCTTATAAGATTAGCAAGAATCACGGGGGAAAGCAGATTGGAAGAAGAAGTACAAAAATTATTTGAAAATTTTGCAGGAACAATCTCAAACAACCCGAGCAGCTATTCATTAGCGCTTATTGCCTTTATGTTTAACTTTAAAGCTTCTAAAGAAATTGTTATAAATGGGGATAAAAATGACACAGAAACTCAAAAATATATTGAAATTATAAATGAAAGATATTTACCTTTTACTACGTTAATATTGAATAATGAAGATGAAAAGCCATTAGAAATATTAACAAACTTAAAAGATAAAAAAATGCTTGATAATAAGACGACAGTATATATCTGTCATAACTTTACCTGCGGCATACCTATTACTGAAGAGAAGGAACTAAAGGATATTCTTAATAACATTACATAATGTTTTTTAAAATTTATTTAATATAAAATATTTATTTAATTGAATTAATTCAACTTAAAATATGTATTGACAGAAGTTAATTATAATAATATAATATAGTGTAAATATCTATAATTAAATTCTGTGATGAGAAGAGTACTTTTTTAGATTTCTTAAAGAGAGCAGGGCATAGGTGAAAGCTTTGCAGAATATAAAGAAGGAAGAGAGCCTCTAAGAAGCTGCCTGAAGTTTAATTTATGTGTAGGGTAAGCCGTTGATTGCGTTAAGATTTCGAGTGGATATAAATTTTTTATATCAACTAGAGTGGTACCACGGAAATGTCATACCCGTCTCTATATTTTTAGAGACGGGTTTTTTGCATACAAAAATAAGAATGGAGAGGATTATATGGACTATAAGAAATTAGTTGCAGAAAAAATAAAAGAGCAGGTTGATTTAGATCTAAGTACAATAGAAAAATTAATAGAACTTCCTCCAAGACCAGAAATGGGAGATTATGCATTTCCATGTTTTCAGCTTTCTAAAACTATGAGAAAAGCTCCACATATGATAGCTGAGGAGCTTAAAAATAAAATTGATAAAGAAGGCTTTGAAAAAATTGACAGTCAAGGGCCTTATTTAAATTTCTTTATGGATAAAGGTGCCTTTGTAAAGCAGACAATTGGAGAAGTGTTAAAAGAAAATGAAAATTACGGTTCTTCAAAAATAGGTGAAGGAAAAAACGTTATTGTAGAATATTCTTCTCCTAACATAGCAAAGAACTTTCATATTGGACATCTTAGTACAACTGTAATAGGAAATTCCTTATATAGAATTTTAAATTTTGAAGGCTATAATTCAATTGGAATAAATCACTTGGGAGATTGGGGAACTCAATACGGAAGGTTAATTACTGCTTATCATAGATGGGTTGATGAAGAAGCACTTCATACTAATGCTATTCGTGAACTAGAAAGGCTTTATGTTAAGTTCTATGAAGAAGCCGAAAAGGATCCTAGTTTAGAAGATGTAGCTAGAAAGCATTTTAAAAATCTTGAAGATGGCTGTGAAAAAGAAGTTTATTTATGGAATGTATTTAAAGAGCTTAGCTTAAAAGAATTTAATAGAGTATATGAAATGTTAAATGTTCATTTTGACTCTTTTGCAGGTGAAAGCTATTACAGTGACAAAATGGATGCGGTAGTAGATGAGCTACAGGAAAAGGGAATATTAGTAGAGAGCAATGGTGCTAAGGTAGTTATGCTGGATAAATACAACATGCCGCCCTGCATTATTAAAAAGTCAGATGGAGCTACTATATATGCAACAAGAGATCTAGCAGCTGCTATGTATAGAAAGAAAACCTATGACTTCTATAAAAATATTTATGTAGTTGGAAGCTCACAGTCCCTGCATTTTAAACAGGTATTTACTACCCTTAAGCTTATGGGTCATGATTGGGCTGATGATTGCAAACATGTTGGCTTTGGGCTTGTAAAATTCTCAGAAGGTAAATTTTCTACTAGAAGTGGAAATGCAATATACTTAGAAGAATTACTTAATGAGTCAGTAGTAAAGGCACTTGAAGTTATAAATGAGAAAAATCCAAATTTAGAAAACAAAGAAGAAGTAGCTAAGAAAATAGGTATTGGTTCAATTATATTCACCTATTTAAAGAATAACAAAGAAAAAGACATTATATTTGATTGGAAGGAAATGCTTAATTTTGAAGGTGAAACTGGTCCTTATGTACAGTATACCTATGCTAGGGGCAGAAGTATTATGAGAAAAGCAGTAGATATAATTGCAGAACCGGATTACAGTAAAATGACTTTTGCAGAAGAATTTGAACTAGTTAAGGATATTTCAAGATTCCAGGATGCAATTCTTTTAGCTATTGATAAACTTGAACCTTCTATTATTACAAGACATGTTATTGAAATTGCAAAATCCTTTAATAAATTTTATAATTCCCACAGTATATTAAATGCTGATGACGAAGGACTTAAAAAAGCAAGATTAAATTTAGTTAAAGCTACATGTCAAGTAATTAAAAATGGTTTATGGCTAATTGGCCTTGATGTAGTAGAAAAGATGTAATATAAGCTCCATAGAGTGAAACTAATAACTCTATGGAGTTTCCTGTTTAAAAAAGTGTTGTTTTGGTATATAATCTTTTTGTAGCTTAAGAAAATAATTGGAGGAAGTAATGTATATTAGAGAGTACACAGATGAAGTTAAAATTGACGCAGATATAATTGAAAAATATAATATGGGTAACATTGCATATTTTGATATTGAAACAACAGGATTTGAAAAGGATAAGGACTATATAATACTTATATCCTTAGGCTATTATAATGAAAAGGGTCTATTTAATATAAAACAATATTTCGCTGAAGAACTCATAGATGAAGTAGAAATTTTATATGCTTTCGCTAAAGATTTAGTTAAGTTTAATAGATGGTGTTCTTATAATGGAGTTGCCTTTGATGAACCTTTTATTGTTAGAAGAATGGAAAAAAATAATATTCACTGCAGCCTTCCAATTGAACACATAGACTTATATAGAATAATTAGGCCTTATTATAAGCAATTGGGTATGGAAAGATGCAATCTTAAAACCGTTGAAAAATATTTAGGGGTTAATAGAGAAGATAAAATAGATGGAGGAATGAGCGTAGAACTCTATTATAAATATTTAGATATAAAAGAAGAAGAATTGAAAGACATAATAATGCTGCACAATTATGAAGATGTTTTAAATTTACCATTAATATTTAAAATTATTTATAAGGTTGAAAATAGCAGCTCTATAGTTAGAGGTGACTGTATAACTGAGAAACAGCTAAAGTTTTTAAAAAGCCTAATTAAAAAGAATAATATTGAAGTGTCTTTTGAAGTAGAAAGGGTATCTAAAAAATCAGCTTCTAAAATAATAGATGCCATACTGAAAGGTAATATAAGTAGCAGTGAAATAAGTAATATGGTAAGCAGCAGCTATTAATTAAAAGAAAAAAGTAGGACAACCTACTTTTTTTCTTTTTGCAAAATATATTTAGGACAACTTTTTGAACAGCTTCCGCAATTACATTCTCCTGAGGTGCTCTTTTTTAAGTTTTTATAGAAAATGAAAACTGCAATAGCAATTACTATTATTGTAAAAAGTATTTCGACTAACATATGACCACACTCCTAATTATATAATTTCGTTATTGAATTTACTTATTTACTTCCTCCTTGAAATTAATTTGCTTAAAAATCAATTTACATTAATTTTATAATTATATTCCCTAGGTTATAAACTAGGAAAGAAACTATCCAAGCTAAAACTAGCTGGTAAGTTACAGAAAATGCTGCCATCTTTCCTCCATATTCCTTTTTCATTGTAGCAATTAAAGAAATACATGGAGTGTATAAAAGCACAAATACTAGAAAACTAATAGCAGACAGTGGAGTAAAAGCTTTTGGTAAAGCTAAAGATAAATCTCCGCCATATATTACTCCCATGGTACCAACAACTACTTCTTTAGCCATGATTCCAGTAAGCAATGATACTGAATTTTGCCAAGAGGCAAAACCAAGTGGAATAAAAATTGGACTTATAAATCGCCCTATAGATGCCATAAAGCTTGTATTAATATCTGACATTCCTGAGAAATTGAAATTAGATAATACCCATACAATTATAGATACTGAGAAAATTATTGTACCTGCTTTCTTTAAGAAACCTTTACCTTTTTCCCATGTATGCTTTGCTAAAGATTTAGCATCTGGGAGCTTATATTCTGGAAGTTCTATAATAAAAGGCTCATCATCTTTTTTAAATATTGTATTTTTAAATATGATGCCTAATAAGAAAGCAATTATTATTCCTAAAACATAAAGTGAAGCTACGACTATAGATTCATAACCTTTAAAGAATGCACCAGCAAAAATTAAATAAACTGGAAGTCTTGCATTACAAGACATTAGAGGGACAAGTAAAGCTGTCAATTTTCTATCTTTTTCACTTTCAAGGGTCCTTGTAGACATAACTGCAGGAACCGAACATCCAAAACCTATTATAAGTGGAATAAAGGCTTTCCCTGACAATCCCATTTTTCTAATGATTTTGTCCATGATAAAAGCTACTCTAGCCATATATCCACTATCTTCTAAAAATGAAATACATAAAAATAATGCTAAAATTACGGGTAAGAAGACTATTACTGAGCCAACACCACCAATAATCCCGTTTAAAATAAGGGATTGAAACCAAATACTAGTCCCTGATAGAAGTGTTTGAACATGTGGCACAAACCAATCATTAACACCACTATCTAGTAAATCAGCTAAAGGTTGGCCTACCCAACTAAATGTAAATTGGAAAATAAAAAATAAAATTGCTAGTAGAATAGGGTAAGCTAAAAACTTATTTATAAATACCTTGTCTAATTTTTCTGTAATGGGAATAGAATTTTTTGTTGAGTATATTAAGCAATCCTTTAGAATTTGTTCTATGTATTCGTAGGCTTCTTTCTCTGAAACAAAATGTAATTCTTTATTTTGAAAATGATAATTATTATCATTAAAATCTCTTAAAAAATCACCGCTTGTAAGCAGTTTTGTAAGTTTATCGATTCCGTTACCTTTTGTTGCAATGATTGGAATTATAGTTACACCTAGTTTTTTTGCTAGCTTATTATAATCGATAGCTATTCCTTTAGCATCAGCGGCATCTACCATGTTTAAAACTAGCACCATAGGTATATTAAATTCTTTAAGCTGCATAGTAAGATATAAATTTCTATTTAAACTGGAAGCATCAACTATGTTAATAATTAAATCTACATTTCCATTTAGTAAAAAATCCTTAGAAACTTTTTCTTCATTTGAATAAGTATCCATGGCATAGATTCCGGGCAAATCTACTATTCTTACTTTATTTTCAATAAAGCCTTCTTTTTTATCAACTGTAACACCAGGCCAGTTACCAACGTGTTGATTTGATCCAGTTAGTAAATTAAAAAGAGTGGTTTTACCCACATTTGGGTTTCCAAGTAGGGCTGCGTTAATCATATTATTTCTCCTTGCTCCTAGTTTCTTTATTTTACATTGTTAACTACGATATTTTGGGCATCCTTTTTTCTGATAGCTAAGTCAAATCCTCTAAAATTAATTAGAATGGGGTCCCCAAGAGGAGCCGCAGCTTTTACTAATACTTCTGTGCCTTCAATTGCTCCTAATGCAAGTAATCTTTTTGCTAGTTTCTCATCACCAATAATATTGCTTACATAAGCTTTTTCACCAGGTCTTAAATCGTAAATGCTCATTATTACCACCTCGTACTGAAAATCATTCTCAAATAAATAATAACATGCCGCAGTCCTAATGTCAATAGGCTTGTTTGATTAATCAGTTAAATTTATTGTTTTATGGGAGATTAAATAAAAGGATAAAAATAATTTATTTTATTGTTTAAAAATTTATAATATTAAAATTAAACTGTGAATCAAATATAATGATATATGTCATAAGTAAAACTAATAAATAATTATTATTAATTGGCAAAGAAAAACAAAGAAAATGATACAGAAAGTTAAGCTGTTATAGTTTAAATAGTAAAAACGGCTTAAAAACAGATAAATTCACTATTGATACAGATAGAAAATAAATATATAATAGTGGTTGTAATAAACAAAACAAGGAGTGGATTATATGTTTAAACAATGGGAAAGCTTTAAAGAAGGAACTTGGATGAATGAAATAAATGTCAGAAATTTCATTCAACAAAATTATACAGTATATAATGGTGATAAAAATTTCTTAGCAGGAATTACAGATAAAACAAAGAAAGTTTGGGATGAATGCAGCAAACTAATATTAGAAGAAACAAAAAAAGGAATATTAGATGTAGACACTGAAACTATATCTGGAATAGATGCATTTGCACCAGGTTATATAGATAAAGAAAATGAAGTAATAGTTGGATTACAAACAGATGCTCCTTTAAAGAGAATTACAAATCCATGGGGCGGAATTAGAATGGCTGAGCAATCACTTGAGTCCTATGGTTATAAGATAAGTGATAAGATGCATGATATATTCTATAATTATAGAAAAACTCACAATCAAGGAGTATTTGATGCTTATACAGAAGAAATAAGAGCTGCAAGATCAGCTGCTGTACTTACAGGTCTTCCAGATGCTTATGGCAGGGGAAGAATTATAGGTGACTATAGAAGAATAGCTTTATACGGTATGGACTTCTTAATTGAAGAAAAAAAGAAGGACTTAAAGAAGATAAAAGGCGATATGCTTGATGAAACTATAAGATCAAGAGAAGAAGTTAATGAACAAATCAGAGCTTTAGGAAAAATTAAAAACATGGCAGCAGCTTATGGCTTTGATATATCAGAACCAGCTGCTAATGTAAAAGAAGCAGTTCAAGCAGTTTACTTTGGATACCTTGCAGCAATAAAAGAAAATAATGGAGCTGCAATGTCACTAGGAAGAACAAGCACTTTTATAGATATTTATATAGAAAGAGACTTAAAGGCAGGTTTAATAACTGAAGCTGAAGCTCAGGAAATCATTGATCAATTTATAATCAAGCTAAGACTTGCAAGACACTTAAGAACACCAGATTATAATGATTTATTTGCAGGGGATCCAACCTGGGTTACTGAATCAATCGGCGGTGTTGGTGAAGATGGAAGACCATTGATTACAAAAAATTCCTATAGATATTTGCATACATTGATAAATCTTGGAACAGCTCCAGAACCAAATATGACTGTACTTTGGTCACAAAACTTACCAGAGAACTTCAAAAAATTCTGTGCTGAAATGTCCATATTAACTGACTCTATTCAATATGAAAATGATGATGTGATGAGACCTATATACGGGGATGATTATGCAATAGCATGCTGCGTTTCTGCAATGCAGGTTGGAAAGCAGATGCAATTCTTCGGAGCAAGATGTAACTTAGCCAAATCATTACTTCTAGCCATAAATGGAGGAGTAGATGAAAAGAAAGGTATTTTAGTTGTTCCTGGAATAGAGCCAATAACAGATGAAGTATTAGATTATGATAAGGTATTAGCTAACTACTTTAAGGTTTTAGAATATGTTAGTAAGGTTTACGTAGATTCAATGAATATCATTCATTATATGCATGACAAATATGCATATGAAGCATCACAAATGGCATTACATGATACCAATGTTGGAAGACTTATGGCCTTCGGTATAGCAGGATTTTCAGTTGCAGCGGATTCCTTAAGCGCTATAAAATACGCTAAGGTTAAACCAATTAGAGAAAACGGAATAACAGTTGACTTTGAGGTTGAAGGAGAATTCCCTAAATACGGAAATGATGACGATAGAGTTGATAGCATTGCTGTAGCTTTAGCTGAAAGATTCTCAGCTGAACTTAAGAAGCAACCATTATATAGAAATGCTAAACATACATTATCAGTATTAACTATAACTTCAAATGTTGTTTATGGTAAGAAGACAGGTTCTACACCAGACGGAAGAAAAGCAGGAGAGCCATTTGCACCAGGAGCAAACCCAATGCATGGCAGAGACATAGAAGGTGCTCTTGCATCACTTAACTCAGTTGCAAAAGTCCCATATTCAAGCTGCCAGGACGGGGTATCTAATACCTTCTCTATACTTCCGGATGCACTAGGAAAAGATGAGGAATCAAGAATTAATAATCTAGTTTCAATTATGGATGGGTACTTTGGACAAAATGCTCATCACTTAAATATAAATGTATTAAATAGAGAAACCTTAATGGATGCTATGGAACACCCAGAAAAATATCCAACATTAACAATAAGAGTTTCCGGATATGCTGTTAACTTTAACAGATTAACTAAAGCTCAACAAAAGGAAGTAATCAGCAGAACATTCCATGAAAAAATGTAGTTAATTGAGGCTTTGCCTCAATTATATTGAAGGAGGGGATTACATGATTAAAGGTAGAGTACACTCAATAGAAAGTATGGGTTTGGTGGATGGTCCTGGAGTTAGAACTGTAGTTTTTCTACAAGGCTGTAAGCTTAGATGTGCTTTTTGTCACAACCCTGACACTTGGGCAAGAGATGGTGGAACTGAAATGACACCTGAGGAATTAATGAAAAAGATACTTCGTTATAAGCCGTACTTTGAAAAATCTGGTGGTGGAGTTACCTTTTCAGGAGGAGATCCTCTTCTTCAACCTGAATTTTTGCTAGAAATGCTTAAGCACTGCAAGGAAAATAATATTCATACTACCTTAGATACAGCTGGATATGGTTTTGGGGAATATGAAGAAATATTGAAATACACAGATTTGGTTTTGCTTGATATAAAGCATGTAGATGATATTGGTTATAAAAACTTAACAGGCAGAAGTAAACAAGGTCTTAATCAATTTCTTGCAGCTTTAGAAAATACAGATGTTAAGATATGGATTAGACATGTTGTTGTTCCAGGTATAACTGATTCTGAGGAGCACATGGAAAAATTGCAGGAAATCATTAAAGAAATTAAAAATGTAGAAAAGGTAGAATTATTGCCTTATCATACTTTAGGAGTAACTAAGTATGAAAAATTAGGCATCTCTTATAGACTATCAGGTGTAGAACCAATGGATAAAAAGAACACCAAACAATTTGAAATACAAATTAATAGAAATATAAAATCTGCATAAATTATTATAAAAAGTTGCAAAAAACTATTGACTTTAAATTTTAACGGTACTATAATATAAACAATAAATGAATGATTTGACATTGTAAATTGCTAAAGTACTAAAACTTAAAATGGACTTATCTAGAGAGGTGGAGGGACTGGCCCTATGAAGCCCGGCAACCGGTATTATTTATAATACAATGGTGCCAATTCCTGCAGTATTCATATGGATACTGATAGATGAGCGAAACAGGCAGGTTTATTAAAACCCGAGGTTTCCTCGGGTTTTATTTTTTATGGTAGATTAGAATAATAATCAATAGCTATTGAGATAACTTATTAATTATAGGGGATAGGAGCGCTGTATGATAGAAATAAGAGAAGTTTCAAAGAGCTTTTCAAAGGTTAAAGTTCTTAATAAGGTTAGCTTAAAAATTGAAGAGGGTGATATATTCGGTATAGTTGGTCACAGCGGTGCTGGTAAATCAACACTTTTAAGATGTTTAAATGGGCTAGAAAAATATGATTCTGGTAACATTAATATAATGGGTAAAGAAGTAGGACATTTATCTATTAGTAAACTTAGAATATTTAGAAAAGAATTAGGAATGATTTTTCAAAACTTCAATCTATTAAACAGAATGAATGTTTATGAAAATATAGCATTACCTCTACAAATGTGGGGATACAGTAAAGAAGAAATAAAAAATAGAGTAACTGATTTATTAAAAATAGTTGGCATAGAAGAAAAGGCACTTAGTTATCCAAAGGAATTAAGCGGAGGCCAAAAACAAAGAGTTGCTATAGCAAGAGCACTAGCCTTGCAGCCAAAAATACTTTTATGTGATGAAGCTACTTCTGCACTAGATCCTAAGACAACTAAGTCCATTCTTGAACTTCTAAGAGATATTAACAAAAAGCTTAATATAACAATACTTATAGTGACTCATCAAATGGAAGTAATAAAAGAGGTATGCGAAAAGGTTGCTCTTATGGAAGGAGGTGAAATTAAGGGAATAGGCGGAGTTGAAGAATTATTTTTAAGGCCAACAAAGGAGCTAAAGGATTTAATGGGAGAAGAAGAAATACTTCCAGCAGAAGGTGTTAATATCAAAATCTTCTTTCCTAAAAATTTAAGTCAGCAAAGTATTATAACTTCTATGGCGAGAGAACTAGATATTGATTTTTCAATTGTTTGGGGTAAATTAGAAAAATTTAGAGAGGACGTACTTGGAAGCCTTGTAGTTAATGTACTTGAATCAGACGAAGAAAAGATTTTTAATTTTTTAGAAAGGAAAGAAGTAAGCTGGGAGGTTATATCAAATGAACATTAGTGATTTGTTTTTACAAATACTGCTGCCTGGAATTTGGGATACTTTATATATGGTTATTTTATCAACTATTTTTGCAGTAATTATTGGATTCATACCTGCAATAATTATTGTTATAACTGATGAAAAGGGCTTAAGACCAAATGCCATAATTAATAAAGTACTAGATTTTATAATAAATCTTTTAAGAGCATTTCCTTTTATAATACTTATGATAGCAATTTTTCCTTTTACTAAGTTTGTAGTTGGTACCACTATTGGTAAAAACGCGGCCATTGTACCTCTTACTGTAGGAGCTGCTCCATTTGCAGCTAGAGTTATAGAATCAGCTTTAAAGGAAGTAGATTCAGGAATAATAGAAGCTGCAAAAGCATTTGGAGCAAGCACATCTCAAATAATTTTTAAGGTGATGCTGAAGGAGGCTCTTCCATCAATTGTGCTTGGTATAACTCTTACAGTTATAAGTATTATAGGCTATTCAGCCATGGCAGGAACCATTGGAGCTGGAGGTCTTGGAGATATTGCTGTAAGGTACGGATATCAAAGGTTTAAAACAGACATTATGATTTACACTGTTATTATACTAATGGTAATAGTTCAGTTATTGCAGAGTGTGGGAAATTATGCCTATAAAAAATTAAGTCATTAAAATTATTAATGCCAAAACAATTATTTATTGTTTTGTACGAAAAAGGAATACAAGGGGCACAACAATTAATAATTGTTGTGTACAGAATAAGGAATACAAGGGGGTTTTTATAAATGAAAAAGACAATAAGTTTAATATTAAGTGCAGTTTTATTAGTAGGATTAGTAGGTTGCGGAGCAAAAAAAGATGCAGCGGTAGCAACAGCTGCGCCAAAGGATGATAAAAAAGTTATAACAGTAGGG